>OGNE01001509.1_pt1 | contig 9565 bp, 8 predicted proteins | sample 1573401 | NCBI WGS metagenome assembly OGNE01 (sample SAMEA2581884, study PRJEB24529) | metagenome | biome: Human gut stool | place: China | collected 2011 | reverse complement strand
GTCTGGTTAATGGTGCAGCAAATTATTTGTTAAAGCATGAATTGACAAAAGAGTATTTGCTTCATGTATTAGATCAGGTACGGGAGCAATATCGTATAGTTCCAAAAGGAAAGAAAGTTTATCGGAAAAGGGGATTTTGTATACGGGAGGAAATTTCGTTTCAGGCTGATTATATTCGAAAGCTCACGGAAGAAAACAAAATTGAATTTTGTTGTTCTAATGTATGTTGCATTGCCATTAGTCCGGATTATAAAATACGGAAAGATATTCATCCGCTGGAATATAAGCAGGATATCAGTAAAGCAGTTATAGATATTATCAGTCAGATATTGGGAGAAAATTATCCGTATATTATATATATGACAAAAGAATATCATTTATATATATTGATCTCTTTTGAAAAGGAAAAGAGCATGTTGTTAATGATGAATTCAATCAGTAATATTGCGGCTAGGTTGCAAAGGCTTGCAATTCGAATGCTGGATACAACATTGTCAGTTGTATGTGGGGAAGTACATGCGAATCTTGATGGAGCAATGCAGGAAATTAATAAAATTCGGATCTTATTGCATGATAAATTTTATTTGGGAGAAAACCGCATTGTTTATACAACGGTTACGAATCCTGTTGTCTATTCCGGGCAGATATTGGAAGATACCTGTTGGGAACAGCTGGAATTTGAATTTGCCAATCATATGCCGGCATATATAGATACAATAGGAGAAATGCTGGATATAATGGAACGTGGACAGGTATATAAGAAGTATGCACATCAATGTTGTGTTCAAATTATTCAACTTATGAAGAAGTATGGGTATCTGGAAGAAAGTGACACGGATCAGCAATTTCAGAAAATGGATCAGTTTGAGGTATTTGGACAGTATCGTTCGTTGATTCTTGAAATATTACACAGGCAAACTCAGGATTTGCGTCAGCAGGAGAGAAAACAGTATTCTGCTAATATTACAAAAGCACTCATTTACATTCAGGAGAATTATACAGCAGATATTTCGCTTGAGAAATGTGCAGAGATCGTGGGATGCAGTTATACCTCTCTCAGTAAAGAGTTTAAAAAGGAAACAGGATTACGTTTTGTGGAATATTTAAATCAACAGCGTGTAAATAAGGCAAAAAGTCTTTTGATTCGTAATGATAATTCTAAGAAAGAGATCGTAGAACAGTCGGGATTTCGTAATTATAATTATTTCTTTAAAGTATTTAAAGAAATGGTTGGCATGACGCCAAGCGCGTTTGCTGCAAAAAAATAGAGTATTTTCCAAAAAAATGTTATCTTTTTTGCCTCGTGATTTCTCTATAATTGAGTCATGGAGGTGAAGGATATGAATAAGACAGGAAAGAAAAGCTGGATAGCATATCTGTATATTTTACCGATGATCGTGCTGTCCTTCGTACTGGTGTATTATTGCATCATTGACACTGTAGTGGTCAGTTTTACAGATTGGGATGGAATGACAGATGTATTCCATTTTGTGGCACTGAAAAACTACATAAAAATGTTTAAGGATCATGTATTCTGGACATCGGTAGTGAATAACTTGATTTTCTTTGTGGGAACGGTTTTTATTCAGGCACTTTTGGGATTTGTGCTTGCGGTTCTTTTAAAGAAAAAACTTCCGGGGTCTAATGTATTTAAGGCTATTTATTTTATGCCGATTGCAATGGCTACTTCTATTATTACTGCCATTTTCAGAATTATCATGGACCCTACAAACGGAGCGTTAAATCAGTTTCTGAGAGCAATTCATTTAAACGGATTTGCAGTAAACTGGTTGGGAGATCCTAAGATTGCACTGGTTTCAGTTATTATTGTAAATATTTTTCAGTGGATGGGATTTTCTATGATTACCTATTATGCAGGGCTGATGAGTTTACCGGATGATGTGTATGAAGCTGCAAAAATTGATGGAGCGGGATTTTGGAGAACAACTTTCTCCGTGACACTTCCGATGCTGAAAGGAACTACAAATGTATTAATAATTCTTGGCATCGTAGGTTCTCTGAAAACGTTTGATATTGTAAAACTTCTTACCGGTGGTGGACCTGGAAGATCCACGACAGTTATGAACACTTATCTGTATGAGAAAGCATTTAAAGATTTTAACGCCGGAGGTGCGGCATCCATAGGTGTGGCAATTCTGATTATTGCTATGGTGATGTCATTCCTGCAGGTGAAATTCGGTAAGGAGGACTAAACGATGGGAAAAAAGAAGAGAGCAAAATCAAAGGTTTTCACTTATCTGGTTTTAATAGTATGTGCAGCGATCTGGATTCTTCCTTTGGTGATTGCATTGACAAAATCGTTTACAATTAACGGCTTTGGAAATTATGCATATGTGTTAAGTTATAAAAAAATCAGTTATTTTAAGGTTGTATTTAATAGTTTGTTTATCGGAGTTACAACGGCTGTTGTTGTTACAGCCATTACGGCATTGGCGGCATTTGCATTTTCAAAAATGAAATTTCCGGGCAGTAAAATAATTTATGGAATGATACTTGCATGTCTGGCTGTCCCGGTAGCTGCTGTAACAAGTCCTTTATTTGCAACAATTAAAAATTTAAAGTTATTGGATACACATTTTGGAGTGATTCTCCCATTGATTGCATTTAATGCACCGATGATGTTACTGATGATAAAGAATTATTTTGATACGATACCGGATGAATTGATCGAAAGTGCAAGAATAGATGGAGCAACAACATTTTGTATATGGAGAAAATTCATGGTTCCATTGAGTGTACCGATGATCGCAAATGTACTGGTACTTACTTTTATTTATTCATGGAATGATTATCTGGTTCCGCTTCTTGTAATGCGGAGTGAAGATAATTATACAGTTACATTGGCAGCGCAGTATTTTATGTCGAGTACATATCAGAGTCCGGTAGATGTGGCACGTATTTATGCTGTTATGATTTTGTTGGCATTGCCATCAATTCTGGTTTATCTGGTAAGTCAGAAATTCCTTGTATCAGGTATTACCGCAGGCGCAGTGAAAGGATAAATTATGGACGTAGAAAAATTTTTTTGTAATCCCGTTCCGTTTTCGGATGGGAAAAGGCATACAAACCCAGATCCGTTTGTTATGCGGTGGTGTGGAACATATTATTGCTATGCAACAGACAGTGATGGAGTAAAAGTCAGTATATCAGAAGACCTGGTACACTGGGAGTATAAAGGATATGCAATTAAAGAGCCGGATAAAAGAGATTATTGGGCACCATCTGTGTTTTATTGGAACGGAGTATTTTATATGTATTATTCCAATTTGGACAGAGAAGAAGAGGATGGGCATAAACAGTGGCTTAAACTTGCCGAATCGAAAAATCCGGAAGGACCATTCGTATGGGAAAAGACGTTTTTTAATAAATTTTCTATAGATTCACATCCGATTTTGTGGAATGAGAAGCTGTATATGTTTTATTCCGTCAATGATTGGATTGGAACGGATGAAAAAGTAGCGGGAACTATTATTTTATTGGATGAAATGTTATCTCCGGAGCAATTTGCAGGGAATCCGAAACCGGTGCTTCTTCCAACTCTGGAACAGGAAATTTTTGCTAAAGACCGTTTTGGCGATGGGAGAGACTGGTATACATTAGAGGGAGCTGCCACAGTTGTTCATGGAAATCATTGCTTTCTTACGTATTCTGCGAATGCATATGTAAATGTGGATTATTTTGTAGGAACAGCCGTTGCAGAAAATAAAGAAAATCTGCTTGATATGGTCTGGAATAAGTATCCGTCAAATGATATCTGGATGCCATTGCTTCATAAAAATGAGTTGGTAGAGGGAACCGGTCATAATACAATCGTAAAAGCTCCGAATATGGTAGATGACTGGATTGTATATCATGGACGGATGGCAAAAGAGGATCTGATTCCGGAAAAGGAACAAAGAGAAATGCGAATGGATCCGCTTATGTTTAATGGGTTACAGATGATTTGTAACGGACCGACACAGGAAGCACAGAAAGTACCGCAGATGGCAGCTGTCTGTAAAAATGATTTAAAGATCAATCAGCAGGTCTGGTTAGCACAAATGGGGAAGTTCTATCGTTGTGAGTATTGGATTTCTGCAGCGCAAAATCATATTGGATGCCGTTATGATATTTATCTTGCATGGTCAGATGCACAAAATTATGTAAAATTACAGATTCACAGTGGCAGATCTACATGTGAAATGATTGAGTGTGTAAATGCTGTGGAACAGGTTCTGCTCAGTGAAAAACTGGAACAAAATTATGATTATACAGTTCCTCATTGCATTTGTGTGGACAGAAAAAAAGATAAATATACGGTTATTCTGGATGAAAAATATCGTTTTTGTGACTATGCGCACAGATATGATTCACAGGGGAAAGACCGGCTCGGCATAGAAACTTATTTTTCTGACCTTACGCTTCACAGTTTTGCAGTAACGGAAACATTTGATCTGACCGGCAAAGATCTCGTTTATCTCGATGAAAATTACAGGCTGGAGCAAAACGTAAATGTTGATGACGAAGGCATGGCTCCGAAACGTCATGTTCTAAATATGAAAAGTAAGCTGACAAAAAGCGATTATGTGGAAGAAATACAATTGGAGGCAGTGGATCATCATGGATGCGTTTGCATAGAAATTGGTGAAAAGAATATGACTTTCATGGAGAATGAAGTGGGACGATATGCAATTTATCGGATCGCAGACGGAGATTTCTCGCATCTTTGGGTAAATGGTAAGGAAATAAAAGATTTTTCGGACAGTGGAAATACTGGCATGAATTTACAACTAAAAAATACCCGGATTTTGCAATATTGCTACACAAAAAATTACACAAATTGTTAAAAAATTTGAGTACATAGACAGATAAAAATATAGTAATTTAATATCATCAAATCAACCAAGTGTAATAAGGGGGAACGCTTATGAAAAAGAGATGGAAAAGATGCATGGCTTTGATCATGGCAGCGGTTATGGCAACCGCAGTTGTAGGATGTGGATCAGGAGACAACAAAGACAGTGGAACACAGGGAGCATCAAATGAAGATGTGACATTAACATTCTGGTCGTGGCTTCCAACGAATGATCAATCAGAAGAAATGATTAATGAATTCGAAAAAGAAAATCCAAATATTCATATTGATTATACCAGAACAGAACAGGATGACTTTTTTGAAAAGCTTCAGGTTGCCATGGCATCTGGAACAGGTCCTGATTTATATGGTATGACAACAGGTTCCATGATGAATCAATATGCCAAGTTTTCCGTTGATATGAAAGAAACAGCGGATCAGTATTGGAGTGGATGGGAAATACAAAAAATGTGCACCTTAAAATCGACTAACCAATTTCAAAGTAATTAATTCCAATGCAGTTGATCAGTGTACCACAGAAGATGGTACGATGGCAGGAATGCCACTTCTGGTAGCAGGAATGACGACATTGATGTATAACAAGACACTTATGGATGAATGTGGAATTGATAAGGTTCCGACAACGTATGACGAATTAAAGGATGCGGCAGCGAAGGCGAAAGCAAAAGGTTATGTATGTGTAGCTGCAGGAGCTGCTGATGACTGGATAAATTCGGATTGGTTTATTCAGGCATCCAATGAATTTGAAAATGGTGCTGTATATGAAGCAGAAGCTGGAAAAAGAAAATGGACAGATCAGTGTTTTGTAGATACCATGAATGCATGGAAAAAAATGTTTACAGATGGAATTTTTGAAGATGGAGCATTGGGAGTTTCGACATACCCTGATGCAAGAGATCAATATTTCTTTGCCAGAAAAGCAGTATTTTTTATGACTGGTTCCTGGCATTTAGGACCAACTTCATCCTCAAGTTCTGAAATTCAGGGAACGGAAATTGGAAATAAAGGTGATGTTATCGGAATGGAACCATTCCCGGGAGTATCTGATAGTGGTGAGCAGCTTGGAACGTCCGGCGTAGATGTTATGGTCAGCATGAATAAAGATTGCAAGAATAAAGAAGCAGCAATGAAATTTATTCAGTTCCTTGCAGATGGTGACGGACAGCAGTATTGGGTCAATTATCTGCAGGGAGCACCGGTGTCAAATGATATTTCCTATACGGGAACTGTTGATGGAGAATTACAGCAGCAATCAATTGATGATGTAAATAAATATGTTTCCAATGCTGCCGGAAGCAGAAAACTTTCCAACAGTGAAATCGAGACTGCACTTCAGGTCGCAATGCAGAATGTTGCGGCGGGAGCAGATCCATTAAAAGAACTGCAAAATGTACAGAAAACAGCAGATGCACAGTAAAAATGTATAACACAAAAACATACGACTCTCTTTAAAATGATAGGAAAAGCTGGTTTGCGAGAATGCAGATCAGCTTTTCTAATGAAAGAAAATACACACAAAGGGCAGAATTGTTTTATTTTTGCGCAGTAATGTGAAAGAAAATTCCGTAAAAATGCCGTATAATGCAGGTATTCAAATATGAGAGAGGCAAGGAGGATACGGTATTGAATAAGGCATGGTGGAAAGAAGCGGTTGTATATCAGATTTATCCGCGGAGTTTCATGGATTCAAATGGAGACGGCATCGGGGATCTCAATGGTATTACAGAAAAATTAGAGTACCTCAAAGAACTTGGAATTGATGTGATCTGGCTGTCCCCGGTTTATCAGTCACCGAACGATGACAATGGATACGACATCAGCGATTATCAGGCGATCATGGAAGAATTCGGAACCATGGAAGATTATGACAGGATGCTTGCACGGGCGCATGAGCTGGGAATTAAGATTATGATGGATCTGGTTGTCAATCATACATCCGATGAGCATGCATGGTTTGTGGAAAGCAGAAAGAGCGTGGATAATCCATACCGCGATTTTTATATCTGGAGAAAAGGAAAAGACGGAAAAGAGCCGAATAATTGGGGATCCTGTTTCAGTGGTTCGGCATGGAAATATGACCCACAGACAGATATGTATTTCCTGCATCTGTTTTCGAAAAAACAGCCGGATCTCAATTGGGACAATCCAAAAGTGCGGGACCGGGTATTTGAGATGATGAACTGGTGGTGTGAAAAAGGCATTGATGGATTCCGTATGGACGTGATCAGCCTGATTTCCAAACCGGAAGGACTGCCGGATGGAATTCCGGGAGAAACCGGATACGCAGACAGTGGTTGTGCGAACGGTCCGCATGTGCATGAGTATTTAAAAGAAATGAACCGGAAAGTGCTTTCCCACTATGATCTGATCACAGTGGGCGAGGCATCCGGAGTTACATTGGAAGAGGCAAAAAAATATGCCAATGCAGATGGCAGCGAACTGAACATGGTTTTCCAGTTCGAACATACCGGAGGAGGACCGGAGGCAGACAACCATTACGGTAAATGGGACAGCCATAAGATGCCGCTTCCGGTATGGAAGAAGATTTTATCCAGATGGCAGACCGGACTGGAAGGGAAAGCCTGGAACAGTTTGTTTTTATCCAATCATGATCAGCCGCGCTCGGTTTCCTGGTTTGGAAATGACAGTGAACAGTATCGGGAAATTTCAGCAAAAATGCTGGGAACCTGTCTGCATATGATGCAGGGAACGCCATATGTTTATCAGGGGGAAGAACTTGGCATGTGTAATGCTTATTTTGATCAGTTAGACGATTACCGGGATATTGAAAGCCTGAATGCATACAAAGAGCTGACGGAAACCTGTGGAGTATCTCATGAAGAAATGATGGGATATTTAAAGCGGATCAGCCGCGACAATGCGCGCACGCCGATGCAGTGGGATGACAGTGCAAATGCTGGTTTTACCACAGGAACTCCGTGGATTAAGGTAACAGTAATTATCCAAAGGTCAATGCAAAACAGGAGATCAGCGATCCGGATTCTGTCTTTTCGTACTACAAAAAACTGATTCGCCTGCGTCATGAGAACGAGATTATCGTTTATGGCGATTACGAACTGTTAGCACCGGAGGATGAGGCATTATTTATCTATACCAGAATGCTCGGGACGCAGCGGCTGATGGTGCTTTGTAATTTTACGGAAAAAGAAGTTTCCATTCCGCAAGAAGTAACGGAACAGATTCCTGCAGATGCCAAGCTTTTGATCGGAAATTATTCCAAACAGAAAGAAGAAATGCTGCAGGCATATGAAGCACGCGTGTATGCTTATCATTTATAAATTTTAGAAAAGAAAAAGCATCGCAGGCTGGTGTAAATGGATGGGAAAAACAGATTGACTTGTATGATTTTCGGGCGTAAAATCCCCTGTGGAAATACGAATTTTCACAGGGGATTATTTTATGGAAACCACAAACAGCAATTATTTCGGAACGGAAAAAATCAGCAGAATTCTGCTGAAAATTGCGCCTCCGGTCATGCTCGCCCAGCTGATCCAGGCGCTTTATAACATCGTAGACAGTTTATTTGTCGGAAAATATTCGGGGAGTGGACTGACGGCACTTTCCATTATTTATCCATTGCAGCTTCTTATGATTGCCATTGCTGTAGGAACGGGAGTCGGGATCAATACGGCAATGGCACATTATCTTGGTGTGCATATGGCGGGATCGGAACACCGCTTACACTGGTTCTGTGGGTATTGTTTGCACTGATATGCTTCCTTTTTATGCCCGCATATGCGCGTATGTCTACGGATTCCGCGGAAGTCATAAAGGATGTGATTGTATACGGCCGGATCGTCTGCGTATTCAGCATCGGACTGTTTACCGAAAGTATCTGGACAAAGATTCTGCAGGCAAATGGGGATATGAAGACACCGATGATCGCACAGATTGTGGGGGCACTGGTTAATATCGCGCTGGATCCGTTATTTATTTTTGGACTGTTCGGGCTTCCGAAACTTGGGATTGCCGGAGCTGCCATCGCAACTGTTGTGGGACAGATTGTAGCGGCTCTTATTGTAATGAAAAAAGGGTTTCGCAAGTCTCCACCGCTTTCGGTGTATCCGCGGGATATCTGTTTTATTTATAAACTTGGAATTCCGAATATCCTTATGCAGTCGGCATATACCTTTTATATTCTCGGATTGAATCTGATTCTTGCAACCTTTTCCGATCAGGCAGTTACGGCACTGGGGCTTTATTACAAATGGCAGTCTTTTTTCTTTATCCCGCTGGGCGCACTGCAGACTTGTATTGTACCGGTGATCAGCTACAATTATGCTTCGGGGCAGATGGATCGCTGTAAGAAAACATTGTCCACTTCGCTTGTGGGAGGCATGGGGCTGATGTTTATCGGGACGTTAGTTTTCAATCTGATTCCTGGACAGATGCTTCGGGTATTTACAAGTGATCCACAGGTGATTGCGATTGGAACCGTTGGGTTTCATTTTGTGGGAATCAGTTTTATCCCGATGGTTACTTCCCTGATTTTTCCGGTGTTCTTTCAGGCAGTTGGAGCAGCCGTGAAAAGTTCACTTCTGACCGTTGTAAGGACCGTTGTGCTGTTTGTGCCGCTCGGGTATTTATTTTCCCGTCTGGGACTGAATGATTTCTGGTTTACATTTCCGGTGACGGAAGTCATCACCACGCTGGTCGGGGTGTTCTTTT
>OGNE01001501.1_pt1 | contig 9612 bp, 5 predicted proteins | sample 1573401 | NCBI WGS metagenome assembly OGNE01 (sample SAMEA2581884, study PRJEB24529) | metagenome | biome: Human gut stool | place: China | collected 2011 | reverse complement strand
TTTCATTTACGTACGGATTTGAGCAAAATGATAGTAATAGTATCTTAAAATGGGGGTGCCCCCAATGGAGATACTACTGTTTCATTCATTTTTGAACCGTTACGAATCAATTTAAACCTGTATAACCAAAAGCTACACAAACGTTTCTTCCCTAAGCAATAAAACGCTTTTTTATTGTCACTTATCACTTTTCGAAGTTAACTAACTGATTATAAACATATCATCGGTGATAATAAGCGGTGATAATACGGTGACAATAGCTGCATCCATACATTTTATTGTCACTTCCCTCCCAATCTCACTGTTCATCTCACCTACTGCTATCTCCCCATCAAGCCTACTTCATCCGAGTCCTGATCCTACGCAACAAATACCGTATACTACCGGTATCTTTCTCTTATAGTGCCTTTATTGTTCCATTAAGACACCGATCTCTTTAGTTGTTCACGGCCGTGGCAAGCATTGTTCACAGTCGTGACAAGAGTTGATCACGGACATGAGCAGACCTGTTCACGGCCGTGAAGAGCTAAAGAGAACGGCACTCTATTCCTACTTTCCTTATAGGAAAAAGCAAGTATATAAGGAGCTGAAGAGAACATTAGCACTATCTTACGACTCATTACACCGCAGACAACAAACAAAAAGAAGAGTCATATCTACAAAAGAAGAGACTCCCTCTTTGGTATGCCAAAGAGAGAGTCTCCTCAATATATATACAGCTAAAGCAGTTTATTTATATTCCTGCCAGCTCTTAATCTGAATATCACTCAGTTTCAGTTCACAGAATGCTTCGATGAAAGCACTTGCCAGACGGGCATTGGTAATCAACGGAATGTTATGGTCGATAGCACCACGACGGATACGGTAACCGTTTGTCAATTCACGTTTGCTATGATTCTTCGGAATGTTGACGATCAAGTCGAACTTATGGTCAGCGATCATCTTCATCACGTTGTTTTCAGCACCCGGTTTTTCATCCGGCCAGTAAACCGGAGTAGTTTCTACACCGTGAGCGTTCAGGAATGCAGCCGTTCCGGCAGTAGCATAAATCTGATATCCCTTAGCAAACAGCATACGGCTGGCATCCAGCAAATCTACTTTCGACTTCATTGCACCGGAAGAGAACATCACAGCTTTTTCAGGAATCTTGAATCCGGTAGCAATCATTGAATTCAGCAATGCTTCAGAGAAATCGTCACCGATACATCCCACTTCACCAGTAGAAGACATGTCTACGCCCAATACCGGGTCAGCCTTGTGCAGACGAGAGAAAGAGAATTGAGAAGCTTTTACACCAATCCAGTCGATATCGAATGCCGACTTATCCAGACGTGAGTATGGAGCATCCAGCATGATGCGGGTAGCAGTTTCGATAAAGTTACGTTTCAGAACTTTAGAAACAAACGGGAAGCTACGAGAAGCACGCAAGTTACATTCGATTACTTTCACTTCGTTGTTACGAGCCAGGAACTGGATATTGAACGGACCGGAGATATTGAGTTCTTTAGCAATCTGACGGCTGATCTTCTTGATGCGACGAGCTGTTGCAAAGTAAATCTTCTGTGCCGGGAATACCAAAGTAGCATCACCGGAGTGAACACCGGCAAACTCTACGTGTTCGGAGATTGCGTATTCTACCACTTCACCATTCTGCGCAACGGCATCAAATTCAATCTCTTTCGTATTTTCAAGGAACTGGGAAACAACAACCGGATATTCTTTAGAAACTTCGGCAGCCATCTTCAGGAAGTTTTCCAATTCTTCATCGTCATAGCAAACATTCATTGCTGCTCCTGAAAGGACGTAAGAAGGACGAACCAATACCGGGTAGCCTACTTTTTCTACAAATCCCTTCACTTCTTCAAGACTGGTCAGTTCCATCCAAGCCGGTTGGTCGATACCCAGTTGGTCGAGCATAGCAGAGAACTTGTTACGGTTTTCAGCACGGTCGATAGAAATCGGAGAAGTACCCAATACAGGAACCGACTGACGGTAAAGTTTCATAGCCAGGTTGTTCGGGATTTGTCCGCCTACCGAAACGATCACACCACGAGGTTGTTCGAGATCGATTACGTCAAGTACACGTTCGAACGAAAGTTCGTCGAAGTAGAGACGGTCGCACATATCATAGTCAGTAGAAACCGTTTCAGGGTTGTAGTTAATCATGATAGACTTGTAACCCAGTTTGCGGGCAGTCTGAACTGCATTCACCGAGCACCAGTCAAATTCTACAGAGCTACCGATACGGTAAGCACCCGAACCTAGTACGACTACTGATTTTTCATTCTTATAATAGTTTACATCATAACCTTCCACTGCATAAGTCATATACAGATAGTTAGTTAGTTCCGGATGTTCGGAAGCAACTGTATTAATACGTTTTACAGCCGGGAGGATACCCATAGACTTACGATGAGCACGCACTGCCAGGTTTTCTTTCTCCATGTTTCCGGTTGGATTCAGTACGAAACGGGCAATCTGGAAGTCAGAGAAACCTAACACTTTAGCTTCACGCATTACATCGGCAGGTATATCTTCTACCTTATTATAAGTAGACAATTTCGCTTTGTAGTCTACGATATTTTTCAGTTTGCCAAGGAACCATGGGTCGATCTTTGTCAGGTCGTGGATACGTTCGATGGTGTAACCTTCTTCCATTGCTTGTGCAATGGCGAAAACACGCAAGTCAGTCGGGCGAGAAAGCTCTTTATCAAGATCATCAAAGTGCAGTTCGTCATTACCTACGAAACCGTGCATTCCCTGACCGATCATACGAAGGCCTTTCTGGATGATTTCTTCGAAAGAGCGACCGATAGACATGATTTCACCTACCGATTTCATGCTTGAACCGATTTCACGGGATACACCGGCAAACTTCGTCAAGTCCCAACGAGGGATTTTACAGATATAGTAGTCAAGTTGCGGAGCTACGTATGCAGAGTTCGGGGTTCCCATCTCACCAATCTGGTCGAGTGTGTAACCAAGTGCCACTTTAGCAGCCACGAATGCCAACGGATAACCGGTAGCCTTAGAAGCCAATGCAGAAGAACGGCTCAAACGGGCATTTACTTCAATCACACGGTAGTCATCCGTTTCAGAGTTGAAAGCATACTGAATGTTACATTCACCCACGATACCGAGGTGACGGATACATTTGGTAGAAAGTTCTTTCAACAGAGCCAGTTCTTTATCATCCAGCGAGCAGGTGGGAGCTACTACAATTGATTCGCCGGTATGAATACCCAGCGGATCGAAGTTTTCCATGCTGGCTACTGTGAAGCAATGGTCGTTAGCGTCACGGATCACTTCAAATTCGATTTCTTTCCAGCCTTTCAAAGACTCTTCTACCAGAATTTGTTTGGAGAAAGCAAATGAGCTCTCTGCCAATTTCAGGAACTCTTCTTCATTGGCACAGATACCGCTACCAAGGCCACCCAGTGCATAAGCAGAACGCACCATGACAGGATAACCAATTCTGCGTGCAGCAGCAATGGCATCTTCCATGTTTTCTACTGCCTGGCTGACTGGAGTCTTCATTTCTATCTCGTCCAGCTTCTTCACAAAGAGGTCACGGTCTTCTGTATACATGAGAGCTTCTACCGAAGTTCCAAGTACCTTTACTCCGTATTTATCAAGAATACCTTGTGTGTAAAGTTCAGCACCACAGTTCAATGCAGTCTGTCCGCCGAATGCCAAAAGGATACCATCGGGACGTTCTTTCTTGATAATTTCTTCTACGAAATAAGTATTCACGGGAAGGAAATACACTTTATCGGCAATACCTTCAGAAGTCTGAATGGTTGCGATGTTCGGGTTTACCAATACTGAGCTGATACCTTCTTCTTTCAAAGCTTTCAGTGCTTGTGAGCCTGAGTAGTCGAACTCTCCGGCTTGTCCGATTTTGAGTGCTCCAGAACCCAAAACGAGAACTTTCTTGATTTCCTTTTCCATTTCTTTTGTTGTTATAATAAGTTGTTATTTCTAAGTTCGTTCATAAAAAAAATGCGTTACCCTCAAAAAAGGATTAACGCATTACCAAAGAACTAAAATATCGTTTTTGGAAATAAAAGAAGAAGCCTGCCGTTTCCGGGTGCAAAACATCCGAATGTAAATAATACTTGCTTCTAATTTCCTGTTGATTCATTGTTGACTTCAAAATTTGTGCAAAGTAACGACATATTTTGCACATGACAAAAAGATATGTTCACTTTTTTACTGAAATAATTTACCGCGTTAATGAAACAGTCGTTTTTCCATTGGCTTTTAATGATTACATTCTTATCTTAAGCAGGCACAAATCATGAAGTAACTGCATTTTGATGTTTCTTTCAGTTTTTATCCTTATCTTTGTCGCCATTATATAATAAGGTAATAAATATGGGAAAAGAAAAAATCATATTGACGGGCGACCGTCCTACCGGAAGACTTCATATCGGTCACTATGTAGGTTCGTTGAAACGCAGAGTTGACCTGCAAAACGCAGGTGATTATAGTAAGATGTTTATCTTCATTGCCGATTCACAGGCATTGACAGACAATATAGACAATCCGGAAAAGGTGCGTCAGAATGTAATCGAAGTTGCTCTTGATTATCTGGCTTGTGGTATTGATCCGACTAAAGCTACGATTTTCATCCAGTCGCAAATACCGGAACTATGCGAACTTAGTTTCTATTATATGGACCTTGTCAGCGTATCCCGTCTGCAACGTAACCCGACTGTGAAATCGGAAATCCAGATGCGTAACTTTGAAGCAAGCATCCCTGTAGGATTCTTCACTTATCCTATCAGTCAGGCTGCGGACATTACTGCCTTCCGGGCAACCACCGTCCCCGTCGGTGAAGACCAGGAACCGATGCTCGAACAGGCTCGTGAAATCGTCCGCCGTTTCAATTATATATATGGTGAGACATTGGTAGAACCGGAAATCCTGTTGCCGGACAATGCAGCTTGTCTGCGTCTTCCGGGAACTGACGGTAAAGCTAAAATGAGTAAATCGCTCGGAAACTGCATCTACCTTTCGGAAGAACCGGAAGAAATCCAAAAGAAAATCATGAGTATGTATACCGACCCGGGACATCTCCGCGTACAAGATCCGGGAAAAATTGAAGGTAATACGGTATTTACTTACCTGGATGCTTTCTGCCTCCCCGAACATTTCGAACGTTATTTACCGGATTATCCGAATCTGGCAGAACTGAAAGCGCATTATCAACGCGGCGGATTGGGTGACGTGAAAGTAAAACGTTTCCTAAATTCCATCATGCAGGAGACTTTGGAACCGATTCGCAATCGTCGCAAGGAGTTCAGCAAGGATATCCCTGCTATCTACGAGATGCTTCAGCAAGGCTGCGAAGTGGCAAGGGCTGCGGCTGCCGAGACTTTGGCTGACGTGAAGAAGGCGATGAAGATCAATTATTTTGATGATAAGGAATTAATCGAAGAGCAGGTGAAACGTTTCTCGCAAGAGTAAAAGATTTCGTCTGGGAATAAACATAATTATAAGGTAAAGGCTGCCCTTCTTTTGTAGAACAGGCAGCCTTTCTTATCGGATATTTTTCAAAGATTCAGTTTGTTTCTTCCTCGTCATTCTTGAACAACACATCCTTTAATTTCTGATAAAGGAATGAAAGTATCAGCAATATCAATCCCAGAATGATAAATACAATAATCTTGCCAATGGTCGGCATAGCCCATAAATCATCAAAGACGAGTTTGAGCAGGACTAATCCGAAAGTCGCAAGGCTCACCATGCGGAGTAGTTTCTGATGCAGGCGCATGCCCAACCCCATTTGGACGAACCCGGCAATGCTTAATGAGAGTGACAGCCCGGCACTGAAATCGTCCACTCCTACTTGCCAAAGGAAAGAGCGTACCATTGTCAGCCAAAGGAGCGTGGCAAGAATATTCAGATATACGGTGAAACGGGATTTTATGCCGATTGATGTATAGTACATACGTGCTACATAATACAAATTCGCTATTACGAACACAGCTGTCAGCCATGGTAGTACAACAGGAGGGGAAGTCCATATTCTCTGGTCGCCCCATATATTTATAATATATACAAGTACGTTTGCCCCGATAGTCAAGATATAAGAAGTGAGATGTTTCGTTATCGGGAATCGTTTTCTGAAAGCATAGCAAACACTCGAAATGGATATGGCTGTAAACAAGAACATAGCTCCGCTTCTCGTCGCCCCTTCAAAATACAAATTGAATTCCATCATAAATGTATAATAAAGTATGATTACGGAGACGATAAGCATAAAAGGATTCCAGAAGCTGTATTTCAACCGGCGTGCCGTAGAGAAGAAGGAATGATAATATTCCATTAATAAAGCAAATGCTCCTGTCGCTAATCCCACAAACAAAGAGGTGGCAAATGAACTATTCAGAAAAATTGTATCTAAGGAATGATGTTCAAACATCACACTATACACATCCATCAAGTAAGAAACGAAAGTGAGTCCTACCAGAACTTTAGCCGCATACTCATATACTCTAATTTTCGACTTAACATAGAGCCACAACAGCAATACCATTTCCGATGCCCAAAGCAAGGTTATATAGTTTCCGTCCAGTTGAATCGGAACTGTAATGGAGACAAATGTCAGCACAAGCCCCAACGTGGTATGCACGAGGAATTTATATTCCTTCCTATTCTTCCACAACCAAAGAACCAGTCCTAAATTAACAAGAGCGATAAACAGGCTCAACAAGCCGCTTGCTTTGAAAGATAATCCCATATTCTGCAAGAATAAGGCTCCTGAAAGCAAATAGATAAAATTATTCGTTATAATGACGAATACTAATCCCCGGCTCATCGTCCACATATTCTCTCCACGAAGGATAGAGAACACCGGAAGTAGAAAGATAAAATAGAACAGAGTAGCAAACCAAAACAGATGGCTCGAAATAACCGTAGAACTAGAGGTATAGTTAAACAAAAGAAAGATTCCCATTATCAGGCAAGTAAAGACAAATGAAATCATTGGAAGTTCACTCCACTTTTTATAAATGGAAAGTCCGAACATACCCAGGTTTAATATGCTCACGTAAGTGAACAGTACCAAATAACTTCCTTCCCCGCTACTCACTATGAATGGCGCAAGGAATCCTCCTACAAGAGAAATGATAGCCAACTCACGCCGATTATATACCACAGACAGAATAGACATAAACACTGTGACACCAATCAGAATGATAAATGCCATAGTCTGCGAGAAAATATGATAATAATGGAAAGCAATGGCAACTGTAAGATAGAACACAGCGAAAGCACCACCCGCAAGCAGCGAACTGAAGGTTCGGTATTTCTTTTGCAACCGTTCGGCAACAGCCAGCAATACAGCTCCCGTCAAGAAACCAAGCACGGTACGGAAGGTTTCATTAATCCAGTTTTTATCAATGGCATACTTTACAAAGAAACCTACACCGATTACAAATATAAGGATACCAATCTTCCCGAAAAGATTCTCACCGATGAATTTTTCATAGTTCACCTGTTTCTTTTGTTTCGGAACAGTCGGGGCAACCGGAACAACCGGAGTAGCCGGAGTAACCAATACAACTGGCACAGTCGAAGATTTAGCGGATTCCTTCCGAACAGCCTCTACACAAACTTCCTCCATTCTTGTTTCAAGCGTCTTTTCAGGCGTCTTTTCCAATGTCTCACGGACAACTGCTTCAACAACCGGTTCGTGTTTTTCCTGAACAGCCTCTTCTCGTTGTCCAGTCTTTACTACCGTAACATGCTCTGCCGCTTGAGGCATCACAGGAATATCTTTTGTTTCTTTTTCTGATATTTCCTCTTTCGGCTTGGAGGCTTCAGCAACAGAATTTTGCTGAACCTTGAGATAATCTTCCATCCGTTTCTTTATCTCATTCAACTCTTTCTCTATCTTTCCGAAGCGATTGTCCAACCTACTCAATAAAATAAATAACATAACTAAAACGAGTAGTGCATATACGGTATTAAAGTCGTCCATAATATTCCAGATTTGAGTTCTATAGCACAAATATAGATAATTATTAATAGCTCCAATCAATTGTTATTAAATTATTTGGATTATCCCAACAATGCAATTTTACATCAATTGCATAAATCAGGATACAAATCCTCTAAATCAGGAAAAAAATCTCCTCATTTTATAAAATAGAGCTTACAAATTTCAAACAATTATACGGCTTTTATTCTTCTTTTTCCTATCTTTGCCACAATATCAATAAAAATCACACAAATTATTCACTTAAACACAAGAAGCATGAAGCACCTTAAATTTCTATTTGCACTTGGCGGCATTCTTTTCTTATCTTGCCAAACAGTATCCGCACGTGGTTTAAAAATCCCTTTCGGCGACCGCGAAGTATTAACCAAAGTAGCAGATTTGCCTGATACCGAAGAGTACCAAACAGACGATGGAAACTACATTGATCTGGCAACTTTCCATCAGGAGTTCAACATCGCTTACCTTCTCCCTCTATACATAGAGAAAGAGCCTCGCCTGGTCGGCTATTGCGAAAAGGAAGACACTTACTATGAACTGACGGAAGAACAACTGGCTACCATCCTAAAAGAAAATAATTTGGATGGAGAGAAGTTGAACAAGGTCGGTTTCTATTCCCGTTATGGCGGTAAAGCTGTCGGACTTCTTATAATTGCCCTTATCATTTGGGGATGTATTCCTGGAAAAAAGAAAGAAGTGAAACCCGTGGAAGTATAAAACAAACCATTATTAATAACATTAAAAAGTACAAACTATGTCTATTTACACCTTTATTCCGGTCATTTTCATTGTTCTATATCTAGGATACGGTGTTGATTGGGCATCTGGCCGCTGCCGTTGGAAAAGCCGCGGCGTGCGCTGTAACCCTTTGCCATAACTGTTGTCTCCTTTTTTATTTTACTGTAAAATTGTCGAATTTACTGCCCATGCGCAGAAGGTCCTGCATCCTGTCGCGCTTTTTCGCGCCGGGACGCTCGCCCACGAGGAAGCGAACGCGGATCTCCTGCCCCACGGCATGGGACGTGACCTCCTGCAAAACGTCGATGACGACCTGCTGGTCGAGCATCGCCTTCTGCACCTCCGTCGTGCAGTAGACGGTGAGAAGCCCGTCCTTTACCTCGCCCTGCGCGGTGCCGATGAAGGCGCGCTTGTCGGGCGTCAGGCGGTTTTTGTAGCTCTCCATGAGCTGATAGAAGGTATCGTCGTCCCCGGCGCTCCCCTCTGCCGCCGGCTGCTCCTGCGGAGCGGGCGCGGCAGCCGCCGTGATCTTCGGCGCTATTGCTTTCGGCGCAGGCGCGACCGGTTCGCCGTAGGGCGGGGGCGCGTCGTAATCGTCGGGCAGGGGCGGCTCGTCCCACGGGGGGCTCTCCTCCGCCGGCGCCTGCGGCGCGTCGGGAGCAGCCTTCGGAACAGGGGCCGCCTGCGGCGCAGACACCTTTGCCGGGGCTGTGGCGGGCGCAGGCGCGCTCGCAGGGTTTCGGGCCGCAAACTGTACGCCCGCGGCGATCTGCTCCTCCAGACGCGCGATACGCGCGTTCAGCGCGGCAAGATCGCCTGAGAGCGTCTCGTCGCAGAGCTTCAGGATGCACAGCTCGGCGTCCGTG
>OGNE01001492.1_pt1 | contig 9654 bp, 7 predicted proteins | sample 1573401 | NCBI WGS metagenome assembly OGNE01 (sample SAMEA2581884, study PRJEB24529) | metagenome | biome: Human gut stool | place: China | collected 2011 | reverse complement strand
TGTCTCGAGTACGATTGTGCGTAACGCAATGAAAAAGCGCGAGCATATAGAAGCAAAGAGTCCGACGGAAGCTCTTGAAAGCATGAAAAAACAGGGAGTGACGCATGTAGCTGTATTTCCTACCCATGTGATTGACGGAATTGAAAATCACAGACTCAAGGAAGCAGCGAAAAAATATGCCGGTGCTTTCGAACAGATTGCAGTTGCCGATGCGCTTTTGGCAAAACCGCAGGATGTGGCAAAAGCACTGTGGGAGTCGCTGAAGGAAGAGGTGGGAGATTTCCCATTGATTTTGATGGGGCATGGAACCGAACATGCGGCAGATGCCAGTTATGCGATGATGGAACAGTCGCTGCGTGCTTATGCAAAGCATGAAATCTATATCGCAACAGTGGAGGGAAGTATTACCATTAAAGATGTGATTGCACGGATGAAGTCCGGGCCGCAGAGCAGACAGAACGGGAAAGTGCTTCTTACACCGTTTATGCTGGTGGCGGGAGACCATGCAAATAATGATATGGCAGGCGGCATGCAGGACGGGGAGCAGCCGGATGCGGATTCCTTTGCCGGAAAATTACAGGCGGCGGGATACCGGCCGGAATGTGTGATTCGTGGAATTGGGGAGTATCCGGCTGTCCGGGAAGTGTATCTGGCACATTTGCGGAAAATAACGAAAAAATTATTTTGTGATTTAACAACAGAAAATCGTCCGGGTATCCTTTATGGAATCGGTGTGGGACCGGGAGATCCGAAACTTATGACCTTACAGGCACTGGAAACGATTCGCAGCTGTGATCTTATTGTGCTTCCGGCGGTGTCAAAAGAGGAATGTTATGCGTATCGGATCGTGGAGCAGGTTTGTTCGGAAATTCCAGATATGCCGCTTCTTTGCATGCCATTTCCGATGATCAAAGATGCGCAGAAACTGGAACTGGCACACAAACGGATTTATGATGCCATGGAAGATTATCTCCGACAGGGACTGCGGGTAGGAATGCTCACAATTGGAGATCCGGGGATATATTCTACCTATATGTATATGCACAGATGTGCAGCAGATGCCGGCTGGGAGGCGCGGATCGTAAGTGGTGTGCCGTCGTTTTGTGCAGTAGCGGCAAGACTGGGGATTTCTCTGGGAGAAAAAGATGAGGAAATCCATATTATTCCGGCGGCGTATGACGTGCGTGAGTCACTCGGTTTTCATGGTACACGCATTTATATGAAATCCGGGAAAAAACTCGAAGAGTTATTACGGGTGCTCCGGGAATCGATGCAGGATAAAGAGAGCAGAGTGCACCAGGACATTTATGGAATATCCAATTGCGGCATGGAGAATGAACAGGTGTATTGTTGCCTGGATGAACTGGAACAGGCAAAAGGATATCTGACAACTGTGATTGTGAAGGAACATGTGGTACAATAGAAAGCGTTCGATTTTAGAAAAATCTTTTAATGTCTGGAAAAAAGGAGTGTCATATGTGGAAGATCAAGCACATTTTTGACGGAGAGTATGGGTGTGAGGAACTGGCAGAAGGGCAGCGGCCGAAAGTGTCGGTGACTCTGATCAATGAAAAAGAAGAAGAAACCTGTTTTTCTGTGGAGGACAGCTGGCTGACTGAGCACGGATTAAATGAGGGAGATCTCTGGCCAAAAGAAGATGAGTTCCTATAAAAACAGTGAAATAAAAAGAGCAGGTGATACGAACCGTATCACCTGCTTTTGCTTGGCATTTTATAAGGAGATGTCAATATGCATATTCTGCGTGCTGATCAAGGACATAATGTTCTCCTGTACAGCGGAATTCATCTTACGGGAAAGCTTGACGAGCTTCTGCGGATATTCCGAAGAGAGCAGCTTTCGTGCCTTGGAATTATTGGCAGTTTTCAGAAGGTCCTTGTTGAGGTCTAAAGTTCCGTCGCTGTTAACCGTGATACCAAGGTCTGACAGTTCATCTGCATGTTTTTTACTCAGCGTGTTGAGCTGCTTGACATAACGTTTGGTTTCGTAGTCGGAACTGGATTTTCCGGAAGTGATCGTATAATTGTAAGTATCCACAAAGGCTTCAATGGCGGCCTGTGATGTCTTATTGAGATCATCGTCTTTCTCATCGGTGTCAGAACCAAAATCACTTTTGGAAAGTCGCTTGGCAGCCCTGTTTAAAGCACGGCTGTCTTCGTAGGAAAGCTCCACATTACTGTAACCGGACCGACCGGAGGTTTTGGCTGCTTTCTGATTGTTGGTATAGAAATTTCTTAAAAAATAATTCGTGGATAATGATATTCCGGAAGAAACTTTTATGGACATAATAAACATCCTTTCTTTACTAAAAGGTTATAATTTCTATATTTCTACAATTTACATCGGCACTTGTTCTTTACTTCTTAACCCAAACAGGGTAAAATATTTTATTATAGATGTGATACAGAGCAGTAAAATTTTAGGAGGCAATTACAGTTATGGAACAAAAATCGTTTGGAAAGCTTGCCGATGGAGAAGGGGCAACGCTTTATACTATTTCTAACACAAAGGGGATGTGTGCACAGATTACAGATTTCGGAGCGGCGATCGTATCGCTTGTGGTAAAAGATAAGAATGGAAAAGACACCGATGTGGTTCTTGGCTATGAAGATGCACAGACATATCAGCAGCAGACAGCAAGTTTTGGAGCAATCGTCGGAAGAAACTGCAATCGTATTGCAGATGCTCAGATTGTAATCAATGATGTGACATATCAGCTTGAGAGAAATGATAACGAGAATAATCTGCACAGTGGATCACAGGCTACATCCAGACGTCTGTGGGATGTGGAAGAACATACTGCAAACAAAGTTACATTTGTGATCGAAGATGCAGATGGACAGCAGGGATATCCGGGAAATGCAGTTATGAAAGTGACTTATGAGGTGACCGAAGCAGATGAACTTTCCATTACATATCATGCAACTGCGGACAAAACAACTGTTTTTAATATGACAAATCATGCATATTTTAATTTGAATGGGGCAGGCAGCGGTACTGCCATGGACCAGATTTTGCAGATTCGTGCTTCCCATTATACTCCGGTAATCGATGCGAAGTCGATTCCGACCGGAGAGATTGCGTCAGTGGAGGGAACACCGTTTGATTTCCGTGAAGCCAAACCGATGGGCAGAGATATTGAGCAGGCAAATGATCAGCTTTCTTACGGCCATGGATACGATCATAACTTCGTTTTGGATAAGGAGCGGGCAGGGCTTGAAAAGATTGCCACCGCATACAGTACAAAGAGTGGCATAAAGATGGACGTGATTACGGATTGTATCGGTATGCAGCTTTACACTGCGAATTTCATTCAGGGACAGAAAGTGCAGGGTGGAGCAGTATGCAAAGATCGGGATGCTTTTTGTCTGGAAACACAGTATTTTCCAAATTCCATCAATGAGCCAAATTTTACAACACCATTGACAGAAGCCGGAAAATCATATGATACAAAAACGGTCTATGCATTTTCGATTGCATAGATATAAATACAGGATGTAAAGGGGAAGAGGATGTTAGAAAAGGCAGCCTCTTTTTCTTTTGGAATCAGAATAGGGTAGGAGGATAAAATGAAAATCGTATTTTTGGATGCAAAAACAATTGGAGATGATATTGATCTGTCTGCATTTGAAAAACTGGGAGAGGTGGTAACATATAATTTTTCCACTACAGAAGAAGCTTTGGAACGGACCGTGGATGCAGACGTGATCGTGTTAAACAAAGTGGAGATTAATGAGCATTCGATTGGAAAAGCAAAAAAACTGAAACTTGTCTGTGTGACGGCAACGGGAACAAACAATCTGGATAAGGAATATTTAAAAAGCCGTGGCATAGAATGGCGTAATGTCGCAGGATACTCCACGGAAAGCGTAGCCCAGCATACATTTGCCATGCTGTTTTATCTTTGGGAAAAGCTTGCGTATTATGATCAGTATGTCAAATCGGAGAAATATGTGGGAGATGTTATGTTTACCCATTTTGAGAAAAGGTTTCATGAGCTGAGCGGAAAAACCTGGGGAATCATTGGTCTGGGAAATATCGGGAGACGTGTGGCGGATATTGCAAAGGCATTCGGATGCCGGGTGATCTTTTATTCCACTTCCGGTAAGAATTCTCAGCAGGGATATGAACGTGTGGAATTTGATGCGTTGTTGGAACAATCAGATATTGTTTCTGTTCATGCACCTCTTGATAAAAATACGCGGGGACTCATGAACCGGGAAGCATTTCGGGAAATGAAATCGTCTGCAGTTTTTTTGAATCTTGGACGAGGACCGATTGTTGTGGAACAGGATCTGGCGGATGCGCTTGAGGCTGGAGAAATCGCGGGTGCGGGGCTGGATGTCCTTTCCGCAGAACCAATGCGGAAGGATAATCCGCTTCGCAAAATCAAAGACAGCGAAAAGCTGATTATCACTCCTCATATTGGCTGGGCAAGCGTGGAAGCACGCACGCGTTTGATGGAAATTATCTGTCAGCAGATTGTGGATTTCCAAAATCAGATTATATTATAATCATATGTCTCTTATATAATAGGAAGAAACTCTTTTATTCATCACAAGGCAGACCACTCAGAAACGAAAGATTACCGTACGCGGATAGAAAGCGTGCGGTTTCTTTTTGCGGAAAACCAGAGTGCTGCAGATGTGCGTAATCAACCAGACGTTTATGATAAATTTTCTCAGCCTGTTCATAGAGCTCCGGAAAAGAGGCATTGGAAGACTCCTTTGTCCATGGATGAATCCAGGTGTGATGTTTGAGGTTCATCGGGTCCTGTATAAAACGATAATAATCGCTGGCAACCATCGGAGATAAAAAAGCACGTCCAAGGAAAATCTTTTCTTCTGGCCACTTGGATCATTCAGCAGGTGTGTTCCGAGTTTCATCCAGAACGGTGCGCCGCTCAGGGAAAACTCACTTACGGAAATTTCCGGATAGGTGTTCCGGTAAGCATAGCACAGCATCCGTACAATTACTTTTCGTTGAAGTGTCGTCAGACGGATGGTTGCATTCTGATGAAACTGGGAAGGATACAGATGCTTTTTCTCATATAAAAGTTCGGAATCGAGTTCCGTTTCGAAATAAGCATGCTGACCAAAATATTCCGTATTGGAAGGTGGGGTCTGGGCATTATAGCTTGTAAATGCATATACATAGGGATGAATCGTACAATCCAGTGTGTAATGGCCCATAAATCCACAGATGTAAGCGTCTGCAATAGAGAGGGAATGTTTTTTCCCTGCAAAAAGTTTGCGGCTTTGCAGCAGATTGCCAAAGAACTGGCCAGTATCCTTGCGATGTGCCAGATCTCCAATATTTTTTCGATGCATCAGGTAAGAGGGAAGATAGTAAAAAAACAGATCAGGTCCCTGCAGACCAAGTGCATATGCGCTGTGATCGCGTCGGATCATATTGTGCATGGATGTGGAGGTCAGACGTCTGCATGCGTCTACGCCAAACAGATAGTGGGTGGTAAAACCCGGCATACAATCACTCCAATCTTCAGTAAATAATCAATTTTTTAAAGAAACAACAGCATTATAGTATATTTTATTGCTTCGGTCAATTTGCGGCAGAAGTAAATATTTTAGGTTGACTTTACATAAGATAGTGGTATAATGTCACGTAGTATTCAAAACTACGTTTTGAGTCTGCAACAAAAATTATATCCAAAAATCGTTGGAAAAATGCACAAATCATGTTTTTTTAGACATTTTCAGAAGATTGTATATTGCAAACATACATGGTTTTGTGATTGAATATGTTCATTCGGTGGAAAAACAACTATACTTCCAATGGATGAAATATCTTATGATTTATTTACACAGGAAAGAAAACGGAGGAGTAACAAAATGGCAAGTTTAAAAGATGCGGCAGAGAGACAGGCATTTTCGCTCGCTATCGATGCTACGTTAAAGAGTCTGAATAAGGACAGAGAGAAAGGTTTGCTCAATATTGTAAACCTCGCACAGAAGTTTATGGGAAGCAATTTCCGTTCTGAGGCATACGAAGGCGCAAAGAAAATGATTCAGAATCCGGACAGCAAGTGGATGCGTTATGTGAATCGTCTTTTGGATGAGACAGATCCGCATGTTGCCAAGATGACAGCACTGAATCTTGGATATCAGGCAGCGTTTGCAGGAACCAAGAAGATTCGTAAAATGAGAGAAATTGAGAACTGCAATATTCCGTGGCTCATTCTTATGGACCCGACCAGTGCATGCAACCTCCATTGTACAGGATGCTGGGCAGCAGAGTATGGTCATAAATTAAATCTTGATGAGTTAGACAACATTGTTACACAGGGTAAGGAACTGGGCGTATATTTTTATATGATGACCGGTGGAGAACCACTGGTGCGTAAGGCTGATATCATCCGTCTGTGTGAGAAACACAATGACTGCGCATTCCATTGCTACACAAACGGAACACTTGTAGATGAGAAGCTTTGCGAGGATATGAAGCGTGTAGGAAATCTTTCCCTTTCCATTTCCCTTGAGGGATTTGAAGATGCCAACGATTTCCGACGTGGAGAAGGTGTATACAATAAAGTCCTTCACGCAATGGATCTGTTACATGAGAACGGACTGATCTTTGGAAACAGTGTATGTTATACAAGCAAGAATATGGATGCGGTTACCAGTGATGAGTTCTTTGATCTTCTGATCGAGCATGGAAGCCGTTTCGCATGGTATTTTCATCTGATGCCGGTAGGAATGAAGGCTTCACCGGAACTGATGCCGACCAAGGAGCAGAGAGAATATATTTACCACAGACTGCGTGAAGTTCGTGGATTTGAAGGTGGAAAAGAAATCTTCGTTATGGATTTCCAGAACGACGGTGAATACGTTGGAGGATGTATCGCCGGAGGACGTAACTACTGTCATATTAACCCGAAGGGTGATGTAGAGCCATGTGTATTTATTCACTACTCTGGAGCAAACATCCGCGAGAAATCCCTGCTTGAGTGTCTGAAGCAGCCGTTGTTTATGGCTTACCGTGATAACCAGCCATTCAACGAAAACATGCTTCGTCCATGTCCGATGCTTGAGAATCCGGAGATTTTACAGAAGATGGTTCATGAGACTGGAGCTCATTCTACAGATGTAGAACAGGAGGAGCCGGTTGAGCACCTGTGTGGAAAGTGCGTAGATTACGCAAAGGATTGGCAAGAAACAGCAGATAAACTCTGGGCTGCACATCCATATAAGCAGAAGGGATACACAAACTTCAAAAAGAAATAATTCGATTACTGTTCGCAGGGTAACCTGTGAACAGTAACATAATTCACACAAAATTAAGATTTCAGACAGGATTCCCGGTTTACATGCCGGGAATTTTGTTGTATTGTAATGGCATGAAACCAAAATTTAAAATCAAACTTCAATACGATAAAAAAAATAACATCTGGGCGGCGATTGCAATTATATTGGCAGTCGTAATGTATGTGACCATTGATTTTTCCATTGTTGCATTGATCGCATATGGATTTCTGTACTATCTGGTAAAAAGTCTGCATCTGGAACTAGATGACCGGTGTCCGTGGCTCTGGACACTGATTCTGTTTATCGGAGGTTCCTGTCTCACCACTTTTTCGATACAGTATATGCTGCTTGATCCTGAAAACTTTACGAGGACAACGTACGAGAAGCTCTTTTTAAATGTGCTTTGCTGTCTGATTGTCTATTTTGTTGTGCAGATTTTTACGAACAACAGTGGGCTGACCTGCATCATTGCCCATGTGTCGCTGCTTTCGTTTGGATTTGTAGACTATTTTGTATATCTGTTCCGCGGAAATGAATTTACGTTTTCCGATATCAGATCCATTGGAACCGGTCTGAGTGTGGCGGGAAATTATAAATTGCAATTGAACGTGGAGTATATGTGATCTTTCTGGCAGCATTGTTTATTGCTTTTGTCCGCAAATGGCATGTCCGGTTTACCGGAAAAATTCAGATGCGGATAATTTCTGTGATGGCGATTGCCTTAAGTTGTTTGATCATTGCAGCAAATGCTTATGATGTAAACACAGAGACGTGGGAACAGAAGGGAACTTATCGCAATGGATATCTGTTGAATTACGTACTGGGGATTCGTGACAGTTTTATTTCTGCTCCGGAAGAATATTCCAAAGATAAGATCAAAGAACTGGAGAAAACCTATCAATCCGATAAAAAGGATTACAGCACAACAAATGAAAAAGCAAAAAATCCGACGATCATTGCCATTATGAATGAATCGTTTTCCGATCTGAGTGTGTTGGGGGATCTGCAGACCAACATGCCGCTCACACCGTTTATCGATTCTTTGAAAGAGAATACAACGAAGGGATATGCACTTTCGTCGGTATTTGGCGCGAAGACTCCTAATTCGGAGTGGGAATTTATGTCCGGAAATTCCATGGCATTTCTTCCGATGGGATCCGTTGTTTATCAGCAGTATATCAGTGATACTCCGACAACGATTGTGTCAAATCTGAAAGATGACGGGTATACGTGCATTGCCATGCATCCATATTATGAAACCGGATGGAGCCGGAATCTGGTGTATCCGCATATCGGGTTTGACGAAATGCACTTTATTGATTATTTTGACCAGACAAAGATCCTGCGGGAATATATTACCGACCAGGAACTGTATGATAAGATTATCAAGCGTTATGAAAACCGTAAAAATAATGAAAAACTGTTCTTTATGGGAATTACCATGCAGAACCACGGTGGTTATACGGAAACCTATGACAATTTTCCGGAGAATTATTATAAAGTTGGACGTTCTTATACGGATGCCAACCAGTATCTGTCCCTGGTACACGAGAGTGATGAGGCAGTAAAAAACCTGATCAGTTATTTTTCAAAGGTAGATGATCCGGTAGAAATCATTTTCTTTGGAGATCATCAGCCAAGCTTAAACAGTAATTTTTATCCGATTCTGAATGGAAAAGGACTCACAGGGCTGACGGAAGATGAACTGGAAAAACTGTACACAGTTCCGTTTTTTATCTGGACCAATTATGATACACCGGAAGAAACGGTAGACATTACCAGTCTTGATTATCTGTCTACCATGGCACTGGAACGGGCTGGAATTGAGCTTCCGGCATACAATAAGTTTCTGGCAGATATGCAGGAGGTTGTTCCAGCCATCAATTCCAGAGGCTATTATTCCAAGAGTAAAGGCTGCTACCTGCATATCGATGAGGCCGAGGGAGAAGAAAAAGAATGGATTGAAAAGTATCATATGCTGCAATATAATTCGATGTTTGACAAAAAGAACCGCAGCAGCTTTTTCTTCCCATATAATCTAAAAAGCAAGTAGAACAATCAGGCAAGGGGAATCAAGATGAAACTGAGTGAGTTATTAGCGTATGACAATATTGTAATACAGTGCCATGACAATCCGGATGCAGATACCATTGCATGTGGATTTGGGGTCTATCTGTATTTGAAATCCAAAGGAAAAGAACCACGTCTGATTTACGGAGGGCAGAATGTGATCCGGAAAACGAATCTGGTGATGCTGATCCGGGATCTGAAAATACCAATCGAGCATGTGGATTATCTGCACAAACCAGACTCAATAGAGTCGATTTACCCGCTCCGTTTTCCCCACTTAATGCCCACTTCTCACCACGAC
>OGNE01001487.1_pt1 | contig 9687 bp, 7 predicted proteins | sample 1573401 | NCBI WGS metagenome assembly OGNE01 (sample SAMEA2581884, study PRJEB24529) | metagenome | biome: Human gut stool | place: China | collected 2011 | reverse complement strand
CGGTGAACTAAGTTATCGCAGCGAGATCGGCAAAGGCACTTGTGTGACCATGAGTTTCCCATGTGACAGCCGTGGTTTGCCGAAAGAGTTCCATGTGAGCAGAATGCCACCCATACCGAACCCATACGGCAGTACCTACTGCATAATGGCTAAAGGGCTTGACCCGCTGAAATAGGGTTTGGGCAATATACAGAGCAAGTGAATAGATGGAATACAAAAAGGCAGTGCCGATTTTCTCGGTACTGCCTTGATTATTTTATGGAAATTAGTCCTTGATAATAGACTTACCTGTCATTTCCTTTGGCTGCTCCAGACCCATGAGTTTGAGCATTGTTGGTGAAAGGTCAGCAAGAACGCCGCCCTCTCTGATAAGAACATTGCCTGCGCCTGCGATAATAAGAGGTACAAGGTTTGTTGTGTGGGCTGTGAACGGAGAGCCGTCATCTTCCATCATCTTATCTGCGTTGCCGTGGTCTGCTGTGATAAGTGCTATGCCGCCCTTTGCAAGAACTGCGTCGACTGTTTTGCCTACGCACTCGTCAACTGCTTCTACTGCTGCTACGGCTGCGTCGAACACGCCTGTGTGACCTACCATGTCGCAGTTTGCATAGTTGAGGATAATTGCGTCATACTTGTCAGACTCTATTCTCTTGAGAACTTCATCGCAAACAAGATATGCACTCATTTCAGGCTGGAGGTCATAAGTTGCTACCTTTGGTGAATTAATGAGGGCTCTGTCCTCGTTCTCAAAAGGAGCTTCCACACCGCCGTTAAAGAAGAATGTAACGTGTGCATACTTCTCTGTTTCGGCGATTCTAAGCTGTGAAAGACCCTTCTTTGCGATATACTCGCCGAAAGTATTTTCAAGGCTTGCTGGCTTGAATGCAACGTCAACGTTTGGCATTGTTGCGTCATACTGTGTCATGCAGACATAGTAAAGTGGGAATCTGCCATTTCTTCTCTCAAAGCCTGTGAAATCATCGTCAACGAGAGTTCTTGTTATCTCTCTTGCTCTGTCAGGACGGAAATTGAAGAAGATAACGCTGTCGTTAGCGGATATCTTGCCGTTCTCATCGATAACTGTAGGAACAACGAACTCGTCTGTAACGTCAGCGGCATAGGAAGCCTTGATAGCGTCAACTGCGTTATCAGCCTTATTGCCCTCACCGTATACCATTGCGTCATAAGCCTTGCCTACACGCTCCCAACGGTTATCTCTGTCCATTGCATAGTAACGTCCCATTACTGTTGCTATCTTGCCGACACCAATTTCCTTGAGCTTTTCTTCAAGCTCAGCTACGAAGTCAGCACCGCTTGTAGGAGGAACATCTCTGCCGTCCATGAAGCAATGAACGTATACCTTTGTAAGACCTGCTTTCTTAGCAAGCTCCAAAAGACCATAGAGGTGTGAATTATGTGAATGAACGCCGCCGTTTGAAAGAAGTCCGAACAGGTGGAGTGCGCTGTCATTCTTCTTACAGTTCTCAACGGCTGCTGTGAAAGCTTCGTTTGAGAAGAATTCGCCGTCCTTGATAGACTTTGTAATTCTTGTAAGTTCCTGATAAACTATTCTTCCTGCGCCGATATTTGTATGGCCTACCTCTGAGTTACCCATCTGTCCCTCAGGAAGTCCAACGTCCATGCCGCTTGCACCGATAAGAGTGTGCGGATAGTTGGCAAGAAGTCTGTCGATATTAGGTGTTTTGGCAGCTCTGATAGCGTTGCCGTAATCCTTGTGATTATAGCCGAAGCCGTCCATAATGATAAGTGCTATGGGTTTCTTTGACATATTTCTTAGTCCTTTCAACATCATTTATATTCGTATTATCCCCAATAACCGCCATTTTCAAGGAAGCTCAGGACATATTCCTTAAATTCCTTAGCGGTATCGTCGCTTGTGTAATAGGTCTTTGCGCCGATACGGACATAGTTACTCTCTCCTGACTCATAGTAGATAGCCGGACCTGCTGAACATTTTATATCCAACCAATCGCCGCCAACAACGTACTCCTTTGAATCCGGCTCTTTTTCTTCTGCGTTTTCCATGACTTTCGTGCGGAACTCTGTTATCTTGTCGAGCAGCTCGCTGTCTGTAAACTCAACGCCGTAAAGAAGCTTACTAGAGTCCATTTTGATAGTTACATTTTCAAGCTTAGCTTCAGATGTTGTCTGAGAGCTTTCTGCCGCTGGTGCGCTGCTTTCGTCAGTGCTTCCACAGGCTGCAAATGACATACACATGGATAATACTAATGCTGCAAATATTATTTTTTTCATAGTTGCGCCCCCCCTGTTCAAAAAAAGCAGAGGACAGCCGCAGCCGTCCCCTGCGGAACTTTTTATTTGTTTGTTCTTGTGACGAATGATATTTTGCCCCTAGATATCCGTCTGTTAATTAGCCCTCAACCGCTGCCTGACCGATAGTGTTGAAGCCAGCAGCCCTCCGTGAAGCGCCGCCGATAAGACCTCCGTCTACGTTCTCCTTAGAAAGAAGCTCTGCACAATTCTTAGCGTTCATTGAGCCGCCGTACTGAATTGTAACTGCCTCTGCTGTAGCCTCGTCATAGATCTTAGCAAGTGTTGCTCTGATGAATGCGCAAACTTCCTCTGCCTGATCTGCTGTAGCTGTCTTGCCTGTACCGATAGCCCAAACTGGCTCGTAAGCGATAACGGACTTCTTAACGTCCTCTGCTGATACGCCGAAGAAATCAAGCTTTACCTGTCTTGCGATAACTTCCTCTGTGATGTTGCACTCACGCTCCCAAAGAAGCTCGCCAACGCAAACGATAGGCTTAAGACCAGCTGCAAGAGCTGCCTTTGTTCTCTTGTTTACTGTTTCGTCTGTTTCACCGAAATACTGTCTTCTCTCTGAATGACCGATAACAACGTACTCAACGCCAAGCTCAACGAGCATATCTGCTGAGATCTCGCCTGTGAAAGCACCGCTCTTCTCAAAGTGAACATTCTCTGCACCGATCTTTACGTTTGAACCTGCTGTTGCGTTGATAGCAGTTTCAAGGTTTGTGAAAGGTACGCAAGCGATAACTTCTACCTTGCCCTCAGCGTTTGCAACAAGTGGCTTGATAGCTTCGAGAAGCTCCTTAGCCTCAGGTCTTGTCTTGTTCATTTTCCAGTTTCCTGCAATAATTGCTTTTCTTACAGCTTTTTTCATGATAAAAAACTCCTTTATTTTTTATAGGGAACAGAAAAACTGCTCCTGCTAGTTTTCCAAGTCTATTATACAACATTCCCTCGTATTTGTCAACTAATTAACAAAGGCTTGGACTTATTTTATCTGTTTTTTACAGCTTATCTATAAGCATAACGACACCGAAAACGCCAAGCAGGACACCGATAGCGATAGCCGCATAGCCGAAAGGCGTTTTCTCCTCTTTTTCCTCGGCTTCCTTTTCCTCCTCAGTGACTTCTACCTTTGATTTTTCATCGTCAAGGTAAAATTCCTGCGGGTTTGCGGGGTTATACTTTATGTCTATCATATCGCCCTTTTCATAGCCGTTGTCTGTGACTATTTGTGTATACTTCTCGCCGTCAACGGTATAGCCGATTTTCCACTCGGTAAAAACTCTGTCCTCACCGCCGTTGAAATCAGGCATTGTGGTCTTGACTTTCTGCAAGGCCTTTGCCTGAGTTGGTTCGTAGTGATCCTCCTCAGGGATATTATGTTCCTGCTCAGGGAAAAAGCGATAGCCCTGCAAGGCTTTTATACCGAAATAGATAAGTCCAATGCCTGTGAGCAGAAGAATTATTCCTCCTATGCCCTGCCAGCCTAATCCGCTTTTTGCAAGTAGTGTTATTTCATTCATTTTTACTACCTCGATTTCTGCATAAAAAAAGGGACAGGCAAAACCTGCCTGCCCCTAGCTTATAGCTTAGTAAGATATATTACTTGTCAGCAATTACGTCGATACCTGGAAGTACCTTGCCCTCGAGGTATTCAAGTGAAGCTCCGCCGCCTGTTGAGATGTGTGACATCTTATCAGCAAAGCCAAGCTGGATAACTGCTGCTGCTGAGTCGCCGCCGCCTATGATAGTTGTAGCGTCTGTTTCAGCAAGTGCCTTTGCAACTGCGATAGTACCCTTTGCAAGTGTTGGGTTCTCGAACACGCCCATAGGACCGTTCCAAACAACTGTCTTTGCAGACTTAACAGCCTCGCCGAAGAGAGCCTGTGTCTTTGTGCCGATATCAAGGCCTTCCTTGTCAGCTGGGATCTTGTCAGAATCAACAACTTCTACATCGATAGGAGCGTCAATTGGATCAGGGAAACCTGCTGCAACTGTTGTGTCGATAGGGAGAAGAAGCTTCTTGCCGAGTTTTTCAGCCTTTGCCATCATTTCCTTGCAGTAGTCGATCTTTGTATCGTCAACGAGGGAAAGACCAACTTCCTTGCCCTGTGCCTTAAGGAATGTATATGCCATACCGCCGCCGATGATAAGTGTATCGCACTTCTCGAGGAGGTTTGAGATAACGTTGAGCTTATCTGCTACCTTTGCGCCGCCGAGAATAGCAACGAATGGTCTAACAGGTGTTTCAACTGCATTTCCGAGATAGTTGATCTCTTTCTGCATGAGGTAACCAACTGCTGTTTCCTTAACGAACTTTGTAACGCCTGCTGTAGAAGCATGAGCTCTGTGAGCTGAACCGAAAGCGTCCATTACGAATACTTCGTCGTCAACGAGGCCAGCAAGTTCCTTAGCGAAAGCTTCGCCGTTCTTTGTTTCCTCTGCGCCTCTGAATCTTGTGTTCTCAAGAACAACGATATCACCGTCAGCCATTTCAGCAACTGCCTTCTTAGCGTTGTCGCCAACAACTGTATCGTCAGCAGCGAATGTTACCTTTGTTTCAGGAAGAAGCTCTGCAAGTCTTGCAGCAGCAGGAGCAAGTGAGAACTTAGCCTCTGGGCCGTTCTTTGGCTTGCCAAGATGTGAACACAGAACTACCTTGCCGCCGTCAGCTACCAGCTTCTTGATAATTGGGAGAGCAGCTGTTATTCTGTTATCGTTTGTAATAACGCCGTCCTTAAGAGGAACGTTAAAGTCAACTCTTACGAGTACCTTTTTGCCCTTTACATTAATGTCATCAACAGTAACTTTGTTTAAACCTGCCATTTTAAAGACACCTCTCAATTTAATTTTTTTAATTCACGTTGTTAAAAAACTAACAACCTTACTTTTATTATATAACATACCGTCATAAAAATCAAGTATTTTTTTATAATTTTTACCCTGATTTTATAACTTTAGGCTTTTAAAGTGCGTCCACCTTTATCTCTCCGTTGTCAGCGGATATTGCCACGGCGGACACCGCTCCCTCGCCCTTGTCTATAAGCAGTTCGGCTATCTTATCCTCCACCTCGTTTCTTATGACGCGGCGGATATCTCTTGCACCAAGCTTCTGACCGTATGCCTTATGTGCGATAGCTTTCAGAGCTTCATCTGTATATCTCAGGCTGATATGTTTCTCCTCCAGCGGCGACTTCATCTCGTCCAGCATAAGACCTGCTATGCCTGCGAAATTCTCCTCTGTGAGCGGATTGAACACAACTATCTCGTCTATTCTTCCAAGAAACTCAGGGCGCAGGAAATCTCTCAATGCTTTCATTGCTTTATCCTTTGCGATATCACTGTCGGTCTTATTAAAGCCCACACCTGTATCTCTATCAGTCGAACCTGCGTTTGATGTCATGACGATAACTGTATTCTCAAATGAAACGCTTCTGCCCTGTGAATCGTTGATACGTCCCTCGTCAAGTATCTGGAGAAGTATGTTCATAACGTCAGGGTGAGCCTTTTCTATCTCGTCAAAAAGTACCACTGAATATGGTCTGCGGCGCACCTTTTCGGTAAGCTGACCTGCTTCGTCAAAGCCTACATATCCCGGAGGTGAGCCGATAAGCTTTGATACTGAGTGCTTCTCCATATACTCGGTCATGTCAACTCTGATAAGCGGCTCGGTGGCGTCAAAAAGCTCTTCTCCAAGGACTTTCACAAGCTCTGTTTTTCCAACGCCTGTTGGACCGACGAAAATAAACGAAGCCGGTCTGCGACGTTTTGAAAGCTGAACTCTTGTACGCTTTATTGCCTTTGCGACCTTATCAACGGCTTCGTCCTGACCGATAACACGCTTTGAAAGGGCTTCTTTAAGATGCTTTATCTTGTCATACTCGGTCTGAGCTATCTTATTGGCAGGGATACCTGTCCAAAGCTCTATTACCTTTGAGATATCTTCCTCTGTGACCTGAACGTTTTTAAGAGTTTCTTCCACCTCTTTGAGTCTGTTTTGGATCCTGAGTATCTCGCCCTTTTCCTTTGCGATTATCTCATAGTCAGGGTCTGACTTCTGCTCGTAATCCTCAACGAGCTTTTCATGCTTTTTAAGCTCCTCGTTAAGTGCGTCGAACTCCTCTATCTCAGGCGTTCTGATACTTGTGCAGGCGCAGGCTTCGTCAAGAAGATCTATCGCCTTGTCAGGGAGAAATCTATCGTTGATATATCTTTCAGAAAGCACTGCACACTCTCTAATCATATCGTCTGAAATCTTTACTCTATGGAAATTCTCGTAATACTGTTTTATGCCCTCAAGAACTGTGATAGTATCCTCAACTGTCGGCTCGGAAACTGTTACAGGCTGGAAACGTCTTTCAAGTGCAGAGTCCTTTTCGATATACTTTCTGTACTCCTTGAAAGTCGTTGCGCCTATTACCTGTATCTCGCCTCTTGAAAGGGACGGTTTCAGGATATTAGCTGCGTTCATCGTTCCCTCATTGTCGCCTGTGCCAACGAGGGTATGCACCTCGTCTATAAAGAGAATAACATTACCCTGCTCTTTGACCTCTTCCACAAGTCCTTTACAACGGCTCTCGAACTGTCCTCTGAACTGAGTGCCTGCAACAAGTGCGGTAAGGTCAAGGAGGTAAAGCTCCTTATCCTTGATATGGAACGGCACATCTCCGCCAACTATCCTCTGAGCGATACCCTCGGCAATGGCTGTTTTACCAACGCCAGGTTCGCCTATAAGGCATGGGTTGTTCTTCTGACGTCTTGACAGAATATGGATAACTCTTGATATTTCCTTATCTCTGCCCACGACATTATCGAGCTTGCCCTCTCTTGCTTTCTGAGTAAGATTTGTGCAATAGTTGTTGAGAAATTTAAGCTTTTTCTTTTTATCCTTTGGCTTGTTCTCTCCGCCCTCATCGGTGGCTTTAGGCATACCTCCTGCGAGGTTGCTGAAGAGATTGGCTGCGTCACCGCCGAAAAGATTGCTCAGGAAGTTCGTTCCGCCCGGCTCAAAATCGTCCCCGTCAGAAGCCTCCATAAGCTGATTTGACATTGCTTCAAGGTCATCGTCTGAGATGCCCATTGCCTTCATATAATCGTCCACCTGCGAAATGCCAAGCTCCTTGGCACAAACAAGGCAAAGTCCCTCGTTCTTCTTGTGCTGAGGGTCCTTGGCGTTCATCTGTGAGATAAACACCACAGCAGGACGCTTTTTACATCTTGAACACATTAACATTTTTATTTGCTCCTTTCCTTACTGATACACCTTACGGTAATCATTTATACAGAATATCAAAGAAGTAACTGAACAGATAGGTATTTTCAAAAACAGCGCTGTTGAACTTGGGAAGCTTGTTCTCGGTGGCATTTATCACAGTGCAGACCATAAAGGCTATCAACACCAGATACAGGCCGCCTTTGCAAAGACCAAGCGCCATGCCTGCGAAACGGTTTGCCGCTGTCAGACCTGCCATTCGGGTAAAAACTCCCGACAGACGCAGTATAAGCCTTATGACTATCTCCATAAGCACATACACCGTCATGAACACGCAAAGCCTTATAAAAGTCAGGGCGATCGGTCGGAAAATGTTCTTTTCCAGATACTCAGCACCAGTTCTGCCACCCTCAGAGAGAGCCTTGACGGCTTCATCTATCTGCTCGGCAGTGAACTTCACCGCCTTAGACAGACTTTTTCCAAGCTTATTGCCCTCAAGCTTTTCGCCAAGCTTTTGGGGCATAACGCTGTGGATATACTCTGAAAGCTCCTCGCCCTTTTGCTGAGCGGTATCAAGGTCTGTTCCCTTTGAAACAAGCAACTTTTCGGTATTCTCCGCAAGAGTGCCTGCCCCTGACAGGACGTTTTTTATCTCCTCATCTGAAAGGTCGATATCAACGCCCTCGTTTTTCAGTTCATTGCTCACAAGCTTTGAAAGATCCGTCTGTTCAGCAGCGTTTTCAAGGCTCGTTATAAGCTGTGTTTTGAAATATTTGTTATATACATTTTCAGCCGACATATTGGCTATGAGAAAAGCCACAAGAACGGCTGCCACTGTTCCGAGCATTGTGATGACATATCTCACAAAGCCCTTACAGTATCCCGTCAGAGCGGTCACGATAAGGATCATTATAACTGCTCCGTCAAAAAAATATGCCATATTTTCCTGCCTTTCGTCAGGTCTCGAAAGCTATTTTGTTTATCTCATGCAGACCCAGGAAATAAACGCTGTCGTTGAGGTAAACAAAGTCAAGATACTCAGAGGACACCGCCGCTGTTGCAAGTAGATTTCCTGCACTGTCATAGGCTTCTATATTATCCTCGCCGAGAAGGATCACCTTCTTGTTCTCTGCGGTCATTTTCTTAGGCTTGCCGCTTTGAGTATAAACAACGCTGTCAGGCTTATCTCCGTCAGAGTCCGAACGGAACACTGCAAGAGTTCCTGTTTTACGCTGTATGCCATCGAATGCTACTGCGGCAGTGGTATCTGTCAGGGCATAGTCTGAAAGCTCCTCAGGATATTCATACTGCATAAGTATTTTACCATTGCTGTCAAGCTTGTAGAAGCAGGTATCGCCCACTACCCAATAATCGCCGTTATCGTTTCGCTGAACGGCAACTGCGAGAGTTTCAAGCTGTTCGCTCTTCATCTTCTCCTCTGTGCTGTCAAAGGTCACATAATAGATGACCGAGCGTAACGCTCCACCGCTGCTGGAAAATGTTGAGATGTAGCAGCCGCTTCCGTCTTTATCAAAGCTTATATCGAGTATTCTTCGTGAACTTGACCACTGATATATCTCTGCTCCCGATGAGTCATAAACTGTCAGCACTGCGGCATATTTCTCAGTCTGGGTGACCACTGCAACTGTGCTGTCAGGGGCTATCTCCGCCAAAAGTATAGACTGGTCTATATCCTTTGAAAGCAGCTCGCCCTTTTTATTCAGCACTCTGAAAGAATTTCCCCCGTTATCGTAAACGAGCACACGCTTTCCGGATGTTCTTACAACAGGGTTTGCAAAGTTGTGAGAATTATCCGATATCTTATTGCCAGACTCGTCATAAAAAGCAATGTTCCTGTCGTCAACTCGAACTATACCGTCGGAAAGCTGTTTTATAACATTTACTGAGCTTTCATCAAAGGTCAGCGGGAAATTTCCGCTTTGCTTTTTGCCGTCGTTTACTATAGTGGCATGAGGTCTGTCCAAAATGCCCTCAAGCTTCGGCACCCACACTCCTCTTGAAGCGTAAACGCCAACTCCGAAAGCGACCACCACTGCTATGGCGGCTATCTTTTTATAGAGCTTTTTGTTTTTCTCTTTCTTTCTTGCCGCTCTTATATCGGTGACGTTGGAAATTTCCTCGTCAGACCTCTCGGCTTTCTCAGCCTTTTTCTCTTT
>OGNE01001484.1_pt1 | contig 9705 bp, 7 predicted proteins | sample 1573401 | NCBI WGS metagenome assembly OGNE01 (sample SAMEA2581884, study PRJEB24529) | metagenome | biome: Human gut stool | place: China | collected 2011 | reverse complement strand
CAGCAGAATCATGACCGGGCTGAACAAAGTGGCGTACCGTTCCGGATTACTAAGAGCAATGGATTTAGGAACCAGCTCTCCGATAATCAGAGAAAGATAGGTGATGATTGCTACAGTAGTAATCATTGCCAGGTTGCGTGCGTATGCTTCTGCGCCCGGAATGAGAGAAAAGAAAGGTACGAGGTCGTCGGCAATAGCCACACCACCATACGCACCGGATACGATACCGATCAGCGTGATACCAATCTGAATGGTAGACAAGAACTTTTCCGGTTCTTCCAATTGTTTTAAAACTCCTCGGGCTGATTTGTTACCTTTTGCGACAAGTGTTTCAAGACGTGCTTTGCTGGATGATACCAACGCAATTTCATACATGGCAAAAATGCCATTCAGTATAAGTAAGAAAAGTATGATAAGAAATTCCATAAATGGATTTAAATGGTTATAGGGTCGAAATTACAAGAAATCGGGACACTATGCAAATATGTGTAATATATTAATGAAAATTTAATAATCGTGTTGTCTTTTTTGTGTAATCATAATAATATAATTGAGGCACGGATTACGCAGATTTCACAGTTTCAATTAAATAAGAACTGTGTTAATCCGTGTAATCCGTGCCTTAATAAAAATCAACAGGAAGTTTTGAACTCTTCCTTATATATTAGATAAACTCTTTACTTCTTAGCGTAGCTGTCTGCTTTGGCTTTTGTACGTTCAATGCGTTTTTGAGTGTCCGGATGTGAAGAGAACATTCTTTGTGCATAGGATGCTTTAGGAGCATCTTTTGCAAGTTCTGCCAATTTACTCAAGGCATTTGCCATTGCATAAGGGTCGATGCCGTTTTTTACGCAGAATTCAACACCATAATCATCGGCTTCATTTTCTTGCTTTTGTGAGAATTGTGCACCGGCAAGAGCTTCTGCCATGGCTCCCAGTTCGGAGTCTGTCAGTTTGGCTACTTTGTCGTTGGCTGCACCTGCCGCGTTTTTCACAGCTGAACGGAGATAAGCATTCTTCATGGCATCTTTGGAATCTGTGTGAACCACATGACCGATTTCATGACCTACCACTGCCATTACTTCTTCATCCGTCATAACATCCATCAGACCGGCGCAGATACGTACACTACCGTCACCGCAGGCAAAGGCGTTTACGTCTATTACTTCATATACGCCAAAGTTAAGTTTCAGTCCGTCCACTTCTTTGATATGTCCCGTCAGTTTCTCCAGACGTTTGCCATATTCAGTATCAGGTTTTGTCAATGGATTATGAGTGTCCATCCATGCCATATATTCCTTACTCATATTAGCAATGTCCGCATCAGATAACGTAACGGCTGATACTACATCTTTACCTGCTTGTAAGGCTTTTCCTAAATTAATCTTCTTGCCGAATTGTGCAGAAGCTGTCATTCCCATGCCTAATAATACGAAGGCAATCATAGCGATTTCTCTTTTCATACTCTTTTTCTAGTTTAATGTTCTATGCATAAATTAATACTCAAATGTTATTCCTAATGTGGGGAGCAAAGTCCCGCTCGATTGTTTGAGGCGTTTCATTTTATAGTGTTGGCTGTCGGCAGGAGCTTCCGGATTCTCGATGATGCCGGTGCTCATCAGCACATCCTGCTGTTTCAGTTTGCTTGCCGTGATATTCTGCAAATCAAGATAGAATCCCAGCATGCAATGTTTCAGATAAAATGTCTTGTCGATACGGAGGTCTACCTGTGCAAAGGCCGGAAGACGTTCCTTATTATATTTTGAATAGTCGTAATATGCTTTGCCTTGTGCATCCCAGGCGGATACCAAAGATGACTTTTCTTCATCGTATGGGGTATAAGGAGCACCACCGATGCAACTGACTTTCATGCCGACACTCCATTGGTAGGGCAGATTGTAAGTTCCCCGTAAATTGAAAATATATCGGTTGTCCCATGCGGATGCGATGTATTCGCTCTCTTTGTCGTTGCGGTATTCACTTTTAAAGATGGTGAAGGAAGAAGCCAGATTCAGTTTCTTGGCGATCAGCCACTTTACCAGAATCTCCGCGCCATACGAACGTCCTTGAGCGGTAGAAGTCAGCAATTCATTGCCAATCACTCCATAATCATTTCCTTTGCAGGTAAGAGGAATCCCGTCTACAACGGAGAGCGGAATTTTGTCATAGTCTTTATAGAATCCTTCGACGGAGACTTCGAACGTATCTCCTTTGCGCCAACTAATGCCCAGACTTTCCTGGCTGACTTTCATATAACGCAGATTGTATTTGTTGACATACGTTCCGTTATTATCTTTAAAACCGAGTGCCGTGTAAGGAGGCAACTGATAATAAAGTCCTGCATTTCCGCTAACGAACCAGTGCTCGGCAAGTTGGTAGGAAAGCGATATGCGGGGAGAAAGCTGGTCGGAGAGTGACTTCATGGCCGACGAATAATTGTTGGCATCAGCTCTCAATCCCAAGGAAGCTGTGAAACGTTCGTCCATCGAAGAGTAGCTGATAGTGCCGAAAAGTCCCCAACGCATCATTCCCAAATAGGTATGGTAATCAAACGTTTGTGCCTGATTGGTATATGCCTTTTGAAAGGTGGTATTGGTATATTGACTATAATCCAGATTCACTCCGAGATTGACTTTCCAGTTGCGGAAAGAAGAATTGTTTTCGAAGCGGAACTTCGTTTCCTGTTCGGTAGAACGGAGGCGGAGCATCAGATTCTCCGGAATGCTTTCATCATTCTGCCGGTATTTGGTATTGCGGTTGTTCAGGTAACTGTGACTGACTACCACCGATTGCACATGCGGGCCTGCATAGTGACGATATACAGCACCTAAGGTAAACGTTTCCTGCTTGATTTTTGGCAGGTAACTAAGGATATATTCATTGTCCTCGCTATCTGCTTTCGTGTTCAATCGCATATTGTCGATTCCTCCAAGCCCCAATACCGTCAGTTCGTTCTGTTCGTTGAACCGGGTTTTCAACTTGAATTGCGCATCGGTGAAAGTCGGCAGGAAAGGCAGGTCGAGCATATCAAACAGGAATTGCAGATAAGATTGACGCACGGATACCAGATAGGAGGTTTTCTTTCCAATATGTCCGTTAGAGGTCAGAGAGACTTCGGATGCTCCGAGGGTAGCTTTTAGTGAGTTATGCTCCATATCTCCGTCGCGCAATTTGAAATCAAGCACGGAGCTAAGTGCGTTCCCTCTATCAGTGGGAAAAGCACCTGTATAGAAATTTACTTCACGGATCAGGTCGGCATTGAGAATCCCCACCGGACCGCCGGAGGCTCCTTGTGTGCTGAAGTGATTGATATTAGGTATTTCCACTCCGTCCAGATAGAAACGGTTTTCAGAAGGAGAACCACCGCGTACAATCAAGTCATTGCGGTAGCCGATAGGAGAGAAGGCAACTCCCGGATAAGACTGAACAATACGCGAAATGTCCCGGTTGGCTCCCGGACTCTTTTCTATTTCCTGCAATCCGATGATGCGCAGGCTGACCGGACTTTCCAAGTCGCGCCGGAAAGGAGAAGCGGTGACGGTTACTCCTGCGAGTTCGGTCAGGTTCTCTTCCATTTCTATCGAAATGTTCAGATCTTTGGTAGATACAATATATTCGGGAGTAGTGACACTTTTGTAGCCGATGGCAGTTGCTTGCAGGCGGTAGATGCCGGGAGGTACTTGTTCGATGGTGAAATGACCTTCCGCATTGGTGACACCACCTTTGTTCAGCCCAAGAACCATTACGTTAATGAATTCTAATGGCTGACGGCTGTTTTTCTCAATCACCGTTCCCTTTATTTGATGTACAGGTTGTGCCTGTAACAGGGAAAACAGGATGTTGGAAAATAGTAGCAGTGTCAATAGTTTTTTCATGTGATTGCCAATTGTCGCTGCGAAAGTACGAAAAAAGTATTAAATAATGATACCTTCCGTGAATAAAAAAAGAATCACTTCTGATTTGGTTCGTTTTACCTGCTGATAAAGTTAGTCGGGTTTTGTTTCACATTTCATTTTTATATCTTATTTTTGTGGGACATATTAAAACAGATTCCTTATGAAGACTGTAAAATTGATCACTTGTAATGATGCGATGAAGGCACATATCCTTCAGGGAGCATTGGAGAATGAAGGCATCGAGTCTATTCTGCACAATGAGAATTTCTCTACTTTGTATAAAAGTTGCGTAAGTAGTATAGCAGGGGTGGATATATTGGTGGCAGATGAAGACTACGAGAATGCTGTCCAAGTGTTGAAGGATAACGATAGTTGGCCGGAAGAGTTAACGCTTTGTCCGTACTGCGGTTCATCGGACATCCAGTTGGTTTTGAGAAAAGAAAAGCGTTGGCGTGCTATGGGGGCTGCTATCATTTCTGCATTAATGGTCATTCCCCCGGGAGACAACCACTGGAACTATACCTGTAAACAGTGTCATAAAAACTTTGAAATGCCGGTTGCTAAATTTAATCCTGCTGCAGAGCCAGAGGAATAATTATATCTAACTATTTATAACACACAATGGAAAAGAAAAAAAATCTATTAATTGCTCTTCTTTTAATTTGGGTAGCTCCCTCTTTTGCTGCCAAAGTAGATACCTTGTTAATTAAAAGTCCTTCCATGAATAAGGAAGTGCAAGTGGTCGTTGTTACGCCGGATGTTGCATCAGGAAAGAAAGCGGTGGCTTGTCCTACTATTTATTTACTGCACGGTTACGGTGGAAATGCTAAAACATGGATTGGCATTAAACCGAATCTTCCCCAAATTGCGGACGAAAAAGGAATCATATTCGTTTGTCCGGACGGAAAGACCAGTTGGTACTGGGATAGTCCGGTCAATCCGTCTTTCCGCTATGAAACTTTTATTTCGTCGGAACTGGTGAAGTATATCGACGAACATTACAAGACGATTGCCGACCGTAAGGGACGCGCCATCACCGGATTGAGTATGGGTGGACACGGAGCGATGTGGAATGCAATCCGTCATAAAGATACGTTTGGTGCCAGTGGAAGTACAAGCGGAGGGATGGATATTCGCCCGTTCCCGAAAAACTGGGACATGGCTAAACAGTTGGGAGAATATGAATCGAATAAGGAGGTATGGGATAATCATACCGTTATCAATCAGATTGATAAGATAGAGAATGGCGATTTGGCTATCATTGTCGATTGTGGAGAAGATGATTTCTTCCTGAATGTGAACAAGGATTTGCATAACCGCCTGTTGGAAAGAAAGATCGATCATGATTTTATTACCCGCCCGGGAGCGCATAATGGACAGTATTGGAATAATTCCATTGATTATCAGATTCTGTTCTTTGATAAGTTTTTCAAGAAATAAAACCGGGAATACTTGACTTTGGCTTTTCAATGTTGTATCTTTGGTACAGAATCATAAAATAGATTGAGGTTAAACTACGATAGAAGGAGGGAGCGGAAGCTTTCTCCTTTTTTGTTGTATCCTTGGGAGTCGTGAGCTTTATCCCGGTTTATAAAAGGGATGAAACTAGAGATTAACGTGTTTTATACCGTAGCTTTATAAAAATTAGACGGTGCGTTACGACTCATTAAACGCTGCATTAGGAGAAGTTAGAGCCTTTGTTAGGTAAAATCAGAGCCTTTGTTTCGGAATAAACAAAGTTGAGGCATGAAAAGTATCTTTATAGGTTAAGAATCTATAATTCTGCTCTTGACAGAAATAGAGTGATTATACTACTTTAAAAGAGAATTCGATGTTCGGAATGAAAGATTATTCGAAAGAAATCGAAATGTTGCGTGTGTATGGATAATAGCTGGCCTGTCCTCCGGCATAGGTCGTCTGACAAATCATCCTGGATGGATTTCCTTTTTTATCAAACCCATACGAATAGACTGTCTTTTCGTCGTTACTTCCTGCAGGACAACTGCGTATGGTGAAATGGCGCGGGTCCTTACCCAATAACCCTGCGTAAAGAGCTTCAATATGGAATGTCAGAGGGTGTATTTCCAATAAACCGAGGCAGGGCAAATGATATGTCGAACTTTCTTCTCCCGGTTCATAAATGAACTTGTTTTCAAGGCCGTTCATCTTGGAACTGATAGAGGTTATATCTCCGTTCTCGTATGTAAGTGATGTTGATGAATATTCTCTATTGTCGATATTCTCGACAATTCCGGTTAAGTATCCTTCTGCAGAGTAAGAAAATTGATAAATACGATTTTGTGAAGACAAACTGTATACACATTGACTGGCATAGCCTTCGCTATTTAATGTATATACTAAAGTGAGATAGTCAGTGGTAACTGTTACCTGATTATCAGAGTAGCTCAAGTTTACTTCGTTACTGATTTCTTCTTCGAAATAACGTTGTTTTATAATATGTTGAATCAGGCGCTCGCCATCGAACATAAACTTCTCTGTTCTATCTACAGGATTTGAATCGCTCTTGACGGTTTCATTGAAAATCATAGCCCATTGCCCTTTATCCTCTACTGTGCCCTTTTCGTCATCATCCGAACAACTGAATGTCAGTATTGCCAGCAATAAAATAGCTATTTTTTTCATCCTTTCTTATTTTAATCGTAATCCGTTACTACTAAAACGTCTACTTGCCGGACTTATTACGCTTTTCTCTATCTTGAATTGCGCTTTTGTCGTCTCTTCGGTTTCTTCGTCCTTTGGTGGATAACTTCCGTCAATAACACCGATGGCTACTTTTAACATTCTTTCGTTAGGATCACCAAATGGCAGAAACTCACTGTAATTAGTAACTCCACCAATAGTCGTTTCACTGATTTTAAGATCTGTTGCAGGGGAGAGAGCTCCTCCGGCATCGTGGTTGGAATCATAAACAGTGCAGACTACCGGATTGATTGACCACAGAAATTCTTCATTAATGAATTGTTCTGTTGCTACATTTTGTCCTTTGGTGACACCACCGATGGTTACAACAGGATAGCTGTCTTTCAGGAATAGGCTCCTGATTAACATTTCCGGTGCTCCGGCTGTTGTACTGCTTGTGATAGCAAATAGGGCGGGCAGGTCTAAATTAACACCGCTCTTTAATATCTCACTATCAAAGTTGATGGTAGCATCCTTGTCCCTGTTTTTATTATTATATTCCAGATAGGCCATCGGCTTATTTAATCGTACTTCTGAAGTCAGAATTGTACCTAATAACTGAACGCAATCCAATGAACCACCGGCGTTGTAACGTAGGTCAAGTATAACATATTTCACGCCTGCTGTCTTGAACTCTTGTGAGATTTGTCGCAGTTCGTTATTATACTTGTCTGGATCACTATTGGTTCCGGCAGTGAAGCTATTGTACATGAGATACCCTACTTTGATATCTCTATTGTTTTCTTTTACCGTAAGTATTTTGGTCTTATGTACCGGATTATCCTCAACGGATCGTGCCGCAGGTAGTTTTAATGTTATGTCATTAGGTACTACCTTGTATACAAATTCTTCTTCTCCTACTTCTTCCACTTCTTCCGGCTCAACAGGAACTTCTTTCCATACTCCCATCACCAAATCCCGGGCTTGGGTTCCCTGTAATAATTGAGTCTCATATTTCTTGCTGATGTAAGAAGTATCGACTTTCATAATCCAGTTTCCACGTTCCAGTCCGGCTGCTTCTGCCGGTGAACCGGGAATGACGTAAGTAATTAATGCGTTATATGCTGTATCGATATCCACACTTCGAACCAGTGAATAATCAAATCCATAAGTAGGCAGCGGGGTTTCCATCACAGAATCCACAAACGAGTAACTGGCGCTTTTCGATTTCACTTTAGACAAGAACGAGGCAGGCTCCAGAAACAGATTCACATCATCGTAGGAAGGTAGATCTTGATACCACAGATAGTTCTGTTGCATGATGTCGTACATCCATGTATCCAGTGCAGTTTGATGGGCATACTCCGGCCAGCGGTCGACACCACAGGAGAAGAAACCACTGATAGATACGAGAATCAGGGCAGGTATGAGGATTATCTTTCTTAATTTCGTCATCATAAAAAGCTTTTTACTGTGCAAATGTAGGAAATACTTTGCTTATCTACCACATTTATGGTATAAAAATGCCTTCAATGTGTGATTGGGTGTTAGAGAATCTTGCCTTATCTTTGTGACATCAAAGTTTTCGATAGGTATTAGCTAAAATATAGAAAGTTATTAATAGACGGATTTTTATTCATGGAGATAGCTGCATTATTATCAGGAGGTGTCGACAGTTCGGTTGTCGTACATCTCCTTTGTGAGCAAGGATATAAGCCTACTCTTTTTTACATTAAGATAGGTATGGACGGAGCGGAATATATGGACTGTTCGGCAGAGGAGGATATTGAATTATCTACTGCAACGGCACGTAAATACGGTCTGTCTTTGGAAGTGGTGGACCTGCATCAGGAGTATTGGGAGAATGTGGCGGCGTATGCCATTGATAAAATTCGGCAGGGATTGACACCGAATCCGGACGTGATGTGTAATAAGCTTATCAAATTCGGCTGCTTTGAACAGCGTGTCGGGAAAGATTTCGACTTTACAGCAACCGGTCACTATGCCACCACCTTACAACGTGATGGTAAAACTTGGCTGGGCACAGCAAAAGATCCCGTGAAAGATCAGACAGACTTTCTCGCCCAGATTGATTACCTGCAAGTTTCCAAACTCATGTTTCCCATTGGAGGGTTGATGAAGCAGGAGGTACGTGAGATTGCAAACCGTGCCGGATTGCCTAGTGCCAAAAGGAAAGACAGTCAGGGGATTTGTTTTCTTGGAAAGATAAACTACAATGATTTCGTTCGTCGTTTTTTAGGAGAAAAGGAAGGGGCGATTGTTGAACTGGAAACCGGAAAGAAAGTGGGTACACATCGCGGCTATTGGTTCCACACAATTGGTCAGCGGAAAGGGCTCGGATTGAGTGGAGGTCCCTGGTTTGTAGTCAAGAAGGATATTGAGGAAAATACTATCTACGTATCTCGTGGCTACGGTGTAGAGACACAATACGGTAATGAATTCCGGATGCATGATTTCCATTTCATTACTGATAATCCTTGGAAAGGTCAGGAGAAGGAGATAGACATTACTTTCAAGATTCGCCACACTCCCGAATTTACAAAAGGAAAACTGATACAGGAAGGGGAGAGGCAGTTTCACATCTTGTCGTCCGAAAAGTTGCAAGGCATTGCTCCGGGACAGTTTGGGGTGATTTATGATGAAGAAGCAAAAGTTTGTGTGGGGAGCGGTGAAATCATCTGTTAAATAGTTTATTTTGATTGGTGAAGATTGGATTATCAGGAGATTTTTCACTACTTTTGTTTCGTAGAATATAAATAAAGGAGGATTGCTTATGACAACGATGGAATTGAAAAGTCTGAAAATGGACTTGGTGGAGGAACTCCTGAGTTTGAATGACAAAGAGATGCTCAATCGAGTGAAGAACTATTTGAAACGACTGAAAAAAATGGAAGCTGAAAAAGAAGAGGAAGAAATCACGAAAGAAGAAGTTCTAGCAGGGATTGACGCCGGACTGAAAGAGGTAAAACTTTCAATGGAAGGTAAGTTGGAGGTAAAGACTGCAAGAGAGTTCATTAATGAATTATGAAATTATAGTTAAGCCGACATTTCAGCGGGAGGCTAAAAGGTTGGCGAAACACTATTCCTCTTTTAAGGAGGATTTTGTTTCATTGATTGATGATTTAGAACAGAATCCTCTGCTAGGAAC
>OGNE01001473.1_pt1 | contig 9765 bp, 9 predicted proteins | sample 1573401 | NCBI WGS metagenome assembly OGNE01 (sample SAMEA2581884, study PRJEB24529) | metagenome | biome: Human gut stool | place: China | collected 2011 | reverse complement strand
TCGACAAGGCTGTGAAGGAAGCTGAGCAGTTTGCTGCCGACGATAAGAAGAAGCGCGAGGAAGTGGACATCCGCAACGGCGCCGACCAGATGGTCTTCCAGACTGAGAAGATGCTGAAGGAGAACGGCGACAAGATGCCCGCCGACGTCAAGAGCGAGGCTGAGGCAAAGCTGGCCGACCTGAAGACCGCTGTCCAGTCCGGCTCCATCGACGACATCAAGGCAAAGCAGGATGCTCTGAGCCACGTCTTCGAGAAGATGTATCAGGCTGCCGCTGCTGCCCAGCAGCAGGCCGCAGGCGCACAGCCCGGCCCCGATGCTGGCGCAAACAACCAGCAGAAGCCGGGCGATGACGGCGTTGTGGACGCAGACTTCAAGGAAGTCTGATTTGAGACACAGCAGTGTGTACCCGGCCAAACCGGCGGGTATGCGCGTAGAATAGCAAAAGCCGCTCCGGTTTTGCCGGGGCGGCTCTTGCTGGTTATAGAGAAAACCTCTCAGTCTCGCTGACGCTCGCCAGCTCCCCTGATAGGGGAGCCATTGGCAGGCCGGTCAGGCTTGTACAGATCTGCCTGAGGCTGTCTGTACGGGAAGCGGCAGTGCGCTGCTATATAGGGGAGGTTGCTGCTTATACGAGAGGTGATTGGATTATGGCACAGGAGAAACGTGATTACTACGAAGTGCTGGGTGTATCCAAGACGGCCACCGACGCGGAGATCAAAAAGGCTTACCGCAAGCTGGCCATGAAGTACCACCCGGACTATAACCCCGGCGACAAGGATGCCGAGGAAAAGTTCAAGGAGATCAACGAGGCAAACGAGGTGCTTTCGGACCCGAAGAAGCGCCAGCTCTACGACCAGTACGGCTTTGCCGGTGTTGACCCCAACTACGCTGCCCAGAACGGCGGCGGCCCCGGCGGCTTTGGCGGTTTCAGCGGTTTTGGCGGCGACGGTGTTGACCTTGGCGATATTTTCGGCGACATCTTTGGCGGCGGCTTCGGCGGTTTTGGCGGCTCGAGCCGTTCGGCGAACCCCAACGCCCCCCGCAAGGGCCAGGACATCCGGGTGCGCATCACCCTGACGTTTGACGAGGCGGTGCATGGCTGCAAGAAGAACATCACCATCACCCGTCAGCAGGAGTGTACCGAGTGCCACGGCAGCGGCTGCGCCGCCGGTTCCAGCCCGGAGACCTGCCCTGACTGCGGCGGCAGAGGCTTTGTCATTCGTCAGCAGCGTACGCCCTTCGGCGTCATGCAGACCCAGCAGCCCTGCTCCCGCTGCGGCGGCAAGGGCAAGCTCATCAAGAACCCCTGCAAGAGCTGCCACGGCAGCGGCACCATCGCGGTCAAGAAGACTCTGGAGGCCAATGTCCCTGCGGGCATCGACGACGATCAGGGCTTCCGCCTCTCGGGCATGGGCAATGCCGGCACCAACGGCGGCCCCGCAGGTGACGTCATCGTGGCGGTGACTGTCCAGCCCAGCGAGGTGTTCCAGCGCGACGAGAACAACATCTACGTCGTCTTCCCCATCACCTACAGTCAGGCTGTCCTGGGCGATACCATCACAGTGCCTTCCATCGACGGCAAGGTCGAGGTCAATGTGCCGGAAGGCACCCAGAGCGGCACCACCTTCCGCCTGCGCGGCAAGGGCGTCCAGTATGTGAATGGCAGAGGCCGCGGTGATATGTACGTCAAGTGCGAGGTCGAGATCCCCAAGAAGCTCAGCCGTACCCAGCGTGAGGCCCTGAAGAAGTTCGAGGGGACCCTGAAAGAGGATAACTACGAAAAGCGCAAGGGCTTCTTCAAAAAGCTGAAGGATATGTTCAATAACTAAATCAACACATCCATAAACAGGCAGAGGCATCCGGTTTGGGTGCCTCTGCTTTTGTATGGACAGATAAAAAGAGGGCGGCGGCCCTTCCCTTACGGGAAGAGCCGCCGCCTTTGTTGTTCTTTGGAGTCTCCTGGCTTATCAGGTCAAGACGACCAGTGCATTGATGGGCAGCCAGACAATACTCAGGCAGGAACCGACGACGCACAGAGAGCAGCCCAGGTCGTAGAGCATGTTAGCGGTGCTCTTCTCCATGTCCTTGCTCAGAGCGTCCAGACCGGTCTCAGTCCAGTTGTCCGGATGAGCCTTGCGGTAGTCGCGGACAGCCGTAATGCCCTTATACCAGCCGTAGAACGGGACGACCCAGGCACACAGTGCCTGAACCATCGTTGCACCACCAGCGGTGTAGGTCATTTCCTCTTCGTTCATCACGCAGTAGGAAGCAGGCAGCATCATGATGTTTTCCATAATAGCACTCCTTTACGAACAATATCCCAAAACAGCGCGGTGTGCGCCGGTTTGACGAAAAATAGAAGTTCCCGAAAAACCGCAGGGGAAACTTACAGGATGAGCAGCAGCGCGCTCAGGGGAGCGAGAGCCACCACCGTACCGGTAGAAACAACGTCACGCAGGAAGTTGGAAGGCGATTTGGACATATCGTCGCTGATGGCGTCCATTGCACGGCCCATAACGGTGAGAGGATTGCCCCTGCGGTTGCTGGCAACGCTCAGCCAGTCTCTGGCCTGCGAGATGCCCCAGACATAGCTGGATGCCAGAACGGCCACGCCTACGATGGTGACGACGCCGCCAACAGCGCTGCCGCCGGTGGTGTAGGTCATCTCATCGTCAGAAAGCACTGCGTAATCAGCAGGCAATTCCATATATTTCTTCATAAAGAATCACTCCTTCATATCAGCAGGCGGCGCACCGCACTGCAAAGATCCCTCTTGCAGAGCAAACATCTCTGACAGCATCATTCTACTACAATGCTGGATTTTGTGCAAGGGTTTTGGATAGAAACCACAAAAACCCGGGAAAATGCATGAAAAACACCTCGGAAGTTTGTGGAAAAACACTGCAATAATTCCCAGTATCAGCCCGCCACGCCGGCCCGGTAGAGGTAGGGGTCGCTCTTGAAGCTGTCGAAACTGTAGAGCACGAGGAGCTGGTCGTAATCGTTGTCCGCGATGAGCTTGTCCAGACCGTAGTTATAATTGCGGAAATCCACCACGTCGATGTCGGCGTAGTTGGCCGTCAGGTAAGGCACGAAGCAGTTGGCGTAGCTGTCCTTGATGACGAGAATGCGCCCGGTGCCGTCGCCCCTGATGCGGCTCAGGCCGTTGTTGCCGTGGAGGAACATGGCATACTTGTCGTAAACGTCCAGCTTGGCCGTGTCATACAGGCCGGTGGTCTCGCCGTCGGCGGGCTGGCCGGGGCCGCTGACCGAGTAGATGGTCAGTTCGTTCGGCAGATCATAATAAGTGATGGTGTCCGGTTCTGCGTCCGGCGTCCGCGCCTTGGAGTAGTGGGTGCCATAGAAGCCGTCTGCCGCCAGCACGGTGTGGGCCGAGGGATCAAAGGGCGTAAGGCCCAGGGTGTCGCAGAGCAGCTTGTAGGCGTAGTAAGCGCCGGTGCTCGTCCAGTGGTGGTCGGTGCGGTAGTAGATATATTCGTCCTTGTGCGCGGTGAGGGTCTGCCGCACGTCCACAAAGCGGCCTCCGGCGGCCTGTACGGCATCGGAAAGCGAGTCGAGATAACGGTCCTCGTCCAGCAGCGGAGCCCCCGCAGGGACGTTTTCCGGGTAGATGGCGGACGCCGCAGGCACCAGCATCACGTTGACCTTGCCCGGGTATCGCTGACAGAGCGCTTCCAACGCGGCAGTGTTCTTGGGCAGGGTGCGCGTCTCGCTGGAAACGAGGCCGTAGGTGCGGGGGAACATCATCTGCTGTTTGCCCAGCAGGATGCCGCCGCTCTGCTCCTTCTGCATCACCTTCGTTTCCACGGTGCTCTGCAGGGCGACCCAGTTGTCACGGCCCACCACCTGGTCTTTGACGTATTTCGTGTAGGCCGTGAAGAACTTGTTCAGCCCATCAGCCGAGACGCTGGACAGGCTGGGCCGCTGGGAGAGGGTGGTGTTTTCCAGTTCACTGTAGGCCCGGTCCGGCGTGACAAGGTCCAGCACGAACAGCCCGGCAAAAAACAGGGTGAAGGCCATAAGGACCGGATAGCGGAAAATCGAAGCGGAGCGCTTTGAATGTTTGTCCATCGTTCACGCCTCCTCTTAAAAGTTGAAATACAGGAACGGGCTGTTGGTGCTGCCCACGACGTAAGCCATCGAGACCGTCAGCAGCACCAGAATGGTCAGCGCCTTGGTGATGGCATTGCGGGAAAGCAGCTTCCACAGCTTTTCGATGAGCGGGGTGCAGCAGACGACGGAGACCGCCAGCAGCACGCCGTAGTTGCGCAGGAAGTAAAGGGGCATCACGCCGCCGGAAGGGATGAAAAGCTTGCGGAACAGCAGGCCGAACTCCACGCCTGCGTCGTTGCCCACGAACATGGCCCAGCCTACGACCACGAGGAAGAGGGTGTAGATATGGGGCCAGACCCTGCCCTTTTTGAGGTAGGGCAGGAGGAAGAGCTTTTCCAGAGCCAGCAGTACGAAATAGTACAGGCCCCAGCAGATGAAGTTCCAGTTCGCGCCGTGCCAGATGCCGGTGAGCAGTTCGACGACGAACAGGTTGAAGATCTGTCGCTTGAGGCCCTTGCGGTTGCCGCCGAGGGGAATATACACATACTCCCGGAACCAGCCGGACAGCGTCATGTGCCAGCGCCGCCAGAACTCGGTGATGGACGCGGAGATATAGGGGTAGTTGAAGTTCTGGGGGAAGTCGAAGCCCAGCATCTTACCCATGCCGATGCCCATCAGGGAGTAGCCGGAAAAGTCGAAATAGAGCTGGAGCGAGTAGGCGATGACGCCCAGCCAGACCAGCGGGGTGGAAGCGTTGGCGAGGCCCACGAAGGAGACGGAGGGGCTGTCCGCCACGCCGATGATGTCCGTCCAGAGCGCACCGATGGCGTCGGCCAGCAGGACTTTCTTTGCCAGGCCGAAGGTGAACAGGGTCATGCCGTCCTCGATCTGCTTGAGCTCACAGCGGCCTTTGTAGACGTGGAGACGGTCGGAGACGTCCCGGTACTTGACGATGGGGCCGGCGATGAGCTGGGGGAACATGACGACGTAAGCACCGAAATCGATGATGTTATGCTCCGTTTCCACATCCCGGCGGTAGACGTCGATGGTGTAGGAAAGTGTCTGGAAGGTGTAGAAGCTGATGCCCAGCGGCAGTACGCTGATGCCCTGAATGGGCGCAAAACCGGTGCCGAAGATGGCATTGATGCTGCTGAGCACGAAATTTGCATACTTGAAGTAGAAGAGCATCCCGAGACTGCCCGCCAGCGCGATGAGCAGCAGGATGAGACGGGCGGTCTTGTTCTGCTCGAAGCGCTCAAGCCCCAGGCCGCAGAGGTAGTTGATGAGGATGAGGGCCAGCATGACCGGGAAAAACCGCACCTCGCCCCAGCAGTAGAACACGAGGCTGCACAGGAACAGAACGGTATTTTTGAGTTTCGGGGGCGCGAGATAGTACAGCGCCAGTGTGATGGGCAGAAAGCGCAGCAGAAAGATGATGGTGCTGAAGACCACGGCGTCAGCCTCCTTTTATCGCAAGACTAGAAATTAGCACAACGGAAGCAGCATATCTGCGATATGCAAACCAACGTTGTTGCTGTTGCATTAAAAAGTTGGTTTGCTATAACATTGTGATAAAGCCGAAAAAGGCCGATGCCGCCACGGCACCGGCCCGAGAGAGTCTGTTTATTTGCCCAGAACGTCCTTCACGGCGCTGGTCAGATCAGAAGAGCAGTCGTTGGAAGCAATGACCATCACCACGAGGTCGTCGCCGCCGTCGATGACGGCATTCTCCACGTTGGACTGTGCCTGTGCAAACTCAGCATAGTTGCCGTAGAAAGCCACCTGGTCCTGCTGGTAGGTCTTGAGGGTGTCCATGACGTCCTGTGCCTTGCCAGCGGCGGGCTGGATGGCCAGCACCAGACCGGCGTCGCCGTTGTCGTTGCTCTTGAGGCCCTTGTAGCTGGTCACATCGTCGGCTTTCAGGCCAAAGTCGTACTCGATGTTCATGGCCGTTATCTCAAACTGGTTGGAGATGGGGTCAGCCTCCAGCAGGGCGTCTACGGCAGAAGCCACGGCGTCGGAAGCGCCGTTCTCCTCAGCGGAAACGGAAGCAGCAGGCTCAGAGGCGCTCGGGCTGGCGGCCTCGGAGGACGCTGCGCTCGAAGCGGCAGAGGACGCAGACGAAGCAGAGCCGCCGCAGCCTGCCAGCAGGACACAGCCAGCAGCCAGCGCAGCAGCAGAAAGGACGAGTTTCAGACGAATATTCATAAAAGATTTCCCTCTTTTGTCGTTAAAATTCTGAGGCCCGGCCGCCCCGAAAACTGTCGGCCCGAAACCCCAAGATAGTCTACCATATCGACGGCAGAATTGCAAACGAAGCGTGAAATTTTAACCTTTTCTTCACCAGTGGATTCAGCCCTTGGCGGCGATGCTCTGCAGAGTCTCGATATACTCCTCAAAGCACAGGCCGCTGGCGTTGATCTTAGCGGCATTCTCCACGCCCACGTACCGCCAGTGCCAGGGCTCGTAGATGATCTCCGTCTTGTCCTCGGCGTCCTTGGGGTAGCGGAGGATGAAGCCGTAGTCGCCCGCGTGCTCACAGAGCCAGCGGAAGGCGGCGGTCTTCTCGAAGCCCTCGTCCAGACCGGTGTGCTCCGGGCTGTTCAGGTCGGCGGCGAGGCCGCAGTTGTGCTCGGAGTATCCCGGAGGGTTGACGACGGCAGCGGCCTTTTCCCTGGCAGTGGCGTTGTCGTAGCCCTTGTCGAGGTAGTATTTGGTCTTCCGCTCGTAGAGGCTGGTCTGGTACTTGACGCTGCGGTAGCCGCTCTGCATCCAGACGGTCACGCCGTCGGCGGCAGCGGCTTTCTGCATGGAGAGAAAGGCGTCGCAGGCCACGGTCTGCAGCGTCTTGTTGACGGCGGTGGCAGAGCCGCACTCCTTGGTGTCGAAAGTATAGTCGTCCGGCATCTTGCTGGTGTGGTTCACCAGCACCATCAGCGGGTCGGCCAGCATGGCGCGGGCCTCGTCGGCGGTGAGGCCGAGGGCGTTGGCAGGCGCAGCGGTGTTCTCGGCGGAGCTCACAGTGGGATCGGCGATGCTCTGGGCCGGCATGGAGATGGCGGACGCCGCCGAAGCGCTGGGGACGACGGCACGGCGGGTGAGCAGGAAGGAGACGCCGCCTGCGGCGACGCAGAGCATCACGGTAAGGCCGGCCACCCGGCGGATGGCACGGCTGCGTCTGCGGCGGCGCACCTCGGCGCGGGTAAGGCGCCGACGGTGAGGATGAGGAGCGGAGGGATTCATAACGGACCTTCTTTCTTGTTGAGGGTGTGTATATTTTTGCACACGGGCGGACATCCTATTCCCGGGAGGCGAACAGGATGAAAATGTCGGCTGAGGAATACGGGCGCAGGGTGCGCCGGGTCGGCCCGCCCTCGCCGCTGGGCAGGGACTGCCTCTGGGCGTTTGGCGTGGGCGGCGGCATCTGCCTGCTGGGCGAGGTGCTGCGCGGGTGGTATCTGACCATGGGGCTCGACAAAGAGCTGGCCGGGACGCTCACCAGCTGCACGCTGGTGGCGCTGTCGGCATTGCTGACGACGCTGGGCCTCTACCAGAAACTGGCCGCGAAAGCGGGCGCAGGCACCCTCGTACCCATCACGGGCTTTGCCAACGCAGTGGTCAGTGCGGCCATCGAGTTCAAGACCGAGGGCCGTGTGCTGGGGACCGGCGCGAAGATGTTCATCATCGCCGGGCCGGTCATCGTATACGGTACGCTGGCGGCGGTTCTCTACGGCAGCGTCTACTGGCTGCTGCAGTAAAAAAGTCCTCCTGCCAAGGATACGCATAAGGAAGCGCGGAAATTGCACTTTCACACTAAAATTCAGTATACCACAAAAAACAGATAAAATCAGCCCCATAAAGGAGGAAACTGTGATGGCTGCACGACGCGGAGACACTCTCTTGTTCCCGACGCCGCCCGTCGTGGCGGCTCATGCGGCCATCGGCGGCAAAAAAGAGGGCGAAGGCCCCCTTGCCGCCTGTTTCGACGAGCTGAGCGCCGACAACTTTTTCGGCCAGTCCAACTGGGAGGCCGCCGAGAAAGAAATGGCCCTGCGGGCGGCGCGGCTCTGCCTCAAAAAGGCGGAGACGACGCCGGATAACGTCAGCCTCGCGCTGGCGGGCGACTTGCAGGCCCAGTGTACCGCGTCCGGCTACGCCCTGCGGGAGCTGGGCATCCCCTTTGTCGGCCTCTTCGGGGCCTGCAGCACGATGGCCGAAGCGCTGGGCCTCGGCGCGGCGCTGTGCAGTGCAGGCATGGCCGACGGCCTGCTGGCGATGACGTCCAGCCATTTCTGTGCGGCAGAGCGTCAGTTCCGCACGCCGCTGAGCTACGGCGCTGTCCGCACGCCCACCGCTCAGTGGACGGCTACGGCGGCGGGTGCCTGCCTGCTGCGGCCCGCCGGTGAGGGTGTGCAGCTCTGCGCCGCCACCTTCGGACGGGTGCAGGACTATAAAATAAAAGACATCAACAACATGGGTGCGGCTATGGCCCCCGCTGCTGCCGCGACCCTTTTGCACTATCTGAAGGACACCGGCAGCGCCCCGGCGGACTTCGACCGCATCTACACCGGCGACCTCGGCCATGTGGGCAGCCAGCTCCTGCGCGACCTGCTGGCGGCAGAAGGACTTCTGCTCAAGAACCATGTGGACTGCGGCTGCATCCTCTACGATGCCGCCGAGCAGACCGTGAAGAGCGGCGGCTCCGGCCCGGGCTGCTGCGCCTCCGTCCTCTGCGGGCATATCCTGCCCCGCCTCGAGAAGGGAACGCAGAAGCGGGTGCTTTTTATCGCCACCGGTGCGCTGATGAGCCAGACGACCTTTTTGCAGAAGGAGAGCATCCCGGCCATCGCCCATCTCGTGGAGCTGCGCAGCCCGCAGCAGAAGGAGGAAAACGGATGAATTACTTCTGGGCCTTCGTGGTGGGCGGCGGCATCTGCGTCATCGGCCAGCTGCTCATCGACCTCACCGGTTTGACCCCGGCCCGCATCCTGACGGGCTATGTGGTGGCGGGCGTCATTCTCTCGGCGGTGGGATGGTATGCGCCGCTGGCGGAGTTCGCGGGGTGCGGGGCCACCGTGCCGCTGCTGGGCTTCGGCCATCTGCTGGCGAAAGGCGTGCGGACGGCCATCGAAGAGGAAGGGGCCATCGGCATCCTCACCGGCGGGCTGACTGCCGCTGCGGCAGGAATCACCACCAGCCTTGTGTGCGGAGTCGTCTGCTCGTGGGTGGGGAAGAGCCATGACCAGAATTAGAAAAACATCCCGGCTCAGCCGGGATATTTTTGTGTGTAAGGCGGGCCGTTTCGCCTCATTTTTCGCCCGGAGTGCGTTATATTGGGGCCAGAAGGAGGCGAAAAGCCATGCGACAGGAAACACAATGGACGACGATCTTCTGGGAGGGCTGGACGGCGCTGGCGCTCTGCGCAGCGGCGGTGTTCTGGCCCGGCAGTGCGGCGCTGGGCTATCCGGCAGTGCTCTGGCCGGGGCTGGCCCTTGCGGCGGCAGTCCCCGTCCTCTGGGCCGGGTGGTGGCTCTGGGCGGAGAAGGCCCCGCCGCTGCCGGAGGAGGAGCTGATGGCGAAACCGGGGAGGATACATATTGTTACTGAGGAGGCTCTTCTGTGATGATGGGAGAGCGTTTTCTCGCGCCGGTGGCGCGGGGCTGGTTTTTTCTTTTGGTCAAGTGGCTTT
>OGNE01001466.1_pt1 | contig 9848 bp, 7 predicted proteins | sample 1573401 | NCBI WGS metagenome assembly OGNE01 (sample SAMEA2581884, study PRJEB24529) | metagenome | biome: Human gut stool | place: China | collected 2011 | reverse complement strand
TTCACCACCGTATTTACATTCCACACAAAAATACCGGCATTCCAGAAGAAATTATTTTTTTGAATATAGCGCCTGGCTGTTTCCAGATCGGGTTTCTCTTTAAAAGAGTACACCCGGAATACCTCCTTATTGGCGGTAGAAGGTACACTGAGATCAGCTTCAATGTAACCGTAGCCCGTCTCAGGACGGGTAGGTTTCATGCCCAGGGTAAGGATAGCGTCCGAATCGGCCGTAAAATTCATCGCCGAATTAATCACCCGCTGAAACTCCGCGATATTCATCACAATGTGATCGCTGGGGGTCACCACCATATTGGCCTTAGGATTACGTGCCTTTATTTTCCAACTGACGTATGCTATACAAGGAGCCGTATTGCGACGGCAAGGCTCACGCAGGATATGATCATCAGCAATATCGGGCAACTGCTCCTTTACAGTATCCGCATACTTCTCTGATGTCACCACCCAAATATTTTCCGGAGGACAGATCCCCTGAAAACGGTCAGCCGTAAGTTGGATCAATGTACGGCCGCAACCCAGTACATCAATAAATTGCTTAGGATAATCAGGAGTACTCATCGGCCAGAAACGGCTTCCAACACCTCCGGCCATTATAACGAGGTGATTATTCTTGATGTTCATATGATTCATTTTTTACGTTGTATGACCGCAAAGATAAGTATTATTTTTTAAAAAAAGTATTGCGTTTTAATTTATATGTTCTATATTTGCATACGACTAACATTTTTTTTGTCATGAAACAACCGACAACTGAAAACTCTGATATAATTAAACTAGTAGCGATATTAGGTGATTTTGCCTTGTTGAACCTTTCTATGATACTTGTGTTTTTTATTCTGAAAGGAATAGATTCACAGGCCATAGCCCATATTTCATTGAAAACCTACCTGCTGACTTCCAACCTGTGCTATATTCCCTGCATATCCATCTTTGGGGTCATACTGCACAACCGCATAGTGCGTCCGGAACAGATTGTAGGCCGCCTGTTAGGAACAATCAGTTTGCATGTAGTCATCTTCCTCACGGTGCTGGCCATTATTAAGGTAGATAACTTCTCACGCATCTATCTGCTTGCTTTCTATCTGTCTTTCATACCTTTAGCTATAGGATGGCGACTGACATTGCGGTTCTTTGTGAAAATGTTCCGCCGCAGTGGCAGGAACCTGCACACCACTGTACTGATAGGCGACGGGGACAATATGGTGGAGCTGTACCATACGTTGAACGATTTGACTTACGGATACAGGGTTTTAGGCATTTTCTATGATGAGAAGGACTCTAATTACCCCGAAGGAATTCCCTTTAAAGGTCCTGTAAACCAATTATTTGAATGGTTATCCCATAATACCGTGCACGAACTGTACTGTGGTCTGCCATCCAGCAGAAAGGATGATATTCTGGCCATCATGAACTATTGCGAGAACAATCTGATCCGCTTCTATAGCGTACCTCATGTACGTAATTACATAAAGCGTCAGCTGCAACTGGAATTATTGGGTGAAGTTCCTGTATTGTCCATCCGTACCGAGCCGTTGCAGAACCCGGTAAACAGACTGGCAAAACGGTTATTTGATTTGACATTTTCCTCTCTGTTTTTACTTACAATTTTTCCATTTATGTACCTGATTGTAGGTCTTATTATTAAAATTACCTCACCTGGTCCCATATTCTTCAAACAGGAGAGAAACGGGGAAAACGGGAAAATCTTTAAATGCTATAAGTTCCGTTCCATGAAAGTGAACGCATTGTCCGATTCATTGCAGGCTACCAAGAATGATCCCCGCAAGACCAAGTTCGGCAACTTCCTGCGTAAAAGCAATCTGGACGAACTGCCGCAATTCATTAATGTATTCAAAGGAGAGATGTCCATTGTAGGTCCCAGACCCCATATGCTGAAACATACAGAGGAATATTCCCAACTGATTAACAAATACATGATGCGCCACCTTGTCAAACCCGGAATTACCGGATGGGCGCAAGTCACCGGCTACCGGGGAGAAACCAAAGAACTTTCCCAAATGGAAGGCAGGGTAAGAAGAGACCTGTGGTATATTGAGAACTGGACTTTCCTGCTCGACATCCGCATCATGATAAAAACAGTAACCAACATGTTCCGGGGCGAGAAAAACGCCTATTAATCCAAATCGTAGGGACATATAAAAAATAAAAAGATATGAAAGGTATTGTACTAGCCGGAGGTTCGGGCACGCGCCTCTATCCTATTACCAAAGGAGTATCCAAACAGTTGCTCCCTGTCTTCGACAAACCCATGATTTATTATCCTATATCGGTACTTATGCTGGCCGGCATACGGGAAATACTCATTATCTCCACCCCATACGACTTACCGAGCTTCAAAAGACTGTTAGGAGACGGAAGCGATTTCGGAGTACGCTTTGAATATGCGGAACAGCCTTCGCCCGACGGACTGGCTCAGGCTTTCATCATCGGCGAGAAATTCATCGGAAATGATTCCGTCTGCCTTGTACTGGGTGATAACATATTCCACGGCAACGGCCTGTCCGCCATGTTGAGAGAATCCGTACGTGCTGCCGAAGAGGACAAGAAAGCAACGGTATTCGGTTATTGGGTCAGTGACCCCGAAAGATATGGCGTAGCGGAATTCGACAAGGAAGGCAACTGCCTCTCTATTGAAGAAAAACCTGCCCAACCTAAGTCCAACTATGCCGTGGTGGGACTCTATTTCTATCCCAACAAGGTGGTGGAAGTAGCCAAGAATATCAAGCCTTCGGCACGGGGAGAACTGGAAATCACCACCGTAAACCAGCAATTTCTTCAGGACAAGGAATTGAAAGTACAGACATTGGGCAGAGGTTTCGCATGGCTGGATACCGGTACTCACGACTCGCTGGCCGAGGCAAGTACCTACATCGAAGTCATTGAAAAGCGCCAGGGGCTGAAAGTGGCGTGCCTTGAGGGCATAGCTTTGAGAAAAGGCTGGATTACTCCGGAAAAGATGCAGGAACTGGCCCAGCCGATGCTTAAAAACCAATACGGACAATATTTACTGAAAGTTATAAAAGAACTGGGATTAGAATAATGGAAGTTATAAAAACAGCAATAGACGGGGTTTTCATTTTGGAACCCCGTATTTTTAATGATGCAAGAGGGTATTTCTTTGAAAGCTTCTCAGGACGTGAATTTGAAGAAAAAGTATGCAGGACTACATTTGTACAGGATAATGAGAGTTTCTCTACTTACGGTGTATTACGCGGCCTGCATTTCCAGAAACCTCCTTTCACACAAAGCAAGCTGGTGCGTGTGATCAAGGGAGCGGTACTGGATGTGGCTGTAGATATCCGGAAAGGTTCTCCTACTTTCGGAAAGCATGTGGCTGTAGAATTGACCGGAGAGAATCACCGGCAGTTTTTTATCCCCCGCGGATTCGCACACGGCTTTGCGGTACTAAGTGACGAGGTGTTGTTCCAATACAAGTGTGACCATTATTATGCTCCGCAAAGCGAAGGAGGAATCGCATGGGACGACCCCGATCTAGGCATAGACTGGCGACTTCCGGCCGACAAGGTTATTTTGTCCGACAAGGACAAGAAACATCCGAGATTGAAAGACTATCAAACGGATTTCGACTTTAATCAAAGTTTATATTAAAGGCAGTTTTGATTCTGCGTTTGTTTGGTTTTTGCCAGTGAAATTAAAAAAACCGAAAACTGCACACAGGACTATCGTAACGTTCAGGACAACATTTTCGAAGATTGACCTATAAAAACAGGGTGTATCTCTCATAGGAGATACACCCTGTTTTTATAGGTCAATATCTTTATATCACTTCTTCTCCATCCCCTCCTGAGGAGCATTAAGTCCTGCCTTCAGATTTTCAAAGAATTCACGTCCGAACAAGATCCATGCGGAAGCGCCCGCCACTGCCAGGAAAATAAATCCGACAAGAATCACCTTCTTGCTGGTTCCCGAAGGCAGCAACGGCACACTGGCAGGTTCCACAACGGCAAATACAGGTTTGGCCTCCTGTACTTTGGCCCGTGCCACCTGCAATTGGGTAGCCACCTGGCTATACACCTGATATGCCAGATTCATATCATTCTGCAACCGTTCTCTCTCCGTCAAAGCACTTTGAAGGACAACCCCCTTGTTGGCATCCATGTAATTGGCATAATTCTGCTGGGCTACATAATACTCCTGCTGGCGTTCCTTATACAATTGTTCCAGATAAGCACAATCCTGCTGGGCTTTGGAGACCCTGTACGCTGTGATATACTCCTGAAGCTTCACCACTACCGTGTCTGTAATGGCGGCCGTAACCATCGGGTCCTGCAAAGTCACCGTCACTGTGGTGATGCCGGTTTTCTTATCCACATCAGCAGTAATCGCCTTACGCATGGCTTCCACTTTCTTCGCCTGATCTTCTGTCAGATGGAAAGGATCCAGCTTATTCCCTTCTTCCTCTTCCTTATCGGAGAAGAGAGATTTCACCCCACCTATAGCCGCCCCGGGCAATCCCATAACAGCACCCCACCACGGAGCTTTCTGCTCATCGAGATAAGCTACAAAAGTAGTATCCACCTCACCGTCCAACGTAGTGACATGTGCATTAAACAGTTCCAGAATGAAAGGAGTAGACGCTACTATATCCGGGAAAAGAGATACGTTCAACGCATCCGCCTCACTGCCCAGACTCATGCCTCCGATCCCCAGCATGGCAGCCATTCCCGACAGGCTCCCCCCTCCGCTTTTACCGGATTCGGGAGACAATGTCACTTCCACCGTATATTGCTTGGGAATACTCAGAGCGATAATCACCCCTACAATAGCACCTATTCCGGCAACCTTCAGCAGCATCTTTCGGGCAGCCCACAACTTACGGACATACTCCATCAAATCAATTTCCAACTCCTCGTCTTCCCGTGGTCTTTCCGTATTATTCGTATAATTCTTATCTTCCGCCATACTGTTTCTATTTTAAGATATTAGCAATAGATGCAATCATAGTAGCCAACGACGCACTGGTGGTTGCTATGGACAAGGTGTTCTGCAAAGACCAGTTGCTCTTTTCCTTCACCGGAACAATCACCTCACAGCCCGGCTGGATCAGCTCACGGCTACCTTTCTTCGCTCTCTTCACCTGACCGTTCATATATACAATATACACCTTGCTCTTCTTCGCACGGAAACCGTAACCTCCGGCCTGCTCTATATAATATTTCAACGTCTTGCCATCTTCAAATGAAACGGTATTGGGATACATCACAGCCCCGCTGATACGTACCGTGTTGTTGTATTCGGGAATTTCAATCACATCCCCCTCACGCAATACGATATCCGCACTGGAGCCGGGTTTAAGCATCGCTTTTTCCAAATCGATACCCACATAATAGATATCTCCCAAATCCAGCCGGTTGACATCAATGGAGTCCTTTCCAGTCTTGGCCATGTCCAGAACCGTTTCCATACGTTTGCGTTCATCGGCATTGATACGACGGCTTAAACGGGCCCCTTTGATATAAGCAAACGGAGTCACTCCACCTGCCTTCTTGATCAAATCGGAAAGACGTTCGCTCTTCTCTGTCAGCGCATAATCACCTTCATACAAAACCTCACCGGTCACCTGCACATTCACCTGTTCCTGATAAGCAGGGCTCTTACGCACATATACCTGATCGTATGGCTGCAACACAAAACCCGGTTCTCCGTCTATCACAAAACCGTCTTTCAGAGAAAACGAGTACATTTGTCCTATGGTGGAAACCGCTTCCGTACCTTTGCTATCCTTGATACGGCGGGAAACATCCACACGGACGGTAGAAGCCGATTCTTTCAACCCGCCAGCCTGGATTATAATATCCTCCAAAGTCGTATTGTCGGCAAAAGCGAACTCACCCGGACGGGCAACCTCACCATACACCATGATGCTTCCCACATCCTCCAAGTCATGAATACTGGGAATATAAAGCACATCATTACGCTGCAAAGGTACATCGGGTGCAGTACCGTCCATGATGCCTTTTATATCTACTTGAATAACCTCTTTCTTCAGATTCTCGCGCTCGCGATGCAACACCGCACGTCCTGTAAAGGCATCACCCATAAGGCCTTCAGCCTTTTCCACCAGTTGGCGGACTGTATTCAAGGTTCCTCCGAACTGATAAATGCCCGGACGATAGACAGCCCCCTTGATTTCAAGCTTGTTCTCAAAACGGTCCAGAATAGCTTCAGCAGTCAGCGCATCACCATCTTTTACCTGGAATACGGAATAATCAATATCATCAATCGTATAAATCTGATACTCCTTTCCGTTTTGACGAATCATGCGGAGAGAACGGGTATAGGCATCCCCCGAAAATCCACCGGCATACTTCAACAACGTGGCAACACTTTCGTTGTTTTTCATCTCGTATTTCATGGGGCGTTTCACATTACCCTCTATGCTAACCAACGCCTCGTATGGAGGAACAATGATCACATCGCCTTCCTGCAGACGGATATCATCATTGATTTTACCTTTCATAATAAAATCGTACACATCTACGGTAGCGATTTTCTGTCCTCCGCGCACTACTTGTATATTGCGCAAGCTACCGATATCGCTCACACCACCGGCACGGTACAGTGCATGAAACACGGTAGAGAAAGAAGACAATGCATAAGTTCCCGGTTGGAACACTTCCCCCATCACGTTCACCTGGATCGTCCGGCTGTTTCCCAAAGTAACCTTGATTTGTGAGGACGGGTTCTGTTCATTATCAAGCCCTGCATAAATCTTATTCAGTTCTTTACGCAAATATTGGTTGGCTTCGGCAATAGTCATGCCGTTCAGATAAATCAATCCCAAATCGGGGATCGTGATAGATCCGTCCGGAGATACATTATCGCGGATGGTGGCCTGGTTTGTACCCCAGATGTCAATGATTACCTCATCACCCGGCCCCAGACGGTAATTAGGAGGAGTAGCCAGATTCACACTCGGCTCGAATGTAAGGTTTCTGGTTTCAAAAATGTCCCGTCCGTACACCTTATCCTTCTGCATTTCTTCCATATCGCCCATGCCCATCCCCTCGTAATAGCGATTGGCAGAAACACTGTCCGACAAGTTCTTCCCTACCACTCTGCCCGCAACCGGACGTTGGTCGAAAGTAAAATTCTCTGTTACATAGATATCTTCCTGCGTCTTTGTCTTTTCACGCAAACGGTTCCGATTTTGCATCGTTGCATTTGCGTCTTTATCAGCAGACCCATTTTGCTGTTCATAAAGTTTCTTTACACGCTTAGCCTGTTCTTGTGTCACTCCTCTACGGGCTAACTCTGTAGCAATCTGACGTTGGTCTTTTCCTTGTTGCATGCCCGTCTTCACATATTCCAACACCTGTTGGTCACTCATAGATTGCTGTGCAAGCACAGAACCTGAGAGGGCAAAAACTAAGACCAGTACGGATAATAGTTTTTTTATCATATAAATTCAATAAACTTAGTAATTTAGCAGCCGCAAAGGTAGATATTATTTTCGATATAGGCGAGTATTATTTCATAAAATATCCCTCTAACAAATATAAAAACGGCTGCCACCTGACGGTGTACAGCCGTTTATTCTTTAATAATCCGTTAGCAGAATTCATTCAGACTTCATTGCACAGCCCTCCTTCTTAAAAAAGGTCTGCAAGGGTAAAACTTGTGCAATACCATTCCGGCCGGATCAGCAATACATATTTACGATGGCTTCGTACAATTCTTGCTTACCGCTTACTTGCTTGGGCTCACCATTCTGCTTAGCATAAGCCACTACGTCTTCCAATGTCAGCTTGCCTTCTTCAAATTCTTTGCCTTTGCCACTGTCGAATGAAGCATAGCGGTCTGACAACATCTTGCAGTAAGGAGATTCATTAAGCAAAGCAGCAGCACTTTCCAATGCACGCGCCATAGCGTCCATACCTGCAATATGGGCGATAAAGATATCTTCCAGATCAGTAGAGTTACGACGTGTCTTGGCATCAAAGTTGGTACCGCCATTACCCAAACCGCCGTTGCGGATAATCTGCATCATGGCCTGGGTCAGTTCGTAATTGTCGATAGGGAACTGGTCTGTATCCCATCCGTTCTGATAATCGCCACGGTTAGCGTCAATAGATCCCAACATTCCGTTATCTACCGCAACAGCCAGTTCATGTTCAAATGTATGACCAGCCAACGTAGCATGATTCACTTCAATGTTCACCTTGAAATCCTTGTCCAGTCCGTGAGTTTTCAAGAACCCTACCACAGTTTCGGTATCCACATCATATTGATGCTTAGTCGGCTCCATCGGTTTGGGTTCAATCAGGAAAGTACCTGTAAACCCTTTGCTCCGGGCATAATCGCGGGCGATGGTCAACATCTGAGCCAGATGTTCTTTCTCACGCTTCTGATCTGTATTCAATAAAGACATATACCCTTCACGTCCACCCCAGAACACGTAATTGGAGCCACCCAGTTCGATGGTAGCGTCAATAGCGTTCTTTATCTGGACAGCAGCGCGGGCAACCACATCAAATTCGGGGTTTGTAGCAGCCCCGTTCATATAGCGTGCATGACCAAAAACATTTGCCGTACCCCATAACAATTTGATTCCGGTTTCAGCCTGTTTCTGTTTGGCATAAGCAACTATCTCTTTCAGATTCGCTTCATATTCCTCGATTGTATCGGCTTCCTCACACAAGTCCACATCATGGAAACAATAATATTCGATTCCCATTTTCTGCATGAATTCAAAGCCGGCATCCATCTTATTCTTGGCAGCCTGCACCTTATCGGCATCACCGTTCCAAGGGAATTTCTTTGTTCCGCCGCCAAACTGGTCACCGCCCTCGGCACACAAAGTATGCCACCATGCCATAGCAAACTTCAACCAGTCTTTCATCTTCTTGCCGTTTATTACCTTTTCAGCATCATAATAACGGAACGCCATCGGGTTCTTACTTTCCTTACCTTCAAATTTAATCTTTCCTATACCGGGAAAATACTCTTTTGTAGCCATAATTCTTTACTTATTTTAATAACTTGTTCTAATTTATCTACTATTTTTTTTCAACACGCAGGCGGAATAGCCATTTCTTTATCCGAAGGTCCTTAAAAGGCAGCCATCGCTCTCTCCAGATTGGATTTCCAGCGGGCATACGCATCATCGTAAGCAGTACGCTGTGCCACATCAGGCTCTATCACCTCCAGTTTTTCCAATGTGGCAAATGCCTCGTTGTTATCTTTATAAACACCCGCGCCTATGCCGGCCCCCTTGGCGGCGCCCACCGATCCATCCGTGTCATACAGTTCGATTACAGCCCCTGTCACTCCCGCCAACGTTTCGCGGAAGATAGGACTGAGAAACATATTGGCATGTCCGGCATGAATCTTCTGTACAGGGATACCCATCTGCTCCATGATATCAATGCCGTATTTAAACGAGAACACGATCCCTTCCTGTGCGGCACGAACAATATGCTGCTTTCCATGCAGGTTAAAATTAACTCCACATATAGAGCATCCTGTCTCTTTATTTTCCAGCATACGCTCCGCCCCGTTGCCAAAAGGAAGAATACTTACTCCGGCACTGCCGACAGGAGCCTGTGCCGCCAGCCTGTTCATATCACTGTAAGAAATACCTTCGGGAGCCACATTACGTTTCACCCACGAATTCAATATACCGGTACCATTGATACACAACAACACTCCCAGACGGGTCTGCTCGGCAGTATGATTTACATGGGCAAAAGTATTCACCCGGGATTTCGGATCATAATTCACCTCACCGTTCACGCCATATACCACTCCCGATGTTCCTGCCGTAGAAGCAATCTCTCCCGGATT
>OGNE01001461.1_pt1 | contig 9885 bp, 10 predicted proteins | sample 1573401 | NCBI WGS metagenome assembly OGNE01 (sample SAMEA2581884, study PRJEB24529) | metagenome | biome: Human gut stool | place: China | collected 2011 | reverse complement strand
ATTTGCCTGTTCCCTGTCAATCTTTGCTTTCTGCTCTGCTTCATCCTGCATGGAGAATCTCCTGCTTAATTCCGCATCACCAAGCATCATAAACTGCTCATAGGTAAGAGAATCTATATACACATTCTCGCCCTTATCCTTCAGTTTTTCATAATACTTAACTGCCTTGTCTGAAAGAATCTCAAATGGCGGACCGATAAGATTATCTGCTCCTCTTATCTGATGAACATAAGGCTCTCCCTTGCCATCTGCTGTCTGGTTAAACATCGGATGATTAAATGGAATAAACTTGTTGTCCATGATAGGATCAAATCCACGGATAAAAATAATACATTTCTTATTATCCAGCTTTCTGACCTCATCGGGTGTAAACAGTTCCCTGCCTAAAACATCATAATTTCTTGACGAGCTTCCCTGCCTCCCCTTTGTCTCTCCGCTTGATTTTTTATCAATTGTCCCCTTGCCCAAAAGCTCCGAGACATACTTGTGTGTACTCTGCTCATTGCCTCCAAGATAGATGAAAGTATCGCAGTTGCCGGGAATTGTTTCCCAAGTATCTTTAAAAAGTGCCTTTAACTGGGCAAAGTTCTGAATGATGATAATACTTGAAATCTCCCTGCTTCGCATTGTCGATAACAGCGAACAGAAGTCATCTGGCAATGCGACATTCGCAAATTCATCTAACATAAATGTCACATGGATTGGCAGTCTGCCTCCGCAGTTAAAGTCTGCCTGATAGTACAATTCCTGAAATATCTGCGTGTATAACATACCGATAATGAAGTTATAGGATTTGTCACTATCCGGGATTACACAAAAGAGTGCTGTCTTTGTCTCCCCATCTCCATTTACTCCAATACCGATATCAGACAAATTTAACTCATCTTTGGAGAGCAGTCGTAAAACCTGCTTATTTTCAAGAAATGCAAGTCTTGAGTTTGCACTGATAATAATAGAACGAACTGTATCGCCCGCACCTCTCATACATTTGTTGTACTGTTTGACCGCAGGGTGATTTGCTCCAAGCGGCGAACTCTCCTCCAGAAACTTCATACGGACATCCAGCTTTGAAGCCTTTCCCGGTTCCTTAACCTCTGCTTCTCCAAGCAGCTTCAAAACTGTCTCAAAGTTTCGCTTTGCAGGCTGCACCTCCAGCCACACATAATAGAAAATTGCCTGTAAAAACAAGCCTTCTGCTTTCTCCCAGAACGGATCACTCGGCGTTGAGCCTTTTGGTGTGGTATTACTGATAAGATTGGTAATCAGCTTTACCACGTCCGTTTCCTCTCTGATATAGGAAAACGGATTGTAACAGTCTGATTTATCCATCTCTAACAGATTAATGACTTTCAGGTTATATCCGTTATTTTTTAACATCTGCCCGCAGCTTCTAAGGATTTCTCCCTTTGGATCGGTACAGATAAAGGAACAGTTATGCGGCATCTGCATCAGATTCGGCTTTACCTCATAAAATGTCTTACCGGCACCGGAACCACCGCAGATAAGAATATTTCCATTGAGCTTCAGCCTTCGGAAATCCAGCGACATTTTCACATTCTGGCTGAGTATCCGGTTGAAATTCTCATCTTTATCCGCCAGTATCTTATTGACCTGCTTCGGATTTTCAAATCTTGCCGTACCAAATTCTTTGCCAGGCATATAGTTTCTCTGACTGGTGTAATACATGACAATAGCCATCGCATAGATACATAATGCAATGGCTACTGCGTTTACTGTATTTGAATTGTAATAATTGGCAAAAGGAACTGCACACACTTCATTGAACCTGTTCATAAAGTCATTAAAGGCAATCCCTTCTGTCCATGCACCATTTATCAGATAACCAAGATACCCGGATAACACTGCACCCACTAAAATAAATATCAGTGACGGCTTTTTCTTTGTTGTCTGCATAGGCTCCTACCTCTCTTTTCTGGTAGTAACCGTTTTCTTCTTTGTGGTCTTTTTCTGCTCTTTCTGAACCTTTTCATATCGCTCCCTGACAGATGATTCTACCTTATCATAATGCGTATAAAGTTCGTCTCCCTTTTTCGTAGTTACCACACGGTTCTGCTCATCATAGAGTTTGTAATCTTTGCTGGTATCAAGGAATGTGAGCATTGTCTTTCCATTATGGATATCCATAACGTTATCCTTATGCAGCCACACATATCTGACATCTTTTCCCCATGTTCCCGGAACTCTGGTCTTTACTGCATGGTCGTTTTCTTCTGCAATAAGTTTCTTACTGATCGTAACATCTGACAGGTTCGTATTTTTTGAGGCAGATATTGCCCTCATTCTGTCCGCAAGGCTCTGATACCCTCTGATCCTGTTAGTGAAAGCCTCCTTATCCATCATTACCTTGTGTGTACCATCCTCACTCCTGCCGCCAAGCACCCCGATTGTCTCAAGCTGTTTTATTACATTTTCTGCCTGCTCCCCATTGATGCTGAAATTCTCCTTGACCTGATCCACACTGATAGCCTGTTTTTCCATAGCAAACATTCCCACTTTTTCAATGAGTCCGTCTATGGCAGAATTTACCTTATCCCCTTCTACCGTGTGGCTTTTCTCGTTTCCCTGCTGTTTTCTCAAAAAATCCATCAGCTTGCCGAGGGACTTTTCATCTCCATTCTTCAGATAGTCATCAAAGGTGGCAATCCTGCCAAATTTCAGCTTCTGTATCATCATATTCACACGGGGAACTGCCTCTGTATGAAAGATGACCTCACTCATACCGTCTGTCTTGTTACAGTCTGGAAGAACCGAATACAGGATTCCGTATTTCTTTGCCATTCTCTCAACCTTTCTCATATCTTCCGTTTTAAACTGCAATACCTGCAAATCCCCGCCCTTTAAGAGCAGCTTTCTCATAGATGTTTTTCCCAACGACTTTTCATAATCAAGCATCCCCTTTAAAAAGTCGATTGCCTTCTGCATGGCGGCAATACCGCCACTGCCTACTTTCATAGCAATCTCTATCCCGTCATATGCGACACGGATAATCTGTACCGCTTCCTGAATTTCCTCTGCCATTATCGCACCTCCGCTTTCTCTCTTATTGTTGTCCTTATTTCTTCCGCCTTTGTACTGCGGATTTCCTCTGCTGAAACATCAATGCCATATGCTGTTAAAATATCAGACAGATGACTGATTGCTTTTTCCTCCTCTATCCGGTACATCTCAAGTGCCACAAGCAGGTTTTCGACCTGTTCCACCCACGCAGGCTTTATATCGTACTTTGACCTGTATGTGACCATAATCTCCTCGGACTGTACCTTATCCGTGGAATGTGCCAGAGCTTCGATCAGGGAAATCGTATCTTCCTTACTGCCGCTTCGGAAAGCAAACTGCACCACAAAGTTTTTTTCTTCTTCCGTGAACTCGTATTCCGCACCGTTCATCCCTGTTACCGCCTCATTGACTACTGCTAAATTCATAAGTACCTCCTAACCTGCCATACTGTTTTCAAGCACGGCAATCTCAATAATCTCTTTCATCTTTTCCGCTGAGACATTATTATTGATAAGTTCCACAAGCTGCCCTTCTGTCAGTCCCTTTTCTATGGCACTTTTTATCTGGACAAGCTGTGCAGGCACAAGATCACCGCTTGCAACCAGCTTTACAATGTCAGCTCTTGACTTCTTTTTGAATGAAAATCTGGCAAAAAGTGCCGCAATGCCGCCATTTGATTTTCTTTCTGTACGCTCAACTGGAAGATGCTGGATTACACGCCCGGCAGAGTCCGTAACAGGTATCTGATAATACACGGGTATTCCATTGTACATAGGTGGCACTGCCTGTGAATCTGCAAGTGTTTTCACTGTTTCCTTATTATCAGTAGCTGCCAAAACCTCTGACGGTCCAGCCTTTTCCTCTTTTTCCGCAACCTTCTGATCATCAGATGCCGCACTCATAATCTTATCCTCAAGAGATTCTATCCTGTCGCTCATACGCTCCATCTCCTTGTCCTTATGCTCAATGCTATCTCTTAATCTTGCAATCGTGCTGCTTGCCTTATTAAGTTCATCCTGCTGATGGCTGATAATTCCATCCTTATCCTCATTTTCCTTTACAAGCCTTTCCGTGACTTCCTTATCTTCCTTTAATACTTCAACATCGGATAATTTTTTATTAAGGGCATCGTATCTTTCCTCCTGATAGTTGATTTTCTCCACTACCATTTCCATCTGTGCAATCAGTTCTTTCACATACTCTGAGTCCTGCGTATACTGCTCCGCAGCCTTTGAAAGCTGTGCCAGAACTTCTTCATATAATCTTCTCATCACAACGGGCTTCTCTCCCCTTGCCACAGCTTCCTGTATGGTTTCAACCGGAACTCCCTTTTCATAAAATTCCAGTGATACCTTCATCTGATTGCCGGAGAGCTTATTATTGTGAAGGATATTAAAAAGTTCCTCCGGAATCTCCTTATGCAGACCTTCCGATAACACTCTCATCTGTCCGATGTTAAAATTCTTATCCAGATACTTTTCCGTCTGCTCCTGCGTAAGTCCATCCTCAAGATCACTTTTTACAAGCCCGTACACCTCATCATCGAAATTCATTTCTTTTCTCAATGACTCAATATATCTGGCAATCTGCATATTGCTTAACGGCTTGTCATTCAGATTTTGTTCCATATGCTCCTCCTAACTGCGCAAAAAAACAGCCTATTTTACTGGCTGCTCTTTTCTGTCTCTTATAATCTCCATGTTGTATTCTGTCTTTCTTACATCTGAAATACTGTCCGGAATCATGCTGTTTAATATTGCCTTACCCGTATTCAGTTCCCTGAATACAACCTTTTCTTTCGCACACACTTCTGAATACTCCTCTTTGTAATGTCTTCTTAAAGCCTGCACTTCCTCAAGCGAATATCCCTGTGCCTGTAATTCCTGCTCCAGTGCCACCCACTTCCTATGCTCATCTTCAAAGAAGGTATCCCCAAGCCTGTATGACTGCTCTGCTGGCTTTAAGTTTTCCATCTCATCAGCCGCAGTAAAAAGTTCCATGCTCCTTTCCCTTGCTTTATAAATCCGGCTCTTTTCTGCCGAAGTCTCTTTTTTCTTATCCGTAAGAGAAGCTATCGTCCCCACAAGTTCTTCTGCTGAATGGATATTATGCCTTGCAAGGAACAAATACTGTTCCTGCAGCTTGTGCATTTTACGGATATCCTCCCTGTACTTCCATACCTGACTGTATGGTCTTTTTTTGAGTTTTCCCACCCGGTACAGCTTCGCATAATGCTTTTTCTGAAGTCCTGACAAGCCTGCCCTGCGGTATCTTTTAACTCTGCACTTTACAATGGAAACTTTCGGTATATCCTGTTTACTCTTATAAAACGCAATATCCTCTTTTACAATCCTGTCCCGGATTGCTTCCTCACAATACATATCCCCAAGAGATTTGCACCTTCTGAACCTTGTCATACCCTGTGGCTTGATTGCCAGATGTTTTCCCTGCTTTATCTGGTATCCCTTTTCAGACAGCAGTTCGAGAAATTCCTCATAGTCCTTCGCCTGCAAAATACAGGCATCCAAGTCTCTTTTTATCATATCGGACCATACAAAATTACCCTCCCTGTACTCACTCCATTCCTTATAGCTTTCGTGCTGCCTCTCCTTTTTCTCATCATCCACATCAATAATGGAGAGTCCATATTCCTGACACAGCCTGTTCGTGATAGGCTGGATATACTTTGCCCAGTCCCCTTTTTCGTAACGGTACTTTTTACCGTCCACAAAACTCACGCTGTTAAATACGATATGGGAATGAACATGGGCTGTATTATCGTGTACCACAAACACCGCTTCGTATGACTTACCAAGATATTCCTCCACAAATTTCTGTGTAATTTCAAATGCCGTATCCGGATTTACCTCATTTTCCTTAAAGGAAAGTATGATATGATACCCCTGACGCTTATCAATCTTTCCAAAATTACGCTTGGTTTCCTTCATCTGCTCAAATGCGGTATCGACCTGACAGTTTATTGCACCCACCAGTCTGCCATCCTGTGTTTTGTCCGGGTTCATCACATAATCAAGTGCCCGCTTTAAATGTTTTCCGTGAAAATGCCCGCCACAGTCTTTCATATTAAGGATTTTACTGATTGCCAATCTGCACCACCGCCTCATTTACTTTCTTGTTCAGTTTACGCATATAGGCAACAAGCTGTGTTTTATCCTCTTTGGAATAAAGTCCTGCATTGTTATTGAATACGATCTGATTGATATTGATTCCAATACGGTTCACTTCATTGATAAGCTCTTTTAAGAGTTTCCTGACTTCCGGGTAATCATTCGGTTTCTGGCTGATGAGCAGTCTTAAATAATCTGCTTCACACATTCCGCTCTCCTCTGCCTTTTTTGCAAGCAGTTCTGCCTCCTGCGGCATAAGACGGAGCGTTTTCCTGATACAGTGGATTTTATCTGCCATACGCTCACCTTCCCCTCTTATCTGTACTGTAATCCTTTATTCCTTGTGCTATCGTGGCTGCCGCCTTTTCCAAATCACCCTTGCCCTCCAGATTACTGATAAACGCTTCCACCAGTGCCGTTGCAACAGCATCAATCTCCTTTGCATGACAGGTTTTATCAAATAATCGGTCTAACACACTCTCATCTGCCTTTAAACTGTCATACTTTTCCTGAAATTCGCAATATTCCTGAAAATCTTTCGGATCATCTTTCTTTGCCTCTGCGTGAAGTATCAGATCATAATTCCACTCACACACCTTATCAATCACATCATCTATCGGAAATGGCTCTATCTCACCGTTTTCCTCTGCCATATCCTGTCTGTACATCTTCCCCTCTGCATCCGTTCCGATTGCATAATCATGTCCTTCCATATAATTAAGAAGAAGTGCAGCATCTTCTATCGAAGGGTTGATTTGCTTATCATATACTTCTGCCCAGGCAATCAGTTCCTCTGGTTCTGAAAATAGCGTAACTTCTGCATCCATTGCTTCCTTGCACCTCCTTATCCGTGTTTCGTAGATATTCACTATGGCTCCAGTCACCGGTAAGTCCCCGGCGACTGCTAGATACGCATTAGAGACATCTCTGTCCTAATGCCATCTAGTTAGGGAGAAAATCTCCCTAAAACCCTCTGTTTATGAAAGTGGGGGCGCTTTTTGCCCCCACTTTGCTACTTTGGGGGCGCTTTCTGCCCCCACTTTGTTATTTGGGGGGCACTTTCTGCCCCCACTTTTATACTGACTTTCATCCGGATTTTGTCGTGTCCGAATTGCGGGGGCGCTTTTTGCCCCCACTTTGACATTTTGGGGGCGCTTTCTGCCCCCACTTTGCTGTTTTGGGGGCGCTTTCTGCCCCCACACATCAAAATCCGTTTTCTCATGCCCTGACTGGTTCATCTGCTCGCTTATTCATCCTGTTCAGATTAAGCTTTGCCGCCACAAGCCACTCGTTGTAATCCTTATATCCGGCTGGAGGCGGACAGTCTTCTACCTCATATCCAAGCTCATAATACTTTCTCATAAGTTCAGCTGCTGCTTTTCTCCCCGGCTCATCTCCATCAAGGCAGAACCGGATGGAAGTAATCTGCGGATGTTCCCGAAGAAAAGTCTCAAGTGGTGCATCTGCAAGCATCCCAAGTGCCAGCTTATTTGATTCATAATCCGTGAAGATATCCACATAACTCATAAGGTCGATTGCAGCCTCAAATACTACAAGCTCTGTACTGTTAACATTTACCACATTAAATCCATAGTTTTTATCATTTCCTGTGACATCACACTTGAATGGCTTGCCCTGCTTATCAAACACTCCCCGCATACTTGCAAATCTTGTCACTCCATTTTTATCATTTCCTTTGAAAACAACATTGTGGTAATGCCTGCTCTCATAAATCAGTCCATCTTTTAAAAACAGATCTATGACAGTCCTGCTGATTCCTCTCTCCTGATTCAGATATGAAATAAGATAGGAATTATCTCCTGCCGGTTCCGGTAGGACAAATGGCTTTCTCTCCTCTGCCTGCTTCTGCGATACCTGATGAACAAGTGGCTGCTTTACAGAATTCTCGATTCTTCTGTATCCTGCAAAGTCCAGAAGCCAGAACACAGCCTCTTTTACACTCATTCCACAAAATACCCGTAAGAAATCTATCTGTGAGCCGCCATTGTTGCCTTTGTCAAACTGCCTTGACCATCTGTACCAATGGCTTCTGTTATAGATACGGATGGAATCCATCTCCTTTAAAGTGTGGTATTTGCCAATCCTCTTTACTGTATACCCAAGGCTTTCAGCAACTGCACACAGGTCAACACTCTTTGCTATGGCAAGCTCTTCATCCGTAAATCTTCCATCCATGCTCTCACCTTGCCTTTCCCTGCTCTGCTACAAGCGGTGACTTGATATCAAGTGTCCGGTAATCTGTGCTTAGTGTAATCTTAGGATTATCAATCATGCCTTTTTCCCTGAAACTGAAAAATTCACGATTGTCTCCACCGACTATGATATGGTCAATGAGCGGTATTCCCATCAGTTCACACAGCTTGTTCATGCGGTCTGTCATCATCGTGTCTGCCTTGCTTGGGAATACATTCCCGGATGGATGACAATGGATTAACATCATGCTTGCAGCATTGCTTAAGATACTTGATTTAAACAGCTCTCTCGGATGTGCCATTGCCTCATTTAAAGAACCAACACTTGCAAAATGCACATTGATAGGTTTTAAATCTGACCTTAGATTGACCACACACACTACTTCCCTGTCAAACTGGCACATACAGTCTCCCATGACAGCAGCTATATCCGCCGGATTGTTAAAGGTGTGCTCCGAATAAATCGGAGCATCCTTTACAAGTCTTACCGAAACCACATCAAGCTTGAAGTCATTCTTCTTTGGCATCAGACACCGCCTCCTCTCCAAACTCGACACGGATAACAAAGTCACCTTTCTGGCTGTTTATGAGAGCAATGAGTTCTTCCATTGTAAGTTCCTGCTCCATAACTGCCTCCTATCTGGACTTTTCCTTCGCATCATATACAAGGGGAGGTTCTGCAACGATACCATCAAGTCTCTTGTTTGGTGTATCAGTTGCAAGGGTGAGTTTTCTTAAATCCTTATCATAGTGATATACCTGATTGGAAAGTCTCTCATCCAAAGACCCCTCCTGCATATTTACCTCGACTCCCATCTGTGCTAGCATCTCAGGGCTTCCCATATCTGAAGATACTGCAATAACCTCATGCACGCTCGAAGGGAGAATATAAAGGTCACTCTCTAAACTCTCTGCCAGCTCATGAAGCTCATTCTCATAAAGCATGGATGCTGCACCATTGATACCCTTTTCATTGGAAATCACCCACATCGTCTGCTCCGGTGGAATCTCAGCTATCATCATCTCTGCGATCTCCTGTGGCATCCCATCCCTTGCGAACATTTCTTTCATAATGTCATTCATGCTACGAACGACAGGTGGGAAGAGTCTTCTTGTGTTTTCCGCTGCACACTTAAAGAGCTGTTCCTCACTCATTCCAAGTCTTTTTGCAAATTCATTTGTAATTTTTGAACTCTGCACCGCATCCTTATCTGCACTGATTATTACCTTATACACAATAGAAAGATCCTGGAACTCTCTGTGCGGCACCTGTTCCAAAAATGTTTTATTCTGCTCTGTATTGATGAGCTGGAATACAATCTTCTCGTTAGCCTCCTTCATAATGCTGTCCACATCAACAACCGGAGTCTGCTCATATGCCCTTTCCATGAAGTCACATGCAGCCATAAGTGTTTCCTCAAGATCGCCACAGTCCTGATACTTCTTATACATGTCATTGATATAAATCGTAGGCGAAATGTTCCTGCCTTCTTCTCTTAAGATGATGCCATCAAGAGTCACATTCA
>OGNE01001458.1_pt1 | contig 9897 bp, 4 predicted proteins | sample 1573401 | NCBI WGS metagenome assembly OGNE01 (sample SAMEA2581884, study PRJEB24529) | metagenome | biome: Human gut stool | place: China | collected 2011 | reverse complement strand
GAAATCAGAGTCATGTTTTCTACTCCGCACTCCCGGATGCGCCCGTTCCACTGATAAGTAATCACGGAAGAAGTACCGTATTTGGCATCCAGCGCCACTGTCAGCGGAGCGTCCAACGTTATCTGATTACCGTTTACTTCTGTCACGGTTCTATCCCAGGTGAGATCCATATCTCCTTCTTTCCAACCCAGTGCACTAATTCCTCCTCCAAAGATATCACATCCTAACGAAGCAATCCATTCTTTGCCGGACGGACGGTTCACCAGTATCCGATCTCCCTTTCTCAACGAAGTACCTGAAGCAACTTCCAATGTCCTCGCATTTACCGGAACATATTTCGAGAGTACCTGCAATGTATCCTGTATCTTCAGATCGTCTGTCCCTTCCATGTAGATAAGGGCACCTCTGTCCACTCCTTTTTTTAGAAGTATCGTTTTCTCTTTATCCACTCCGCGCAGTACGATGCCGGAGGCATTTATACGAAGGCTTCCGGATAAAGAAAATTCTCCCTGATCCAATAACACGGCTCCCCTGAAACCGGAAGCATCAGGTACTAATGAAGCGACATAGTCAATGGCGCGTTGAATACGTGATGTATTATCTCCTGCTGTCCAAGGTACAAACACGGCATTGCGGACAGAAGGAATATCCTGTTCGGAGGATTTATATCCGCATGTAGAGAAATCGAGAATCCGGTTTCCCCGATCATCATTCAGGTAAGTGATCTGGTCATTCTTAACCTGTAAAGCAAAGGTTTGCGCATATCCCTGCGCAAACCCTATGCTCAATAATCCTAAAAGGATAGTTCTTAATTGTATATTCATTACAATAAACTTTAATCTCTTTTCATCCGGTTACAACAGACTTTTCCGTTTAGACAATGTATCGTAATTGTTCTTCAAGTCTGTCCAATCCACTTTCTTTCTGGTGTCTATACCATTGATGTATTTTTCAATATTGGTATATCCGTCACCGTTGCAGTCCATGTTTGCGTCAGCCGGGTCGTTCGGATTCAATCCGTTGGCAATTTCCCAAGCATCCGGCATACCGTCGCCGCCCGAGTCTACTACCGCTTCACCTTTATATTCGGGCAGTCCGCCTACCTGACGAATATCTGTGATGATACCTTGCTTGTAAGAATCAGCCGGTAACCGTCTCTTCACGTAAGGAGAGACAAACTCCGGTGCATCTTTCGCATAAATGGCCTTTCCTGTTTGTACGGTTTTAATGACACGTGCATCTACTGCGTCACGTTTCGGAAAATTAGCTCCTACATTATCTAATACAAAGGTATAAGCTTTTTTGGTATCCATTACAGTTACCGGTGGCATTTTAAAAGCCTCGTCCGATTTAATTAGCGGCAGAAACTTTGCGGCGTCCACCTCTTCTTTAAGTTGTACGCCTCCGTCCCAATTATCTTTTGTAACTTTGGCATTGCCATGGATAATATTTCCATTTACGTATGCTTTTCCGAATGAAAGCGGTCTGTTTTTGTCACGTCCCGCTTCCGGTTTGAGAATACGATAAGAAATCGGTTTACCTATCGGAGTGATCGGACCGGGCTTGAAGTAGTTGTTTATCATATTGTAGAAACTGTTGTGATCGCCTCCGTCTACGGAACGGTTCCACCAGTTGAAAACAACATTATTGACGAAGTTAAAGTCGCCGTCCATACCTACCGAACTATTCCGGCTGATGTTGGAAGCAAAAAGATTACGGCAGAACATACTGTTATGCCCACCGATGGTTGCACCGAAAGCATGATTGTAGGTATCCAATGCTTCAGAGAAAATAGAATTCTGGATGGTAATGTTTACCGTCGGAAGTTTCAGCCCGTGTCCGTCTGCCCCTCTGTTGTATACATGACGGTAGATAGACATGTTTTCATCCAATCCCCAACTGGCGGAGCAATGGTCAATCATGATATTTCCAACCGCATTCCCTCCTACTGCATCATCACGGAAAGCTACGTCCTGCGCACCGCGACGGAAGCGCATGTGGCGAATCACGACATCGTGTGTATCGATCAGGAAAGATTGTCCGGTGACGCAGATACCATCTCCGGGAGCTGTTTGTCCGGCAATCGTTACATAAGGGGCACGTACGCTAATCGGGCTTTTCAAACGAATCACTCCCGCTACATTGAATACAATAATACGTGCCCCTCCCGTTTCGCAGTCTTCGCGTAATGTTCCGGGACCGGAATCTTCCAGCGAAGTGACCACGATCACTTTACCTCCACGACCACCGGGAGTATACATACCTCCGCCTTCCGCGCCGGGGAAAGCCGGGATATTACTTTTTATCAAATCTTCGGGTTTGGAGGCCCAAGGCTTATAGGGACGACCTTTCTTTGCTTCTTCTAACACTGTCGGCAAAGCTTTTTCCCATGCCGCATCCGATTTCCGTTCAAACTCCGCTTCTTGTTTTGCTCCTCTTGCTTTTACCGAGTCCGGAATTACAGGATACTGGGCTGCCACAGGTAGTACACAGGCAACCAGCATCCACGCTGATAATACTTTCTTAATGTTGTTCATTCTTTCGAATCTTAATTAGGTTTCTAAAAGGACGATTAAGAAAGCATTTTGTAATCGGTTATCTCTCTCCTTTCCGCCATTCATTCATATATTCGCGAGGGGACTGATTATATTTTTTCCGGAAACACTTACTATAATATCCCGAATCCTTGAATCCGACAGCAAAAGCAATTTCGGAAACACTTAAATCCGTATTTTTAATCAGTTCGATCGATTTATTCAGGCGAATCTCCTTTACCAGATCGACAGGTGCTAGTCCGGTAAGGCTTTTCAGCTTTTTGAAGAATGCCGAACGGCTCAATCCGATACCGGATGCTATGGTGTCAATGTTAAAGTCACTGTCGTCCATATTTTCTTCAATGACCTGATGTATCTTTTCGAGGAACTGTACGTCTTTCTTTACCAAAAATTGTTCGTAGCTGTCTTCTTCGGTCGTCGTCTGGTTTTCCATTTGCTGACGGATTCGTTCACGGAACAGTTTCCGTTCGGCAAGCAACTGGTCGATACGTGCCAACAGATATTCCTTACTGAAAGGTTTGGTGATGTAGGCGTTCGCCCCTAAAGTGATCGCTTTGGTCTTGGCGCCTTCATCATTCTTCGCAGTCAGGATAATGACAGGGATATGGCTGATTTGGAAATCTTTGCGGATGGATTGCAACATTTCAAGCCCATCCATTTCGGGCATCATCTGATCGGTCACCACAATATCCGGATGATACAGATGTATTTTCTTCAAACCTTCCACTCCGTTATTAGCAATATGGATATTAAACTTGTCTTCCAACTGAAGCTTTATCAACTGGCAAAGGTCTTTGTTATCTTCCACCAACAGAAGGGTCGGTAATGAAGCGTCGATTTCCGGTTCTTCTTCCTCCGTACCGTCTTCGGATATGGCATTTGCAACAGGATCTTGTTCTACCGCAATAGGGGCTGTCTCCGTATCTCCCACATAGAAATCTACTTCCGACGGGCGGTAATGCTCCTTATCCATCAGGAGTTCCACAATAAACACCGCTCCTTGTCCTTCGGGACTTTCGGCACGAATCTGTCCGTGATGCAGATTGACGATCTCTTTTGAAAGTGCCAATCCGATACCCGTGCCCTGATAATAGGAGTTTTTCGCGTTCTCTCCTTGCGAGAAGCGTTCGAAAATCTCGGTCAGTTTATTTTGTGGAATACCTACTCCGTTATCTTCCACCCGTACGTAACAACGTTTACCGTCGTCTGTCAATCCGGTAGTTATATAAATACTTCCTCCGGAATGAGTGAATTTGAATGCGTTGGATATGATGTTGCGGATAACAATGCTCATTTTTTCCTTGTCCGCCCATACCATAATCGGTTCATCCGGCAACTGGAAAGTAAAACTGATCTCGTTTTCTTCGGAAAGTACCCGGAATTCTTTCTGGAAAGAAGCTATCATCTCATTAAAATCAATTAATGACACATGCAAACGCATCTTGCCGTTCTGAATCTTCCGGAAATCAAGGATCTGATTCACTAATTGCAGCATTTGCTTGGTGTTCTTCTCCATCAGATCCACATATTGCAATCCTTTCGGAGAGAGCTTTTCGCGTTCTCTTAGTTCCTGTATCGGACCTTTTATCAATGTCAAAGGAGTGCGCAATTCATGGGAGATATTGGTAAAGAACTTGATTTTCATCTCCGATACCTTCTGCTCGATATAAATATCATTCTTCATTTTGAGCATGAAGAAAGCCAGGCGCAGGCTGAAATAGAGAGCTGCCAAACCTAGAATTACATATATAAGGGTTGCCCACCAGCTCAACCACCACGGTGGAAGGATAGTGATGGCCAGTGTACAGTTGGAAACCAGCTCCGGATTGGCTTCATCTACGGTTTCTACACGGAATGTATAGTCTCCGGGAGGTACGTTGGTATAAGAAGCGATACGGTTCTTTCCGTTATAATGCCATTCTTTTTCATATCCTTCAAGTATATATCGGTAAGATACCCGGTTCTGATTATAGAAATTCAATGCGGCAAATTCAATCGTGAACATCGATTAATTGTAGTTCAGTTCGATTGCTTTGGCGTATGTGATGGATTCTTTCAGGATCGGACATTCGCGAAAACTACGCAGATCGCGGTTGGAAACTTTAAAGTCAACAATACGTGTATCGTAGTTCGTATGCAATGTTTCCAGTTTGTCGGGAGAGAATGTCAGGATTCCCTGCCGGGTACCAATCCACAAATCTCCATTCAAGGTACGGAGGGCACTACCCTCTTCCAGTTCTACGTTCAGGAAACCGTCGTATTTGTCGTAGTTACGAAACTGTTCGGTAGCTTTATTGAAGCAAGACAAGCCAATTTCCGTTGTAAACCACAAGTTACCGTTTTTATCTTCTACGATGGACTTGACTACATCGTTATTCATTCCTTCGCGTATGCCGTATGATTTGAAGATCGGTTCACGCTTTTCTTTATCATAGCGGACTAATTTATTCAAACCGCCTCCGAATACACTTACCCAGATTTGCGAATCAGTATCTTTGTAGAGTACATAAATATCGTTATCCGCTACGTTTGAATTTTCGCTGACCTGGCGGTACGTTTCAAACTGGATCTGTTCGGGGGTAGTGAAATGTCCGTCGAAAGACATCAGGCCATCCATTGTTCCTACCCAAATACGTCCGTCTTCATCTTCCGTCATGGTACGTACCTCCATATAAAGACCGTATGCAGGATATTGTTTCAAGCCATTGTATTTATGTATAAAGGTAATTGCTCCGTTCTCTTCGGAAATTAGATTCAGACCTCCTCCCAGTAATCCTACCCAAATGCGTCCCTGGCTGTCCTGATAGGTAAAGTACACATCGTTGTTACTGATAGAATTCGGATTCTTGGGGTCATTGATATAACGGGTAAAACGCAACCCGTGCGGTGAATTCATGTCCGGTTCGGCTTTAACAAGCCCGTTTCCCTTGGTGGAAAACCAAAGATTACCGTCTTTGTCTTCCATAATATGATATACGGCTCCTAACAGATAGTTCTTATCCGAGAAGATTTGTTTCACTTGTCCGTTACGATCCAGGCGATACAAGGCTTGCCAGCGGGTTCCTACCCAAATATCCCCATTTTGCGCCTGGAAGAGAGCACGTATTCCCTGATTCCAAGAAGTCGATCTCTCGGGCACCACCGGAGATGGAGAAACTTCTGTCAGCAGTTGGAATTGCTTCTTGGGGAAATTAAGCCTGTATACTCCGCTGCTCGTAGATGCCAGCCAAAGGATGCCATCTTTATCCAGCAGAAGATGGAAGAAAAGCTGATTGGGAAGATCGTCGGAGAAAGGCTTCAATTGGTTGATACGGGTCATTTCCAGTTTCTCCCTGTCGAATAGAAGAATTTCTCCTCCCGGAGTCATAAAGAACATGCCTTGTTCGCCGGCATCCTGCATTTCAAAATTGCCGATTGCGTTCTGATTGGGGAATGTAAAGCGGTGATGGCTCCTGTTCAGGGGATCATAATAGGTCAATGCCTGGTTACCCTCCTGAAACCATACCTTATCATATTTATCATAGAATATAATTCCATTGTCCTTTTCGGGGATGGTAAAGGGGAGCTTGGTCAACTGCTTGTAGCCGATATTATACTCGTATGCTCCTTCGTTAGTGGTAATGTACATCAGACCGGATTCCGTTACCAGCAAATTAGAAACCGGCTGTTTAATTTCCGGTATCTCGTAACGGTTGACAACTCCGTTTTGCGGATCAATGCTATAAATGTGGCCTTTCTTGTCTCCCAACCATAAGAATTTAGAATTATAGGAGGCACAAGTAAACTGATCCGGGTTAGCAGATACCTTTTTCTGTATAAAGTCGGCAGGTTTGTCTTTCAGCGCTTCCCCTTTCCGTAGGGACAGAATCTGATAATCCATACCGATCCAATTGATAAACTCGGCTGTTTCGCAGAATATGTTGTGTTTCAGACGCATGTCGTACACGTTCACGTTAGGACGCGAATCATGCAATTGTTTCATTGTTATTTTACCTTCCTTGTCGGTGTACGCACGCAAAAGACTTTTATCTTTTGTCAGCAACAATACGTCGCCGTCCTCGGTCGTCTGAATCTTGATAATCTGAATGTTCTCGGAATATTCTTTCACATCGTCGTAGACGGCATGAAAGCTCTCATGCCGTTTATCGAACAGATAGAGTTTACGGTCGATAGTCTTAATCCACAGAAAACCATTCTTATCTTCTACGATACGCTGAATTTTACGCGGCGGAATATCTGTGGAATAAAAGCCGTCATGGTTATCGTAGGAACGGAATTTACTTCCGTCAAAGCTGCATAGTCCATACCAGGTACCGAACCAGATAAATCCGTCTTGTCCTTTTAATGTACAGTTTACGATATTATTAGGCAAACCACGTTCAGCCGTGTAGTGTTCTACAATCATATTTGGATAGGCAAAAGCATACATGCCTATCATGGATAGTAATAGTATTAGAATATTCCGTTTTCTCATTGATGGCTATAATTGGAATTAAACGTACTCAAAGATAGTCTTTTTTTTTGAATAGTGCTTTAGTAACATATAAAAAACAAGTTGGCAGGTCACCCCGCTAATCACTAACCTGCTAATCACTTTATCGTACTATTTTTCAGTTCCAAATTCAGTCTGTTGACGTTCTACTTCATCTAACACCCGTTGGCGTTCTTCCTCTGTCAGTTGCACTTTTCCTTCAGATGCTTCTTTGCCCGGGTTTGCATTGAGAGTGGACGGTGTTGTCCTTTGTATTTCATAAGTCTGTTCCTCATAGCAGAAAGGAAATTCTACAGGAACGCTTTCCAGTTCAATTTCAGTAGCTGTCGGAGCTTGAGTGCCCTCAAACTGTACGCGGGCTTTCACCTTTATTTTTCCGGCTTTCCGGGTAGAACGAATCAACACCGGAGCAGAGCCGAACTCCACCGCACGGGGATTAGCGCCAATAGTAGCATCTCCGATGATTTCTCCTTCACCTTCTACCGTGAAAACGATATTCTCTTTCGCCAGACGGCGCACATTTCCACTATCATCGGTTACTTCAGCAACTACGACGATAAAGTCGGAGCCGTCAGCTACCAGGTTCACTTTTTGAGTATCTACATAAAGACGTAGTTTGGTGGAACGTCGGGAAGGCATTTTCTTTTGAGTGCATACCACTTTTCCGTCGATGATTCCTTCGGCAACCATGTTCACTTTTTGCCAGTTCTTTTGAGTATAGCTATATCCGCGTGCTTCCCAAAAGTCCCAGACATTCTTGAATATAACGGGAGTATTCGGCATGTGCCCTTTGGCATGAATCACCGGTTTTGTCCAGGTTTTCGTTCCATCATAAATAGAAAGACGGACTGAATCACAGTTTGTGAATACAACTACGTCCTTATCGGAGAACTGTGACATTTCATGAGCAATGAATATCATCGGGCCACATTCTGCCAATGGGTGTTGGAGACTAGCCGGCGACTGGCTGCGAAATACTTCATACGCATATTTCTTCTGACGGAAAGCATCATAAATACCGCCCCAATAAGGGTCCGGATGATAGCCACGCTGATGGTCGAACGGATGCCATTGGGCACCACCGATAAACAAACCGGTCGTGCGGTACATCTCGTCATAGCTCTTTGCCAAGGACATAGCCTGTACCAGTAACGGGCGTTCTCCCCAACTGCGGCTGGCACGGTTATTATTGTTGTGAGCATACCAGTCGTCTACATTCTCCCCGAATTCACGGGTAAAGATACATTGCTCCGGCTTGTCTTCCTTTTCATCATCACCCGGCCAGCCATAAACAACGTCATAATGCTCTTTCACTCCGGCAGAATGGACATCGGCAGCAGCTACCGGACGTCCCGGATAGGGATATTCTTCTTTGGTTATTTCAAGAGCCTTCAAGGCAAAATCGAGCGGATAGCGGGTTTCATTCAAGATGGGTTCCCACATCAGTACGGAAGGGTGATTACGGTCACGACGAATCATTTCGCGGGTATTCTGATGAACCAACTCCCCGAATTTCGGGTCTTTGTTCCAGTATTGCCATCCCGGAGTAGCGACAATCACGAACAGGCCGAGCTCGTCACAGGCATCCATAAAGGCAGGGTCTTGCGGATAGTGGGCTACCCTAATAATGGTGCATCCGGCATCACGCAGACGTTTGGCGTCACGCCATTGCTGTGAGTTCGGCAAAGCATTGCCTACGTATGCAAAATCCTGATGGCGATTGGCTCCTACCAGTTGTCCGAAAGGTTTGCCATTCAGCCAGAATCCGTCTTTACCACGGAATTCTGCCAGACGAATACCGACACGGGTAATGCCTCCGTCAATGGATTTATTTCCTTTCTTAATACGTGATTGTACCCTATATAAATAAGGAGTGTCCGGTGACCAAAGAGTAGGATTCTTTACTTCCATCTGTTGACGGATGGATTTCTTCTCTCCCGGCTTTAAAGAAAGTTTTCCTGAACTGCGTTTGATTACTTTTCCATCCGCATCTGTCAAAGTCGTTTCTACAGTGACTGACTCGGAACGGGCGTCGTCATTCTGAACTTCGGTGTTTACATATACCTGCGCACTCTTTTCACTGATCTTATCAAAATGAACGAAGACACCTCCACCGCCAACGATTTGTGAATCAATAGCGTCAGTAATAGCTACCGGAGATTTGGCAATCATCCATACATCACGATAAATGCCACCATGATAAGCAAAGTCTAATGTATATTGACGTTTTCCGGGAGGATAGGATTTGTCATCACTGTTGTCCGTGAAAACAGCGAGCAGACAGGAGTCTCCGGCTTGTACGCCATTGGCGGTCAAGTCTAAAGTAAAAGGCAGATAACCTCCCAGATGTTCCTGGATGCGTTTACCATTCAGATAAAGAATCTGTTTGCCCATAGCTGCTTCAAAATGAAGCACTACCCGTTGCCCTTTTGTTTCGGCGGGGAGGACAAAGTGCTTACGGTACCAAGCCGGTCCTTGATAATTGCGGCATCCACTTCCTTCGGCCGGCATCAACTCTACGGTATGAGGGGTGGAAACGACATTCCAGGAACGGTCATCGAAGTTTACCGCTTCTGCTCCCCGGACATCGCCTCTGAAAAAGCGCCATCCCGGATTGAAATTATAGACTTGTCGCCCGCTACCGGGAAGCTGGATGAATCCGGCAACCGATGTCTCGGGACGGTAAGTTTCTGTAGCCTGCCCTTTTTCTATCAAGGAAAATAGCAACAGAAAAGCTGATAAGATGATAAATGGTCTTTTATTCATAATTCTTTATTTATATATTTCATTCGTTAAATGGGAATTTAGCGGTTAAATGAGAATTTATCGGTTAAATGAGAATTTTGCAGT
>OGNE01001448.1_pt1 | contig 9960 bp, 5 predicted proteins | sample 1573401 | NCBI WGS metagenome assembly OGNE01 (sample SAMEA2581884, study PRJEB24529) | metagenome | biome: Human gut stool | place: China | collected 2011 | reverse complement strand
AAATTTGAAACCAAATTGAAACTTCTGCAAAATATGCCTCCAAAATGACAGATTGTGAAGATGTTTGTGAATTTTCTTTGAATCCATTTATAATAGTGGCAATGCTCCGGGAGCTGTACCCGGGAAATATGGATTCAGAATAAGGAGGAAGAAAATTATGTTGTCCATCAATATGGATGATGTAATGCAGGTAGTTTCGAACATTCAGAACTATCTGATTGCATTCGGCGTCGTCCTCGTACTCGCGCTCCTCGTGATGTTCGCGGTGCGGAAGATGCCCAAAGCGAAAAAGAAGATGATTCGTGCGCAGTCCGGCCTCGCCATTCTGCTGGCGCTGGCGATCGTCGTCAACCTCATCTGCACCGGCCCCATGTCCACCATGCTGGACCTGGTCTCCGGCGAAGGTTCCATCAGTGAGGAGACTTCCGCAGAGGCCACCGAGCTGGTCAATGAGATCACCCAGGAAGGCATCGTTCTGGCTCAGAACGACGACAACATCCTGCCTGTGGCTTCCGGCTCCAAGCTGAACGTCTTCGGCTGGGCTTCCACCAGCCCCTGCTACGGCGGCACCGGTTCCGGCGCTCTGAACGACGCTTACCCTGTCACCGACCTGCTCACCGGTCTGCATGATGCAGGCATCGAGACCAACGACGAGCTGAGCAAGTTCTACGCCGATTACTGCTCCACCCGCCCCAGCGTCGGCATGGCACAGCAGGACTGGACCCTGCCCGAGCCGAATGTCAGCCTGTACACCGACGAGATGATGGAAAACGCCAAGGCATACTCTGACACCGCCATGGTCGTCATCACCCGCGTCGGCGGTGAGGGCGCAGACCTTCCCACCGATATGTCTGCTGTCGTGGACGGCAGCTGGGTCCGCCGTGTGGCAGATTACCGTGGTTCTCAGCGCGGCGCCGGCTACTACAACGGCACTTACGATGACAGCCTGAACGAGGGCAGCGACTGGGATAAGGGCGACCACTTCCTGCAGCTGTCCAACCGCGAGGAAGAGCTCATCGACCTCGTCACTTCCAACTTCGACAAGGTCGTCGTCGTTTACAACGGCGCAAACGCTTTCGAGATGGACTGGGTCAAGAACTACCCCCAGATCAAGGGCGTCCTGCTCTGCCCCGGCACCGGCCAGTCCGGCTTTGAGGGCTTTGGCCGCGTGGTCGCCGGTGAGGTCAACCCCTCCGGCCGTACCGCTGACACCTATGCTGCTGACCTGACCGCTTCTCCGTGGTGGAACAACTTCGGCGACTTCAAGTACACCAACGCTTCCGAGTTCAATTCCAACGCAAGTATGTTCGACCCCGAGGGTACCACTCCCTCCTTCGTCAACTACGTTGAGGGCATCTACGTCGGCTACAAGTTCTATGAGACTGCCGCCGATGAGGGCCTTATCGATTATGACAAGGAAGTTGTCTATCCCTTCGGCTACGGCCTGAGCTACACCACCTTTACTCAGAAGATGAGCGACATCACCAGCGACGGCAGCAGCCTGAAGTTCTCTGTCACCGTCACTAATACCGGCTCTGTCGCCGGCAAGGATGTCGTGGAGATCTATAATGATCCTCCGTACACCAACGGCGGCATTGAAAAGGCTTCCGCAAACCTACTGGACTTCGCCAAGACCAGCGAGCTTGCCCCCGGCGAGAGCGAGACCATCGACTTCACCATCCCGGTCGAGGATCTGGCTTCCTACGATTACAAGAACAACGGCTGCTATGTGCTGGAGGCTGGCGATTACATCATCAGCACCAACTCTGACTCCCACAATGTTCTGGATTCCAAGACCTACACTGTCGCCTCCGACATCGTTTACAACGAGTCCAACAAGCGCGAGAGCGACGAGGTCGTGGCGATCAACCAGTTCGATTTCGCCGAAGGCGAGATCACCTATCTGTCCCGTGCAGACGGCTTTGCAAACTACGACGAGGCCACTGCAGCTCCTGCGACCTATGAGATGAGCGATGAGGTCAAGGCTGGCTTCGAAAACTGCTTCACCTACACCGAGTCCGGCTACGAGAAGGACGAGGACCCCAACGCAGAGGACATCACCACCGGCGCAAAGAACGGCCTCAAGCTGGCTGACCTGCGCGGCGTGGACTACAACGATTCCAAGTGGGATGACCTGCTGGATGAGATGAGCATCGACGACCTGCAGCAGACCATCGGCTTCGGCGGCTACCAGACCGCAGCCGTGGACAGCATCGGCAAGGTGCGCACCAACGACTGTGACGGCCCTGCATCCATCAACAACAACTTCACCGGCGTCGGTTCTGTCGGTTTCCCGGCGGCTACCCTCATCGGTATGACCTGGAGCAAGGACCTGGCTCACGACTTCGGCGACAGCATCGGCAAGATGGCCAATGAGATGAACACTTCCGGCTGGTATGGCCCGGCTATGAACATCCACCGCACCGCATTCTCCGGCCGTAACTTCGAGTACTACTCTGAGGACGGTGTCCTGTCCGGTGCTATGGCCGCAAACGCCATCGCAGGCGCACAGGAGCACGGCGTCTACGCTTACATGAAGCACTTTGCCCTGAACGATCAGGAAGGCAACCGTAACTGCATGGTGGCTACCTGGTCCAACGAGCAGGCTATCCGCGAGATCTACCTCAAGCCCTTCGAGATGTCTGTCAAGGATGCTGACTGCCACGCTGTCATGTCTTCCTTCAACTACATCGGCAATCGCTGGGCTGGCGGCTGCTCTGAGCTGCTGCAGAACGTCCTGCGCGGCGAGTGGGGCTTCCTCGGCTTCGTCGAGACCGACTACTTCGGTGTCTACGGCTACATGACCGCCGATCAGGCTGTCCGCAACGGCGGCGACCTGATGCTCTGCACCACCGGCAACGATTACAACAATGTGACCGTTCTGACCAACAGTAGCAAGCAGGCAATGCGCACCTCTGCCAAGAACATCCTCTACACTGTGGTCAACAGCCGCGCTTATGAGGCTGAGAACCTGAACCCCGGCATGGCAAAGTGGAAGATCGTCCTGATCGGCGCTGACGTCGTGGCCGCGCTGCTCATCGTTGGCTTGGAGTACACCGCCATCAAGAACTACAAGAAGCGCAAGGAAGAAGAGGAAGAAGTCTAAACCGGACCCTCTCTCCATGCAGCACCTGAACTGAACCAACGGCAAAGGCCCGCTGCACCAGACAGCGGGCCTTTGCCCTGCTCAGGATAAAATGAGGAAAATGCGATGAAGCATACCGACATCATCCAGAAACTGAACTTAGAGCAAAAATGCGCTCTGCTCTCGGGCGAGACCGTCTTTACCACCCGCGCTCTGCCGGGCAAGGGCATCCCGGCCATCACCCTTTCGGACGGCCCCAACGGTGTCCGCAAGCAGGCCGGTGCCGCCGACCATCTGGGCCTCAACCCCAGCGTTCCGGCAACCTGCTTTCCGACCTCTTCCGCCACTGCGTGCAGCTGGGATGAGAAGCTGGGCGAAGCCGTCGGCGAGGCACTGGGCGAGGAAGCCGCTGCACAGGAAGTGGCTGTCCTGCTCGGCCCCGGCCTGAACATCCAGCGCAGCCCCCTCTGCGGCCGCGATTTCGAGTATTTCTCGGAAGACCCCATCCTCGCGGGCAGGATGGCCGCCGCCTATGTGCGCGGCATCCAGAAAAACGGCATCTCTGCCTGCCCCAAGCACTTTGCGGTCAACAGTCAGGAGCTGCGCCGGATGGCCAGCGACTCGGTGCTCGATGAGCGCACCCTGCGGGAGCTGTATCTGACCGGTTTCGAGATCGTGGTAAAAGAGGCAAAGCCCAAGACCATCATGACCTCCTACAACCTCATCAACGGCACCTACGCCAACGAGAATGCCCACCTGCTGCAGGACATTCTGCGGAAGGACTGGGGCTTCGACGGGGCCGTCGTCACCGACTGGGGCGGCTCCAATGACCACGCCCTCGGCGTGAAGAACGGCTCCACCCTCGAAATGCCCTGTCCCGGCGGCGACTCCATCCGGGAGCTGATGAAGGCCGTACAGGACGGCAGAATTTCCGAGGCCGACGTGGACGCCCGCCTCGACGAGATGCTGGAACTGGTGCTCTCCACCCACGCTGCGGTGGAAAAAGCGCCCCGCACCTTCGACGCTGCCGCGCACCATAAGCTTGCCCGCCGCGCGGCCGCAGAGAGCATCGTCCTGCTCAGGAACGAGGGCGGCATCCTGCCGCTCAAGCCCAATGAGAAGCTGGCCGTCATCGGCGACTTTGCCGAGACGCCCCGCTATCAGGGCGCAGGCTCCAGCGCCGTCAACGCCCTGCAGGTGGACACCCTGCTGGACAGCATCAAGGCCGACGACAGCGGCATCACCTTCGTGGGCTATGCCTCCGGTTTCGAGCGTCAGGGTGCAGCTGACGCCGAGAAGCTGGAAGAGGCTGTGGCCCTCGCAAAGAAGGCCGACACCGTTCTGCTCTGCCTCGGCCTCGATGAGCTGCGGGAGAGCGAAGGTCTTGACCGCGCCGACATGAAGCTGGCCGAGAACCAGCAGCAGCTTCTGGCCGCTGTGGCTGCCGTCAACCCGAACGTCGTCGTTCTGCTGAGCGCCGGTGCGCCGGTGGAGACGCTGTGGGTCGGCCAGTGCAGGGCGCTGGTCTACGGCGCACTGGGCGGACAGGCAGGTGCCGGCGCAGCCGCAGAAATCCTCACCGGCAAGCTCTGCCCCTGCGGCAAGCTGTCCCAGACCTGGGCGCAGGCTCACGACGACACCCCCGCCAAGGCGAACTTCGGCGGCGAGGGCCGGAACGTGGAGTACCGCGAGGGCCTGTATGTGGGCTACCGGTACTATCAGACCGCCGGTGTGCCGGTGGCGTTCCCCTTCGGCTACGGCCTGAGCTACACCACCTTCGCGTACAGTGATCTGAAGGCAGACGAGAAGGGCGTGACCCTCACTGTCACCAACACCGGCAGCTGTGCCGGTGCCGAGATCGTCCAGCTCTACGTCGCAAAGCAGGACGCAAAAATCTTCCGTCCGGCGCAGGAGCTGAAGGGCTTTGCAAAGGTCTTCCTCGCCCCCGGCGAGAGCAGGACGGTGAGCATCGCTCTGGACGACAAGGCGTTCCGCTACTGGAACGTCAAGACTGACCGCTGGGAAGTCGAAGGCGGAAGCTATCAGCTCCGCGTGGGTGCATCCAGCGAGGACATCCGGCTGACAGCGGAAGTCTCCGTCAAGGGGACCGACGCTCCCGACCCCTACGAGGGTCTCGACCTGCTCCACTACGTCTCCGGTCAGATCACCTATGTGACCGACGCCGAGTTCGAGGCTCTGCTGGGCCATCCGATCCCGGAGGATGTCGTCCGCATCGACCGGAACATGACGCTGGGCGAGATGGACCATGGCCGCAGTCCGCTGGGCTGGGTGGCACAGAAGGTGCTGCGCTGCCGTCTGGACAGCAGCTTTGCAAAAGGCACCCCCGACCTGAACACCGTGTTCCAGTATAATATGCCGTTGCGCGCGCTGGCCAAGATGACCAACGGCATGGTGAGCATGGGCATGGTGGACGGCCTCGTCTGGGAGCTGAAAGGCTTCTGGCTCGTGGGCATCCTCCGGGTCATCTATGAGTTCGTCAAGAATCTCATCCTGAACAGCCAGATGGAAAACCGGCTCAAAAACAGCTGAAAGGAATAAGGCCATGAATTTCTGGAATAACTTTGCCGCAAAGCATCCGGCCGCGGCCAAATGGGTGCGGGAGGGCGGACTGTTCGTCATCGTGTCCAACCTCATCACCCTGTTCAAATACCTGCTTCTGCAGTTCCTGCCCAAGGCATTTGCAAGCCTGCCGGTGGTGGATTTCGGCTGGCCGGGCATCGACATCACCCTGTTCGGCGAGACCTTCAAGTGGAACATCCTCGGCTATGACGCGGCCCACGGCGGCCTGCCCTACTTCTGCGCCTACATGGTGGCCATGGTCATCGGCGAGTGCATCAATTTCCCCATCCAGCGCAGCCTCGTCTTCCGCAGCAAGGGCAACCTCGCCAAGCAGATCGGCTGGTATCTGCTGGCTTTCTGCCTCATCACCTGCATCGTCAACTCCATCAACTGCATCTGGGTGGCTGTGGCCGGTCTGCTGGTGCCTGATTTCATCTACAACATCGGCACCACGGTGCTCAACGGCGGCATCTCGATGATCATCTTCTTCTTCGTGAACAAGATCATCTTCCCCGAAGGCGAAGCCGCAAAATAATCTGTCATCTTCTTTGTTTTCATCATTTTCTTCATCCGAACCAACAGGCCGTCCTCCGGAGGAGGACGGCCTGTTGGCATATTGAGCGGTTTTGGACGCTGCAAAGGACGAAATTTCGGTCATAGGGGAAGAATCTGCCCAGGGGTCTTGCACTTTGATGCTTTACTGTGGTAAAATCAGGCCGTGCTTTTATCATAGAGGAAAAAAGCACCAAAGGGGGAACGTATATGAGTGAGATCTGTATCATCGTCACCATCGTCGTCTATCTTGTGGCCATGCTTCTGGTGGGTTTCGCCTACAGCAAGACCAACAACGACAGCACCGACTTCTACCTTGGCGGCCGGAAGATGGGTCCGCTGGTCACGGCCATGAGTGCCGAGGCCAGCGATATGTCCAGCTGGCTGCTGATGGGTATGCCGGGTCTGGCCTACCTGACAGGCATTGCCTCGCCGGGCTGGACGGCCATCGGCCTTGCGCTGGGTACCTGGCTCAACTGGCTCATCGTGGCCCGGCGGCTCCGCCGCTATTCGGCCAACCTCGACGCCATCACGGTACCGCAGTTCCTGTCGCTTCGCTTCCATGACCAGCGCAACCTGCTGAACGCTCTGGGCGCGGTCATCATCATCGTCTTCTTCGTGCCGTATACGGCCTCGGGCTTTGCGGCCTGCGGCAAGCTGTTCCACAGCCTCTTCGGCGTAGATTACATGGCGGCAATGCTGGTGTCGGCCCTCGTCATCGTGGGCTATACCATCCTCGGCGGCTTCCGCGCCGTCACCACCACCGACCTCATCCAGTCGATGGTCATGTCGCTGGCCCTCATCGCGGTGCTGGGCTACGGTATCGTCGTGGCAGGCGGCTGGGGCGCTGTGGTGGAGAACGCCCAGAGCCTTTCCGGCTACCTGACCATGACGGCCAGCCACGACGCCGTGACCGGCGGGGCCGCGTCCTACAGCCTGCTGGACATCGTCTCCACCATGGCGTGGGGTCTCGGCTACTTCGGTATGCCCCACATCCTGCTCCGCTTCATGGCCATCGAGGACGAGAAGAAGCTGGTGCTCAGCCGCCGCATCGCCACCGTCTGGGTGGTCATCGCCATGGCGGCGTCCATCGTCATCGGCATGGTGGGCCTCGGCATGACCAGGGTCGGTGCGCTGGAATTCCTCAGCGGCTCGTCCAGTGAGACCCTCATCGTCCGCATCGCCAGCCTCATCAGTCAGCACGGTGTGCTGGCGGCAGTCCTCGCCGGACTCATCCTTGCAGGCATCCTCGCGGCTACCATGTCCACGGCGGACAGCCAGATGCTGGCCGCTGCGTCCAGCGTGTCCCAGAACATTTTGCAGGAGTTCGGCCACCTCAAGCTGAGCGAGAAGCAGAGCCTCTTCGCAGCCCGCCTGACCATCATCTGCGTCAGCGTGGTGGGCGTGGTGCTGGCCCGCGACCCGGATTCCAGCGTCTTCGGCATCGTCAGCTTTGCGTGGGCCGGCTTCGGCGGCTCCTTCGGCGCTGTCGTCCTCTGCGCCCTGTTCTGGAAGCGCTGCAACTGGCAGGGCGCGCTGGCCGGTATGCTCTGCGGCGGCCTGATGGTCTTCGTCTGGAAGTACCTCGTCAGCCCGCTGGGCGGCGTCTTCGGTATCTATGAGCTGCTGCCCGCCTTCCTCATCTCGCTGGCCGTCTGCGCGGTGGTCAGCCTTGTGACCCCGGCTCCGGAGGCCGACATCCTTGCCGAGTTTGATGCGGCAAAATAGCCGGTAAAAACAAGAGGAGGGCCTGTGCTGAAACCTGGCACAGGCTCTCCTTTTATGCTTGTGTGACGCTTCCGTGTTCCACCCGGTAGACCTTGTCAAACTGCTTCATGAACGCCCCCGAGACGTCGTGGGTGATGGCCACCACCATGCAGGGGAGAGCGAGCAGATTTTCCATGATCTGTCCGCTGGTGTCGGGGTCGAGGCTGGCGGTGATCTCGTCGGCGATGATGAGGTCGTACCGGCGAAGCGCCAGCCGTGCGATGCCGATGCGCTGGCGCTGCCCGCCCGAGAGATTCTTGCCGTTCTCGCTGATGAGGGTGTCGAGGCCGTCGGGCAGGGTGCTCACCCAGTCGGTGAGGCCCGCCATCCCGATGGCGTGGGAAAGCTGAGCCTCGGGGAAGTCCGCGCCGAGGCAGATGTTGCTGCGGAGGGTGTCATTGAAGAGATAGGTTGTCTGGGCAATGTAACCTACCCGCTGGTAGAGGCTCTGACGGTCGATGTCCCGCAGCTGCTGGCCGTTGAAGAGGATGCTGCCGGTATAGTCTGGGTAGTACTGGAACAGCAGCTTTGCCAGTGTAGACTTGCCGCAGCCGCTTTCGCCCACGAGGACGGCTTTTTCCTGCCCGGAGACCGTCAGCCGGACGCCGCGCAGCACCGGTGCAGCGGCCCCGGGGTAGGAAAAGCCGGTGTCCTTGCACTCGATGTGCTCGAGTTTACCGATGGCCCGGCCTGCAGAGACTTTTTCCGGGCCGGACATGGCTGCTTCCAGCCGCTGACGGATGCCCTTCGAGGATCTGACCTTGGCCCAGCACTGGGCGATCTGATTACAGGGCGTGATGACGAAGTTCGCCATGCTGGCGGCGGTGGAGACGGTGCCCATCGTCAGCCGCCCGTCGAAAGCGAGAAAAAGGCCCACCAGCATGACGATGGGAAAGATGAGGTTGCTGATGAGAGAGGTGTTGACCACCATGGCGTTGAGGCTCTGCTGGTAGGCTTGCTCGCTGTCGCGGGCCTGCCGGGCAGCATCTCGGTGGCGGGCGGCATAGGCGTCCTCCCGCAGAAAGCCCCGGATGACCTCGAACCCGCCCAGAAGCTCCTTGAGCTGCTGGGTGTAGCCCGCCATCTGGAGCGAAAAAGCGTCTCGGGAGGCTTTGAGCCGCTCATTCATCTTCCGGGGCAGGACCAGCGGCGGCACGGTCACAAGCAGGATGGCCGCCAGCATCACCGGGCTGATGTAAAGGTACATCCCCAGTGCACAGAGCATGATGCCGCCCCAGAACGCGATGTTGAAGAGGGACATATAATAGTCGTCGTAGAGGGTGCGCAGATCGGTGGTCAACAGGGAGAGATAGGCTGCGTCGCCCTCCCGCTGATATTGGGACACCGGGCGGCGCAGCACCCGCTCCATGACCTGCCCCCGTACCTGCTCCACGGCGCCGCAGGCGAGTTTTGTAAAGGAGCGGCGGCTCAGCCGTTCGAAAAACCAGCTGGTGAAGGTGATGAGGAACACCAGCCCCATATAGCCCAGTGCCTCCTGCTTGCTCTTGGAGTCGATAAGCCACTTGAGCTGGAAGTTTTTCAACGGCGCGAAAAAGGATACCGCCGCTGTAAAGAGCGCGAAGAGCATGAGCTTCACCCAGTGGTGTCGGAAGTAGTCGTTGACCGTTGCTTTTTTCATGTGCAGTATCCTCCGCAGAGTGCTATAAAACGAGATGGATCACAAGAAAGACCCATCCGACTTCCTTTTTGCGGGAGATCGGATGGGTCTTGATCTTATGGCCTTATGTAAGAGGTGCTGTCAGCTTACAGCTGGGGGCCGGCGGAGACCAGAGCCTTGCCGTGCTCGTTGCCCTCGTACTTTGCGAAGTTCTTGATGAAGCGGCCAGCCAGATCCTTGGCCTTCTCTTCCCACTGAGCGGCATCTGCGTAGGTGTCGCGGGGGTCGAGGATGGCGGGGTCAACACCGGGCAGAGCGGTGGGGACCTCAAAGTCGAAGTAGGGGATCTTCTTGGTGG
>OGNE01001440.1_pt1 | contig 10059 bp, 6 predicted proteins | sample 1573401 | NCBI WGS metagenome assembly OGNE01 (sample SAMEA2581884, study PRJEB24529) | metagenome | biome: Human gut stool | place: China | collected 2011 | reverse complement strand
ATCTGAAGTTACCCTCCCGGTTGCAGTACGTTATGCATGGGCTGATTATCCGATATGCAATATGTATCACGGTGCGGATCTGCCAATGTCTCCTTTCCGTACTGATGATTGGAAAGGCATTACTTATGTCAATAAATAGTAAGTCTTTATTTAATTAATATATTCAATAATAAACCATGAAGAAACTAGTTTATTTAATTATCTTCTTTTTGTATTCGACTGTGATGAATGCTCAGCTAAAAGATCTGGTACAGTATGTGAATACGCTACAAGGTACCGATTCTAATTTTGGTTTGAGCTACGGTAATACTTATCCTACTACAGGTATGCCTTATGGTATGCATATGTGGTCTGCGCAAACAGGTAAAAATGGGGATGGATTTAAGTATATGTATGCTGTTGATAAGATTCGTGCTTTTAGCCAATCACATCAATGTAGTCCTTGGGTGAGTGATTATGCTGTATATTCTTTCATGCCGATGGTAGGGGAGCTGGTTGTAAATCAAGATGCTCGTGCTACCAAGTTTAGTCACGATAATGAGATAGCTAAACCTCATTATTATAAAGTAACATTCGATAATGGCATTACTACTGAAATGGCTCCGACTACCCGTGGTGTACATTTACGTTTTTCCTACTACGGGAGATGCTTATTTGGTACTTGACGGATATACGGATATGAGTGAAATCAAAATTGATCCGGCTAAGAGACAAATCTCCGGTTGGGTAAATAATCAACGTTTTGTGAACGATTCAAAATCATTCCGTAATTATTTTGTTGTTCAATTTGATAAACCTTTCGAAGATTACGGCGTATGGGAAAACCAAAAGGATGAAGTGTTTCCACAGAAATTAGATGGAGCAGGTAAAGGATATGGTGCATTTATTAAATTTAAAAAAGGCTCGAAGGTTCAGGCTAAAGCAGCTTCCTCATACATAAGTGCAGAGCAGGCTCTGATAACTTTAAATAAAGAACTCGGTAAAGATAAGAATCTGGAAGTAACGAAAGCACGCGGTCAGAAGACTTGGAATGAAGTATTGAATAGAATTGTAGTTGAAGGATGTACGGACGAACAGATGAAGACTTTCTACTCTTGTCTTTTCCGTGCTAATTTATTCTCTCGCAAATTTTATGAACGCAAAGAAAATGGTGAACCATATTATTATAGCCCATATAATGGTAAAATTTATGATGGTTACATGTATACTGATAATGGATTTTGGGATACATTCCGTTCTCAATTCCCTTTGACAAATATTTTGCATCCAACAATGCAGGGACGTTATATGAATGCTCTTTTGGCAGCCCAGGAACAATGCGGCTGGTTGCCTTCATGGTCTTCCCCGGGTGAAACAGGAGGAATGTTAGGAAATCATTCTATTTCATTGCTGGCAGATGCATGGGCAAAAGGAATTCGTGATTTTGATCCTGAAAAAGCACTGAAGGCTTATGCGCATGAAGCAATGAATAAAGGTCCTTGGGGTGGTGCTAACGGACGTGGATTCTGGAAAGAATATTTCCAGTTAGGATATGTTCCTTATCCTGAATCAATGGGTTCTAGTGCACAAACTATGGAATATGCATATGATGATTTCTGCGGATATCAACTTGCTAAAATGGTTGGAAATAAACATTACCAAGAAGTATTTGCCCGTCAGATGTACAACTATAAAAATGTCTTTGATAAGTCTATCGGATTTATGCGTGGAAAGGGTGTTGATGGTAAATGGCAGGAACCATTCGATCCACTGGAATGGGGGGGGCCTTTCTGTGAAGGAAATGCATGGCATTATACATGGTCAGTGTTCCATGATGTACAAGGCTTGATTGACTTGTTTGGAAGTGATGAAAAGTTTACTACTAAAATAGATTCTGTATTTACTATTCCTAACATAATTAAACCGGGCACTTATGGTGGAGTTATTCATGAAATGAAAGAAATGGAGTTGGCTAATATGGGACAATATGCACACGGCAATCAGCCGATTCAGCACATGCCTTATCTGTATAGCTATGCCGGCCAACCGTGGAAAACCCAGTATTGGGTGCGTCAGATCGTTGAAAGATTGTATAATTCCACAGAAAGAGGATATCCGGGAGACGAAGACCAAGGTGGTATGTCATCATGGTATATCTTGAGCTCATTAGGCATTTATGCCGTTTGTCCGGGTACGGATGAGTATGTAATTGGCAGTCCATTATTTAAGAAAGCTACTATAACGATGGAAAACGGCAATAAATTCGTGATTGAAGCGAACAACAATAGTAAAGAGAATCTCTATATCCAGTCTGCTACCTTAAATGGACGTGTGTTGGATAAGAATTTTATCAGATACGACGATATAGCAGACGGAGGAATTATCCGTTTTGAAATGGGAAGTCAACCGAATAAAGAACGATGTACGTCGAAGTATGCCGCTCCCTTCTCTTTATCGAAAGAATAAGAAACTAAAAAGATATAAGAAGAATACAGTATGAAAAATAAAATTTTAACAGGTTTATTATTGGTTTTGATTGGAGGGTGGGGGAGTCTCTCGGCGCAGAGCGCTGGGAGTAATTATGCCCGTCAGGTAAATACCCTAATAGGAACGAAGGGCGTGGGTTTGACTTCGGGATATCTTTATCCCGGAGCCACCTATCCTTATGGAATGGTGCAGTTCACCCCCTCTTATTTTTCCAAACGTTCCGGATTCGTCATCAATCAGTTGAGTGGTGGCGGTTGCGAACACATGGGCAACTTTCCCACTTTTCCGGTAAAAGGTAAACTGAAGATGTCTCCGGACAATATTCTCAACTACCGCATCAATATTTCTGAAGAAAAAGGACATGCAGGTTATTATGAGGCAATGGTGCAGGAAGACATCAAAGCCAAACTGACTGTGACCGAGAGAACCGGTATGGCGAGTTATGAATATCCGGCAGATCAGCAATATGGTACGGTAATTATCGGTGGAGGCATTTCCGCAACTCCGATAGAGCAGGCCGCCATCGTTATTACTGCACCGAATAAGTGTGAAGGATATGCAGAAGGTGGTAATTTCTGTGGACTCCGTACACCGTATAAAGTCTATTTTGTAGCAGAGTTTGATACGGATGCGTTGGAATCGGGAACATGGAAAAGAGATGAACTGAAGCCGAACACAACTTTTGCTGAAGGAGAATACTCCGGAGTCTATTTTACTTTTGATGTAAATAAGAAGAAAAATATCCAATATAAGATTGGGGTTTCTTATGTATCAGTAGAAAATGCACGCGAGAATCTGAAAGCGGAGAATACCGGATGGGATTTCCTGCAGATTCAGAATCAGGCAGAATCCAAATGGAATCATTATTTGGGTAAGATCGAAGTAGAAGGAACCAATCTGGATCGTACCACTCAATTTTATACCCATCTGTATCGTTCATTCATTCACCCGAACGTATGTAGTGATGTGAATGGGGAATACATGGGAGCTGATTTCAAAGTGCATAAATCCCGTTCCAAGCACTATACTTCTTTTAGCAACTGGGATACCTATCGTACACAGATTCAACTATTGTCAATCCTTGATCCTGAAGTAGCCTCTGATATTGTTATTTCTCACCAATTGTTTGCCGAAGAGGCTGGTGGTGCTTTCCCGCGTTGGGTGATGGCTAATATAGAGACCGGCGTGATGCAAGGAGATCCGACTCCTATCCTGATATCCAATGCTTACGCTTTTGGTGCCCGCAATTATGATCCGAAACCGATTTTCAAAACCATGAGAAAAGGAGCGGAAGAACCGGGAGCAATGTCACAGGAGGTTGAGGCTCGTCCGGGGCTGAAACAGTATTTGGATAAAGGATATTACAACGCTTCTATACAACTAGAATATACTTCCGCTGATTTTGCAATCGCACAATTTGCCTTACATGCCGTAGGAGATGAGTTTGCAAGCTGGCGTTATTTCCTTTTCGCACGTTCATGGAAGAATCTGTATAACCCGGAAACCGGATGGTTGCAATCACGTAATCCGGATGGTTCGTGGAAACCACTGACTGAAGATTTCCGTGAATCGACCTATAAGAATTATTTCTGGATGGTGCCATACGATATTGCCGGGCTGATAGAAATCATCGGAGGCAAAGCAGCGGCAGAAAAACGCCTGGATGAATTCTTTACTCGTCTGGATGCCGGCTATAATGATGCCTGGTTCGCTTCCGGCAATGAACCGAGCTTTCACATTCCCTGGATATACAACTGGGTAGGAACTCCCTATAAAGCACAGGAGATTATTAACCGTGTATTGAATGAACAATATTCAAGTAAAATTGATGGTCTGCCGGGCAATGATGATTTAGGGACGATGGGCGCCTGGTATGTGTTCGCTTGTATCGGTCTTTATCCCGAAATACCGGGAGTGGGAGGCTTTACGGTGAACACTCCGATATTCTCATCCGTGAAAGTTCATTTGAAGAAAGGGGATATGGTGATAAAAGGAGGTTCGGAAAAGAATATTTATATCAAGTCCATGAAGATAAACGGTAAACCGTATGACAGTACATGGATCGATTGGGATCAACTGAATAATGGGGCTACGATAGAATACACTACCTCGTCCAAGCCTGACGTGAAGTGGGGAACTAAAGTGACGCCTCCCTCTTTTCCTTAAAGCAAATCAACGAGGTATATGAATTTATGGTATAAGATTATTTTGTAAAAGTACTTATTTATAACATCAAACGTGAAAATGAAAAGAAAACTACAAAACATAGCTTATCTACTGATGGCTGCCGCATTAATCACTTCCTGTGGCGAGAAGAAGCAAACAGCAGAATTCCCGGATTGGGCGTGGGCAGATTTCCAGCGTCCGGAAGGTATTAATCCGATTATTTCTCCTGACACTACTACCTTTTTCTATTGTCCGATGCGACAGGAGTCAGTAGCATGGGAAGCGAGTGATACGTTTAATCCTGCTGCTACTGTTTATGATGGGAAAGTAGTAGTCCTCTACCGGGCTGAAGACAACTCGGCAACCGGTATCGGATCACGTACCTCCCGTTTGGGATATGCCTCTTCTGACGACGGACTACACTTCAAACGAATGTCCGTACCTGTATTTTATCCGGCAGACGACAGTCAGAAAGAGTTGGAAAATCCCGGCGGTTGCGAAGACCCACGTGTTGCCGTAACAAAAGACGGACTTTACGTAATGCATTACACACAATGGAACCGCAAACAGGCGCGTTTGGCAGTGGCCACCTCGCGCGACCTTCAAACGTGGGAAAAACATGGATCGGCTTTCGCAAAAGCATACAACGGAAGATTCATAGATGAATTTTCCAAATCTGCCTCTATTGTAACCCAATTAATCAACGGCAAACAAGTGATTGCCAAGATTGACGGCAAATACTGGATGTACTGGGGAGAAAAGTTTGTGAATGTAGCCACTTCCACAGACCTTGTCAACTGGGAACCGATGTTGGATGAAAATGGAGAATTCCTGAAAGTGATGACTCCCCGCGCAGGTAAGTTCGACAGTGACCTGACCGAATGTGGTCCTCCTGCCATCCTGACTGACAAAGGAATCCTTTTATTTTATAACGGCAAAAATAAATCGGGCGCAGAAGGAGACACACTGTATACAGCCAACTCTTATTGCGCCGGACAAGCCTTATTTGATGCCAAAGATCCTACTAAACTAATCGATCGCTTGGATAAACCTTTCTATATTCCCGAATCAGACTTTGAGAAGAGCGGACAATATCCAGCCGGAACCGTATTTATAGAAGGACTTGTATTCCACAATCAGAAATGGTTCTTATATTATGGCTGTGCCGATTCACGCGTGGCAGTTGCCGTATATGATCCTCTCAAAAAATAAAGAAAACGTTCATAATGAAAATAACAGTTTATAAAATAGAAATTAAGACATGAAAAAACTTTTTGTATTGATTGCAGCGGCTTGTATGACATGTACTGCTGCGTTTGCACAAACTGTGAAACCTTTTAAGGAGGGTGAGAGAGCAGTGTTCCTGGGAAATAGTATAACGGATGGTGGGCATTACCATTCATACATCTGGTTGTACTATATGACCCGTTTTCCGGATATGCCTATCCGTGTTTTCAACGGTGGTATTGGTGGAGATACGGCCTATGATATGAACAAACGTTTGGATGGTGATATTTTTGCGATGAAACCTTCCGTGTTGATGGTTACTTTTGGTATGAATGATTCCGGATATTTTGAATATAACGGTGATAAGCCCAAAGAATTCGGTGAGCAGAAATATCAGGAAAGTATAAAGAATTACCAGCAGATGGAGAAACGTTTTAAAGATCTTCCTGATACCCGTATCGTGATGGTCGGAACTTCTCCGTATGATGAAACCGTACAACTCAAAGAGAATACACCGTTCAAGACAAAAAATGAAACCATCAAACGGCTTGTTGAATATCAGAAAGAATCGGCAGCTAAGAATAATTGGGAATTTACCGATTTAAATGCTCCTATGACAGCTATTAATCAGCAATATCAGCAGAAAGATCCTACCTTTACCCTTTGTGGTAGTGACCGTATTCATCCCGATAACGACGGGCACATGGTGATGGCCTATCTTTTCCTGAAAGCCCAGGGATTTGTAGGTAAGGAAGTAGCGGATATGGAGATTAATGCTAATAAAAAACAAGCCGTCAAGTCGGAGAACTGTACTGTATCAAATATAAAGAAGAACGGAAAAGATTTGAGTTTTGACTATTTGGCAGAAGCTCTTCCTTATCCTTTAGATACTATTGCCCGTGGTTGGGGACAAAAAAAGAGCCAGGCAGAAGTGCTGAAAGTTGTTCCTTTTATGGAAGAGATGAACCGTGAAACGTTGAAAGTAACAGGACTGAAAGGCAATTATAAGTTGTTGATAGACGATGAAGAAATTGGAACCTGGAGTGGAGATGAACTGGCAAAGGGCATTAATCTTGCTGCTGAATCCAAAACTCCCCAATACCAACAAGCATTGACGGTGATGCACCTGAATGAATATCGTTGGGAAATTGAAAGAACATTCAGAGAATATGCGTGGTGTGAATTCGGCTTTTTCCAGCAAAAGGGATTGCTGTATGCTGACGACAGAAAAGCGATCGAGGTGATGGATGAAAACTTGGATAAAAACGTTTGGTTGAAGGGACGTCGTGATATGTATTCAAAGATGATGTTTGAAGCTGTCCGTGATGCTCGCCAACAGGAAATGGATGTTCTTATCAATAAGATTTATGAAATAAATAAGCCTGTTGTAAGAAAGATTTTACTTAGAAAGATATGATGCGATAACAACGTAGAAATACGATAGAATACTCACCGTAATGAGAAAGAATTCTCACTGTAATGAGAACTTTTTCTCATTGCGATGAGTATTTTTTCTCATTACGGTGAGTATCGTTGAGAATATATGAATAGATAAGTACTCTTTGTAATAGCCTGATAATGTATATCTTATTGTAGCTTTTGCATTAAAGAGACTACCTTTATTGAATTCTTAATTCTTTTTCCAGAAATCGGAAGTGAAAAGTAGTAATACTGTAAACAATTCCAAACGTCCCAAGAGCATTAAAAAAGAAAGCAGCCATTTGGCGGCATCAGGCAATTGACTCCATGAAAAAGCCGGGCCGCATGTACCGAGTCCCGGTCCCATATTACCCATACTTGAGATAACCGTTCCGATTGATTCCAGAAAACCGACTCCCAGCCCCATCATGATAAGTATGCTGATGATAGCGATGACTGCATATAAAAAAGTAAAGGCCAATACTGTAGACTGGATGGAAGGAGAAATAACCTGTTTGTTAACTCGCACCGGGAGCACGGCATTAGGGTGAAGAATATGTTTGAATTCGTTTTTCACAACCTGAAACAGGATAACCATACGAATACATTTTATACCTCCTGTTGTACTGCCGGCACAGGCTCCGATGATCATCACTATTAGAAGGCATCCCCAAAGGATAGAAGGCCAAAGCATATAATCGGCTGTGGCAAATCCCGTAGAAGTTTGCAAGGAAATCACTTGGAAAAGTGATTTACGGAACGCTTCTTCTATCTCCATAGAAGAAGTCTGATGAAGCCAGACTGCAATAAATATAGTAAAGAAAGAAACACACCAGAAATAGAATTTTAGCTCTGCATCATGAATGAACTTCTTTATTTTTCCATTGAACATCAACAGTAATAGCGTGAAGTTGATGCCCGAAAGAAACATGAAAATAGAGATTACATAATCTATATAGGGTGAGTGATAATATTCGATACTTGCTTGTTTGGTAGAAAATCCGCCAGTGCTGGTTGTTGTGAAAGCATGGCATACACTGTCGAACACGCTCATACCTCCAAATACTAATAAGACAATTAATGTTCCTGTCATTCCGGCATAAATACCCCAAATCCATTTAGCAGTGATACCAATACGAGGGTGTACTTTGTCGTGAGTAGGGCCACTGGCTTCTGCTGCAAACACCTGAATTCCACCCACACCGAAAATCGGTAGAACGGCAATGGTGAAGAATACAATACCCAAACCGCCTATCCATTGTGTCATAGCCCGCCAAAAAAGTATTCCATGAGGCATTGACTCTATATTATTCAAGATGGTGGCACCCGTACTGCTGAACCCAGACATCGTTTCAAAAAATGCATCCGTAACACTTGGGATATACCCTCCTATATAATAAGGTAACATTCCGAAAAGGGAAAAGGTGACCCATGCTACACTGACTATGACATATCCATCACGGCGATTCAGGGATTTCACTGCGTCTTTCCCGATGGCGAGCAACAGAATACCGATGCTAGTGGTAATAGCCGATGAAACCAGAAAACTCTGCAAGTCATTCTCCTTATAAAAAAGAGAAACACCCCCACAACATAATAGCATAACTGTTTCTATCAGAAGCAGAAAACCCAGAATCCGGAATATCATCTTCGAGTTAATCATATACAAGTATTTGTTAATACTTAGTTAAAGAACTTCTCAATCTTTTTAATCATCATGCTTAGGCAGAATACGACTACATGGTCGCCGGGGCGGATTTGCGTATCACCTGTCACCAGGATACCTTCTCCGTTACGGATCATTCCTCCGATGGTGGTGCCTTTGGGAAGTCCCAGGTCTTTAATCAGGTGTTTGGTTATTTTGGCCCCTTCCGGTACGGTGAATTCTGCAACGTCCGCATTGGCAAAAGTCAGGCATTTCACATTAGACACGTCGGCGTCCAGCATCATTTGGTAGATATGGCTGGCAGCAATCATTTTTTTATTGATGACCGTGCCGATGTCGAGGCTCTCTGCCATACCGATATAGTCGATGTTCTCCACTTCTGCCACCGTCTTTTCCACTCCCATACGTTTGGCGGCGAGACAGGCGAGGATGTTCGTTTCCGAATTGTCCGTCAAGGCGACAAATGCTTCGGTATTCTTTAAACCTTCTTCGATGAGCAGGTCCATATCACGACCATCGCCGTTGATGATCATGGTTTTGTCGTCCAATAATTCAGTCAGCCGGTTGCAACGGTTGATGTCGTTATCTACAATTTTTACCTGCATATAATCCGGCACGTACTGAGCGGTACGGACGGCGATACGGCTTCCGCCCATGATCATGACGTTGCGTACATCGGCATAATCCTCCTTGCCGGCTATTTTCCGGATATAAGGAATATATTTGCGTGTAGTGGTGAAATAAACAATATCGTGCAGTTTGATAACATCGTCTCCGCGCGGAATGATGGTTTCCGTTCCGCGTTTGATGGCTACCACGTGGTAAGGGATGTCCGGTGCACCCAGTTGATGGAGGGGAATATTCAGTATTTCCGCTTTTTCGCGCATCTTGGTACCGATCAGTATCAAGGCGCCTCCGCAGAATTCCCACCATTGACGTACCCAGCTCATACGCATGGAAGATACGATTTCTTTGGCAGCAAGCATTTCCGGATAGATCAATGAGTCTACACCCAGTTTCCGGAAGAATTCCTTGTTTTTGGGCAGAAGATATTCGTAGTTGTCGATGCGGGCGACAGTCTTTTTGGCACCCAGATTGGTGGCTAGCATACAGGC
>OGNE01001429.1_pt1 | contig 10147 bp, 7 predicted proteins | sample 1573401 | NCBI WGS metagenome assembly OGNE01 (sample SAMEA2581884, study PRJEB24529) | metagenome | biome: Human gut stool | place: China | collected 2011 | reverse complement strand
GCATCCCGCAGAATAAGACTGCAGATTTCTTCGTCTTCCACCATATTCGTGAGTCCGTCCGTACAGATTAAGATGTGGTCATCTTTCTTTAATTCCACTTCAAAAAAATCTGCCTCTACTTCTTCCCCTGCACCGACTGCGCGGGTGATAATATTTTTGTCCGGGTGCTCACGTGCTTCCTTTGCACCTACTTCACCGATCCTGACCATCTCTGCCACAAGAGAATGATCCCTCGTGATCTGCCGGATGCCATCCGTACCGATGATATACAGTCTGCTGTCTCCGACATTTGCAACATAAAGCCGTCCGTCAATAATGGTGGCTGCAACAAGTGTCGTCCCCATACCTTTTTTCGCTTCATCTTCTGCAGCTTCTGTGATCAGAAGTCTGTTTGCAGTTGTTATTGCCTCTTTTAAAATTGTAACTGGTTCTTCTCCCGAACTCCGGGACACGGATGCAACGATGCGCTGCGTTGTGTAACGCGATGCGTAATCTCCTGCCTTGTGTCCCCCCATGCCATCTGCAACAATGTACAGATTCGGGAGATTCCCAACGGGTTCATCCGACGCGAAAAAATAATCCTGATTCATTTCACGAAGAATGCCTGTATCCGTTATGGAATACGTCTTCATCCGCTTTATCCTTTCTCAATTACATGTAATATACATACTCTTCCATCATCTGTCTATCTTAGCACATGACTTTTCGTTATGCAAGTCTCTGATTCTCTTTGTACTTGTGCCTTAATTGTCCGCAGGCACCATCAATATCACGCCCCATCTCACGGCGTACTGTCACCGTTAAACCACTCCGTTCCAGTTTCTCCTTAAAAGCTTCGATGACATGTGCATTTGACTGCACATAATCCCGCTCCCTGATCGGATTCACCGGAATCAGATTTACATGACAGTTCATCCCGTGGATCAGTTCCGTCAGTTCTTTTGCATCTTCTTTTGTATCATTGACACCACCTACCAGACTGTACTCAAACGTCACACGTCTGCCGGTCTGTTCAAAATAATACCTGCAGGCATCAATTACTTCATGAATGTCATATTTGTTCGCCACCGGCATCAGCTCCAGACGTTTTTTCTGGTTGGAAGCATGTAAAGATAATGCCAGCGTAATCGCAAGTTTTTTATCCGCCAGTTCCCGCATCCGCGGAACAATTCCGCAGGTGGAAACAGTCAGGTTTCTCTGGCTGATATGAAGTCCGTTCTCATCCGTCAGCAAAGTGATAAATTTTACCACATTATCAAAATTATCCATCGGTTCCCCGGTGCCCATGACAACAACATTCGAAATCCGCTCTCCGATATCCTTACCAATCTGATAGATCTGATCCAGCATTTCCGCCGGTGCAAGTCCTCTCACCAGTCCGTCCAGTGTTGATGCACAGAACCGGCATCCCATCCGACAGCCGACCTGTGAAGAAATACATACGGAATTTCCGTGCTTATATTTCATCAGCACACTCTCAATGACATTTCCGTCTTCCAGTAAAAACAGATATTTGCGGGTTCCATCCAGTTTTGAAATCTGTACCTGTTCTTTTCTGAGTGTGATGATCCTGCAGGTCTCATCCAGTCTCTCCCGCAAGGTTTTGGAAAGATTCGTCATCTCATCATACGAAGTCACAAGATGTTCATGTATCCGGCTGTATATCGGCTTAGCACTAAACGGTTTCTCCCCCATATCGGAAAAAAAGGTTTTTAATTCTTCCAGATCCATGGACTTAATATCTGTCTTTTCACTCATCCTCTTATTTACTCCTTACCAGCTTTGCAAGAAAAAATCCGTCACTTCCGGCTTCTCCCGGGAAAATCTGTCTCTGGAATTCCAGGGAAAATTCCGGATGTTCTTTTAAAAACCATGCGGTGTTATCCTCATTTTCTGACCGGTGGATCGTACAGGTACTGTACACAAGTGTCCCGCCCGGTCTGACATAATCCCATACAACAGAAAGAATCTGTCTTTGCAGTTTTGCAAGCTCTGCCGCCTTTTCTTTGGTCATCTTATAACGGATATCCGTCTTCTTTCCCATAACGCCAAGTCCGGAACACGGCAGATCACAGACTAAGACGTCCGCTTTCTGATGGGAATCCGGATCATCCACCGTTGCATCCATCTGTACCGCTTTCATATTTGACAATCCATGTCTGGCTATGTTCTCCCGGATCAGATCCACCTTATATTCTGTCAGATCCCTTGCCTCTACCATACCACTTCCCTGAAGCAGTTCTGCCATATGGGTACTCTTTCCTCCCGGTGCCGCACACACATCAATCACATAATCATTCTTTTTCGGTGCCGCAGTTTCCGCAACCAGCATGGAGCTGACATCCTGTACATAAAACAGCCCTTCTTTAAAACTTTTCAGTCCCGCCAGATAATCCAGCCCGGATATTTCAAAAGCATACGGCAGTTCCGGAACCGCATGTACTGTCACCCCTTCTGCTTTCAGTTTGTTTACGAGTTCTTCCGGTGTCACAGCGGAAAGATTGGTACGGATCGTCAGCCGGTTTTCTGCGGTAAGTCCCTCCAGAATCTGACGGGTCTTTTCCTCTCCATAATTTTCGGTCCATATGTCCACGATCCATTCCGGCATCGAATATGTAACGCTCAGATTCGGGAAGCGAACTTCTCTCCATCCTCTTGCCACACTACGCAGCACACCGTTGACAAATCCGCTCAGGCCAGAAAACCCACGATTTCTCGCAAGCTTTACCGCCTCGTTGCACACTGCGGAATCCGGCACACTGTCCATATACATAATCTGATAAACGCTCATGCGCATAAGATTGCGGATGAGCGGTTTCATTTTCTTTACTCTGGTTTTGGAAAACTGATCGATCACATAGTCCAGTGTCAGCTGTCTTTCCAGCGTTCCTTCCATCAGGCGCGTCAGAAAAGCGCGTTCCTGTTTTCCCAGATACTGATATTTATCGAGCACATCGCGGAGGACCAGATGACTGTACTGTCCCTCCTCATTGACCGCCAGAAGCATTTCCAGCACCAGTGCTCTCTCATTGACCTTAGTCGTCACGACTTCTTCCTCCAAACAGTAAAACGATTCGAAGCTGCTGCACTTGCCACATACGTGAGTGCTGCTGCTGTAAGAACTTTTCTTGTGTAATGGAGTTCCTGATCTCCCAGGATTCCCTGTTCCCTCAGCTGAACCATCGCACGACGCGAAGCATCAAACTCAACCGGAAGCGTAATCAGCTGGAATAACACAGCAAACGAAAACAGCAGAATTCCGATATTGATAAGCATCATGGAGGAACGGCTGTTTATGATCACACCAAGAATGATCACCGGCCATGCAAGCATGGAACCAAAGTTTGCAATCGGCACAAATGCGGTACGCAGCCGAAGCGGCACATATCCTCTGGCATGCTGGATCGCATGTCCGCATTCATGTGCTGCCACCCCCACAGCTGCAACCGAAGTCTGATTGCAGACACTGTCGGAAAGATTGAGTGTCTTATTGGCAGGATTGTAATGATCGGTCAGATTTCCCGATACATGCTGCACCCGCACATCATAGATTCCTGCTGCGTGCAAAATCCGCTCTGCCGCCTGTGCTCCCGTCATTCCTGACATACTGCGGTATGCGGAATATTTGTTGAACGTTGTCTTTACCCGTGCAGATGCAATCATACAGATCACTGCACCGATAACAACCAGTATATAGGTACTGTCCCAATAAATGTATGGCATAAATCTACCTCCGTCTTACTGCTGTAAAAAAGATCCCTCTGCAACCGGATAGCCACGCAGAAATGATCCTGCATCCATCCGTTTCTTACCGGCAAGCTGTACTTCCAAAAGTTCCAGTCCACCCTCTCCGGTCTGTACCACCATCGTATTTTTTCCAACTTTACAGATACACCCCGGTGCATAAGCGCCATCTGTCTCCACCACCCGGGCTTTCCAGATCTTAAACGCTTTATTATCCAGATGGGTATAGGCACTCGGCCATGGATTTAATCCACGGATCAGGCGCTCAATCTCCACCGCCGGCTTTTTCCAGTCAATATCTCCCAGCTCCTTGGAAATCATCTTTGTGTGGGTACTCGCCTCATTGTCCTGCGGTGTAAAGGTCGCCGTTTTGTTTTCCAGCATCTGCATGGTTTCCACACACAGCTCGGCGCCGACTGCCGCCAGCTTGTCAAACAGACTTCCACCTGTCTCATCTTCTGCAATGCGCACCTGTTTTTTGGCAATGATATCTCCGGTATCCAGTCCGACATCCATGCGCATAGTCGTAACTCCCGTGATCTCATCTCCATTGATGACCGCCCACTGGATCGGTGCGGCACCACGATATTTCGGAAGCAGGGATGCATGTACATTAATGCATCCATATTTCGGAAGATCGAGAATACTCTTTGGAAGAATCTGCCCGAAAGCCGCCACTATGATGATATCCGGCGCAAACTTTTTCAAATATTCCACACTTGCATCTTCCCGGATTTTTACCGGCTGGAATACTTCCAGTCCATGGGAAACCGCACATTCCTTTACCGGTGGAAACTGCATGGTATTCCCGCGTCCCTTTGGTTTGTCCGGCTGTGTAACCACAAGCATAACCTCGTGTCCGGCTTCTATGATCTTTTCCAATGTATTCACCGCAAAATCCGGTGTTCCCATAAAAATTACTTTCATATTATTCCTCTTCCGGCTCCTCATAATTCACATCATGAAGTCCGCCTTCTACTTTTTCTGTATACATATGTCCATCCAGATGATCCAGTTCATGGCAAATGCAGCGTGCCATCAGACCTTCGCCTTCTACTTCCCACTCATTCATGTCCAGATCATAAAATTTTGCTTTTACATGGTTCGGACGTGTAACCTGACCTGCTTTTCCCGGAAGACTTAAGCATCCTTCATCTCCGGTCTGCTCTCCGTCAGACTCGATAATTTCCGGGTTGATCATAATAAACGGTCCCTGTCCGTCCCCGATATCAATGACTACCATACGCTTTAAAATTCCAACCTGCGGTGCCGCAAGACCTACACCGTTTGCCTCATACATGGTCTCCAGCATATCTTCCGCCAGAGTACGGATGCGATCCGTCACCTCCGGAATCGGTCTGCATACTTTTGTCAATACGGGATCTCCCTGAATTCGAATTGTTCTAAGTGCCATAATTACCTCCTAAAAACCACTTGTTGGGTTAAAATCAAACTGTACAGACACATTGGAAAATGTGCTGTTATTTTTTATTTTTCGTTCCACCAGATCCTTACATGCCACCAGCGTCGCATATTCCGGTGCCTTCATGTAAATGACCTTTCGGTAAACATCACTGATTTTTGCAATGGATGCATCTGCCGGTCCTACCAGCATAATATTTTTGCCTTTCTGTGATATCACGCGATGCAGAAATTCTGCCAGATCCCTGGCTGCAGCTGTCGTCACCTGCGGATCGGTTCCCGTACAATGAATCAGAAGCAGCTGCCACACCGGCGGATAGGCAAGCATTCTCCGATAGGCAATCTCCTGCTTATAAAATGCATCGTAATCCTGTTCCTTTGCGGTCTGAATTGCAAAATGATCCGGATCATACGTCTGGATTACCGCCTGTCCCGGTTCCTTTCCCCGCCCGGCACGTCCCACCGCCTGGGTCAGCAGCTGAAACGTCCGCTCCGATGCATGAAAATCCGGAACATGCAGAGACATATCTGCGGCAAGTACTCCTACCAGCGTCACATTCGGAAAATCATGCCCTTTGACAATCATCTGTGTGCCGATCAGGATATCTGCCTCCTGATTGGCAAATGCATGCAGAATCTTCTCATAAGCATCCTTGGTCCGTGTGGTATCAAAATCCATACGCATCACACGTGCCTGTGGAAATCTCTGTTGCACCAGCATCTCAATCTTCTGCGTGCCCGCCTTGAATCCGCCTAAATATTTACTGCCGCAGGATGGACAGATCTTTGGCAATGGCTGCTCATATCCGCAATAATGACAGACCATCCGGCCTCCCGCATGCTGGCTCAGCGAAACATCACAATGAGGACATTGTATCACATATCCGCAGGCTCTGCATGAAATAAATCCGGAAATTCCTCTCCGATTTAAAAACAGCATGATCTGCTGACGTTTTTTTAACCGGTCTTCCATCAGTTCCTGCAATCTCTCCGAAAGGATGGAACGGTTTCCTGCCCGCAATTCACTGCGCAGATCTACGACCTCGCAATCCGGCAGCGGTTTCTTCTCCACACGCTCAGACAACGTCAGAAGCTGATATTTTCCCTGCATTGCCTGATAATAACTGTCCACTGAAGGAGTGGCAGAACCAAGAAGTACCGATGCATCATTCATGCGCGCTCTCTCGATTGCAACATCCCTGGCATGATACCGCGGTGCCGTCTCACTTTTATAAGACGTTTCATGTTCCTCATCTATAATAATAAGCCCTAAATGCGGAAATGGTGTGAACAACGCAGACCTGGGTCCGATCATAATATCAATATCCCCCGCCTTGGCACGTTCAAACTGATCAAAGCGCTCTCCCTGGGAAAGTTTGGAATTCATAATGGATACCCGGTCCCCAAACCGGTTATAAAACCGCATCACGGTCTGATAGGTGAGTGCAATCTCCGGGATCAGGACAATTGCCTGCCGTCCCTGTGCCACCGTATGCGCAATCAGTTCCATATAAACTTCTGTTTTTCCGCTTCCGGTTACTCCCCTGAGCAGATACGTTTTATGAATTCCAGCATCCAGATCCGAACATACTGTGTCCACAACACGCTGCTGATTTTCATTCAGTGTCAGATGATATCCCTTCTGATCCAGATGTGACACAGGATTGCGAAACTGTCTGCTGCTCTCCACCTTAAGAATCTGCTGCTGTGCCATACCCCGGATCACTGCTGCTGATATATTCAGTTTTCCGGTGACAAGCGAATAATCCAGTACGGATTCCTGTATCAGTTCCCGCAGCAGCCTTGCTTTCGCCGTATAGTGTTTCTGTTCAAAGAGTGCCAGTTTCTGCTGCGCCTCTGTCTTCGGAATCAGTAATACAACCTCCCGCTTCTGTACTTCTTTCGTCTGCCTGCGGATCGGGAGTACGGTCTTTAGTGCCTGGTTCATGGTGGAACCGTAATTCTTCCGCATCCATCCGGCCAGTGCAATGAGCTGGGATTCCATTGCCACGCTTCCCTCATGTACCGAAATAATGGGGCGAATCCGTCTGGGATCAAATTCGGCATCCTCCGTCAGTTCAATGACATACCCTGTCAGTTTACGATTTCCAAATGGAATATCCACCTGTACACCAACCTGTATTTCCTCCTGCAGATTTTCCGGGATGCTGTATTGAAAAGTTTTATCCAGTTTTTCTACCGATATATCTACAATAATATTTGCATACTTCATACTTATTCTTTTCTCAAAACACAGTTGACCAGGCCCTCATAGGTATTTACAGCAGCCTCAATCACCGGAGAAACGCCAAGTTCTCCCAGTGCTGCACTGCATTTCGGCCCGATCGAATAAATATCCGTAACGGATGCCAGTGTTTCTCTCTCCTGTGGCTTTAAACTGCCCAGCATCCGCTCCGCCGAAGACGGACAGGTAAAAAAGAGAGCATCGTATACATCCTTGTCCACTGGCACCTCCATCGGACAAGGTACATTTTCGTATACATTGAGCCGTCCGCAATCACAGAAAGAAAGCAGTGTATCCACAAGGTTATCCTTTGCATTTTTTGCGGTAGGATACCAGATTACTGCCCGCTTAAACGGATCTCCGCGAAATTCCTGATCCAGATATTCCTTTAATTCCTGTGCCAGATTCGTACTGTTGGAATGTTCCGGCATAAAGTCTGCACAAATTCCATACTCCCGCAGTTTTTCTGCCGTCTTTTGTCCAATCACTGCACATCTGGTATGGAAAAGTGCCCGTGCATCCAGCCCCGATGCAAATACATTTTTCATAAAATAATCCACACCATTGGCACTTGTAAACAATAATACGTCCACATGCGCCAGTTCCTGTGCGGTATACACTGCCGGCACACCGACAATCTCACCTGTCATACACTCACTGGTATACGCCCCCTTTGCCCGAAGCATGGCGGCCAGACGTGAAGGTTTTGGACCAATTTTTGCAACCAGATAATGTTTCCCCCACAGCGGCTTCTCTTCAAAAAAATGCAGCTGGCGGCGAAGTGCAACCACATCCCCAACAATGATCAGTGCCGGAGAGGTCAGTTTCGCCTCTTCCACACGATCTGCCAGATTCTCCAGCGTACCCTCACAAATCTCCTGCGCTTCTGTCGTAGCATGGGAAATCACAGCTGCCGGTGTCTGCCGGCTTCTTCCTGCCTGCATCAGTCCATCCACAATCTGTCTTACTCTCGAAAGTCCCATGAGAAAAATCAGAGTTTCTTTTGAATCTGACATCGTTGTAAAATCAGGTTCTGACAGATCCTCTCCGTTTTTTTGGTGTCCGGTGATCACCCGAAAGCTTGTGGCAACACCACGGTGTGTGACCGGAATTCCTGCATAAGCAGGTCCTGCAATGGCAGAAGTCACCCCCGGAACAACGGTATAGGAGATTCCATGTTCCCGCAGATAAAGGCCTTCTTCTCCTCCACGCCCGAAAACAAAGACATCTCCCCCTTTTAAACGAACAACGCAATGATATTCTTTTGCCTTCTCGACCAGCAGTTCATTGATCTGTTCCTGCGGAAGCGTATGATGCCGGTCCGCTTTTCCTACATAAATACGCTCACAGTCCATTCCTGCATACCCCAATAATTCCGGAGACGAAAGTCTGTCATAAATAATACAGTCTGCTTTTTTTATCAATTCCAGTCCCTTGACTGTGACAAGTCCCGGATCTCCCGGACCTGCACCGGCCAGATATACCATAGATGCCATTCTTTTTTCCTTTCCCTGTCAGCACTGCTGCTTTTTAATAAATGCTGAAAATTCATTTTCCGGCATTGGTTTTGCAAATAAAAATCTATCTTATTATACCACTTCTGCGGTATTGCCCGCAACCGAACCCCTATCGGGTACACCCGGTTTCCCGCAATGCACGCTGTGCCGCTTCCTGCGGTGTCTCTCCGAAAACCTTACATTTCTTTATACTGCTTCCATCCGCACTTCCGACCATTCCAAGCAATTGCATCCTTCCATCGGGCAATTTGCAGGCATATGCTCCGATCGGCATATGGCAGTCCCCACCGGTTCCCTTCAAAAACAGCCGCTCGGCACATGTAATCTCCTCCGTCACGATATCTGAAAGTGCATTCACCTGCTCGAACAATTCTTTGTGGTCTTCCCGCAATTCCAGTGCCAGCGTCCCCTGTGCCGCTGCCGGTATCATCTGTTCCGGCTCAAAATACTGTGTGATCAAAGAAGTTCTCCCCAGCCGGTGCAGTCCCGCCGCCGCGAGTACAATTCCGTCCAGTTGTTCTTCCTGCATCTTTTTTATTCTGGTATCGACATTTCCGCGTATTCCCGTAATGCGCAGATCCTTTCGAAGCTGCAGAAGCTGAAATGCCCTTCTTCGGCTTCCGGTGCCGATCACAGCATGCTGTGGAAGTTCCTCCAGTGAAACGGCTTCCCGCAAAATCAATACATCCCTCGGATCTTCCCGTTTCCATGCATGTGCAAACACAAGTCCGGACGGCTGTTCGGCCGGCATATCTTTCATACTGTGTACTGCAAGGCTGATCGTTCCATCCAGCAGTTCCTGTTCAATTTCCCGCACAAAAAGTCCTTTATCCCCAATCTGGTCTAACGCTTTTTTCTGTTCCCGGTCGCCTTTTGTGGATATAATTTTCAGTTCGTAACTGTTTTGTGGATAATGTTTCTGCAGGCGGTTTTTTACATGCTCTGCCTGGGCCAATGCCAGTTTTGATCCTCTCGTTCCAATGATCACATTCATTCTTTTTCTCCCTACTCCCGGATTTCGGTATCAAACTGAAATAAATCCTGCAATACCTTTTTATACTGTTCCTGCTGCTCTTTGGATTCCGTCTGTTTAAGCTCCAAGATCGGCTCCCGGATCAGACGCTTTAATGATGCCTTTAAAATCTTTTTTACAATTTTCTGATCCCTCGTACTCAGATCCAGTTTGCGGTTTAGATATGCATAACTGTCCTCTACAATT
>OGNE01001420.1_pt1 | contig 10204 bp, 6 predicted proteins | sample 1573401 | NCBI WGS metagenome assembly OGNE01 (sample SAMEA2581884, study PRJEB24529) | metagenome | biome: Human gut stool | place: China | collected 2011 | reverse complement strand
TAAAAACTAGCAACTATCTCAGGTAGTTGCTAGTTATGACCTAGAAAAATCTAGGGCGTATTTTGAGAGTGTAAATTGATTTGTGCTTTAGAGCGTTCCTGACCACGGCGAGTGGTTACCAGGATTACTCCGTTAGCGCCACGGACACCGTATACGGCTGTTGCCGAGGCATCTTTCAGGATAGAGATGGATTCGATATCATTCGGGTCGAGCTGCGTATAATCACGCTCGATACCGTCTACAATCACCAGCATGCTTCCATATCCGCGAATATCGACGGAAGCTCCATCATCACCGGGGCTTCCGCTACGCTGTACGGCACGCAAACCCGGCAAACGTCCGGCGAGCATATTCGTCACACTGGGAGCTTTTACTTCCATCAACTTATCCGAAGAGATGGCAGCTACCGAACCGGTCACGGAAGCCTTTTTCTGAATACCGTAACCTACCACCACTACCTCGTCCAGCGTCTCGGTATCTTCCTGCAAAGTTACTTTCAGTCCAGCTTGCCCGTTCACCCGCACTTCTGTTGTTTTATATCCTATATAGGAAATCTGTAACACTCCATTAGCGGGAACCGGCAAGGTAAACTTACCGTCCACATCGGTAATCGTCCCCACACCGGCAGCACCTTTCAGTTGCACCGAAGCTCCGATAACCGGTTCTCCGCCGGCATCAACAACCACACCTTTCACCGTGATATTCCGAACAGTCTGTTCGATACCCGATACCGAAGGGCTTTCCGCATATACCGTAAACGGCACGCACAGGAAAGTCCCTGCCATTAAAGCTGAAACAGTAGCTATCTTCAGCCGGTCGTTGAACGACTTTAAGACAACCGTGTTCATTTTACAAACATGTTTCATAGATTAAATTAATTATGTGTTTTAAGTTTCGAATCTATATTATCATCACATATCGCTACTGCAACCTGCGAATCGGCACAGCCATAATAGAGATATAATTTGTTTTTAAAGTAAGCCAATCCTTCGATAAACACTGTTCCGTCCTTGTACTGACCGCTCTTCTCGAAAGCGGCTTCGGGCACAAAGAAAGGTTTATCCAAGCGGTCGAGTACTTTATAAGGGTCGTTGGCGTCAAACAGGAACTGCCCTGCACAATAAGCGCCTGCGGGGTATGCCGGGTCCCTTTCTTCCTTGTATCCGTTCTTGCCATTGTATAATAATACAATACCGTTCACGGTTTTGATAGCCGGTGGCCCGCACTCAGTCAGGCGGCTGTCGAAATACCCGCTGCGGGGTTTGGCTATCTCCCTTAGTTCGTTGTTTTCGTTCAGTACCGGAGCCCAGTCGGTCAGGTTATCGGAAGTTGCGGCACATACCGCATTCTCTCCCCAGTACATAAAGTATTTGCCAGCCACTTTCTCAATGACCAGTCTGCCGTCTTTCACTCCGGTGACAATAGAAGCCGATTTGCTTGCTATATTGGCAAAACGCCCGTTGTATGCTTTCGCAAAAGCAAGTCCGTGCTTCGTCCAGTTTTTCAAGTCCCTGGAAGTAGCCACCGCCAGGCGGGGAAGATTGCGGTTCCAGGCTGTATAAAGCATGACGTACAATCCGTCTTCCGTCATTGCCACACGCGGGTCTTCGCAACCGCCTTCCCATTCTATTTCTTTAAAATCGTCTTCGGAAGGAAAGAGTACCGGTGCGTCCGCTTGGCTCATCGTCACTCCGTCCGTACTTTCCGCATAGCCGATGCGGGATGTCCTCTTTCCGATGCCTTGCGCCGAGTTGTCTTCCGCACGGTAGAGTACCACAATCTTCCCGTCCTTGACGGTTGCCGCCGGATTGAAAGTGTCACTCTCTTCCCATCTTACCGGCTGCTTGCGCATCGGGCATTGGAAAGTAGTCGGTTGCGGGGAAATCACCGGATTCACCCCTTCCGGGCGGACAAAAGGGCCGAGTATCCATTGTCCGCTCTGTTCTTCGACAGCTACGGATGCCTGTTTTTGTCCGGAGCATCCAGCTAGTGTCATCATACTGATTAAATAGATTACAGATTTTAGTTTTATCATACGTCGTTTTTTTAGTTTTCCCAAATCGGTCGTTCATCGTTTTTCTGCCGGCAAAACTATCGTACCCCGCAAAAAATAGAGTGTACTATATTCTCAAAAGAGTATATAGGTGCTGTACAACATAATAATTCATTCGTTTGCAACGACGATTTAACGATTTTGAAATATTAGCGAATAGCTTGATTCTGTCTGATGATGTTCCGGGCTAATGGATAGGCAATCAACTGCAAAGCTCCCACCAGGATCAATGCATACTTCAATGCAAAATCCTGTGATATGACAAATGCGAGTACCATAAAAAGTATTAGTCCAAAAGCACGTCCCAGAAATAGTCCGAACTCATGGCTTAAAATATAGGTATATTCATTTCTTTTTTCGATTTTTACTACTGCATCGATGGTTTGCATCATAATAGGGTAATAAGGTAAGTCAAACAATGGCTGAAAGATCACCTTACAGAGGACAAAGATAATCACTCCGGTGACTGAAAACAAGATTCCGTTGAACAGAGTACCGATAAAAAAGACAAGTAGCCCGGCTATAAATACTTTCGATCGGTCTTCAGGTTTGGTTATTCGTCCCAATACATAAACCAAAACAGCTGTCAGTGTACCACTGATTCCCTGTATTAAACCCAGTACATCTTCATCACCTACTAACTTCAGAACCAGAATAGCAGGAGCAGTCACCAGAAATCCCTGTACCATTCCTTTCAGGGAAGCCAGCAACAACATTTTTTTCCAAAGTGTGCAAAACCGGAAATACAGAAAATTCTTCTGCACCGGATTGGCGAACTTACCACGCCATAAAACGGCTACAGCAAACAAAGTCACTATGATTACTCCAACCGTCACCAACCGATAGGCTCCATTAATATCAATCAGGCATCCCATTATTTCTCTGCCATCTATCTGACTGATAAATGCTCCAATCAATAAAGGTACAGTAATCGAAGTAATGGAAAAGAAAAAAGACTCCAGCCCGAAGAAGTAGTTACGACTATCATCTGTCGTGTTATTCAGAGTCAGCAGATAGCGATTGGTCCAGAAGAAGCCCGATGCAGCTCCAAGTACAAATCCGGCTATACTCAATTCCACAAAGCCTAATGACTTTACCAACATCATGGCAAACATCGACAATCCACTAACTAATATCCCTCCTGCATACAGAATCTTCACACTCACATGTCGCAACAAGAAACCATTCACAAATGAGGTAGTGATGATACCAATGTATATGAAAAGCTGATAAAAAGCCACCGAAACCGGTTCACTGGTATGGCGCATCACATAAGCGCCCACGAAAATCTCAACTACAGGAAGCACCAGCGCATAAAGAAGATTAGTCATCAGCAAGACCCGTACATTAGAAGTTTGCTGTTTGAAGAACTGATACTCTCTTTTTAGTTTATTCATTATCTATCTTATTTATATTACGACTTTAATGAACAGAGAATCTCTGCAATAGACAACTCCGCCCCACAGATTACTTCATCACTGGCACCATAATAAAGCCTTATCTTATCTCCCTCTACCAAATGTCCGTTGGTGAAAACTACATTCCCGAAAAATCCGGTTTGTTCGTAAGGAGCAACAGGCTCCATGATAGGTTCTTTACTTCGGGCAATTACCTTTGAAGGATCATTTAAATCAAGTAGAAGAGCTCCCAGACAATAACGGTTTTGATAGTCCGCACCATGATAAATTTCCAACCACCCTTCCTCTGTACGAATAGGTGCCGCTCCTGCACCCACGCGGGCACAGTCCCAACTATCAGGACGGGTAGTTGCAATGCAACAATGGTTGCCCCAATGCAGCCGGTCGGGTGATTCGGCAAGCCAAATATAGTTGCCACCCAACTCTGGGCTACTCGGACGATGCAGTGCAAGATATTTTCCGTTCACTTTCTCTTCAAACAGCGCGCAATCTTTATTATGAGGAGGGAAAATCATGCCATAACGAGCATAGTTTTTCCAGTCATAAGTATGAATCAGCCCTACACCAACAGCTACAGAAGAGACTTCCGTAAACGTAAGATAATAACCATCGGCAGTAGTGGCCACCCGGCAATCTTCAATGCCAAAAGCCTCTAATGCTCCTTTACCAAAAATAGGAGGATAATCCGGTTCTTCCTTGAAGTGAATTCCGTCTTCACTCGACACCAGTCGGAGATAAGACATAGTAGTCAGATAATTCTGCCCTGCATATCCTATCACACGAGGATCAGAAGCATCCAGTTTCGGGTCATTCTCATCGAAAGAGAGCACTTCTATTTTTCCATCTTTATTATATACGGGAAAACTAATAACTCCCTGTTTCTGCACAGGCCGTTCGGCCACTCGCAGTAATAACCAAATTTTTCCGTCGAAACGGAACACGCCGGGATTCAGAAAACAGGTGATTTCCATACCTTCTATTCCTGATTGTAGGTCGGAGGGTTTCAACAATGGGTTTTGATGAAATCGTTTTGCAATATCCATTTTCAGATTATTAAATATGTGTTGTTTTTATTTCTGGTGACAAAGCTACCCTGCACAACAACGGAAAAGGTGCACTATATTCTCAAAAGGGTATACAGGTGTTGTACAGCATATTTTTATCTTTGTTTTCTTATTTTTCCTCTCTATCTTTGCGACATGATTCTACGAAAGCACTCATATTTCCGCTACATCTGCATCCTTATTTATTCATGCCTGATGCCTGTTTTATTACATTCCCAAAATGTAGTGAAACAGATTTCGAATGCAGACGGGTTATCCAATAATTCAGTGAATTGTTTTCTAGAAGATTCGGAACATACGCTTTGGGTAGGAACATGGGACGGGCTGAATGCCTACAACGGACGTAGCTTTAAAACCTATTCTTATAATAAAAAAAATGCAGGATCTATCAGTAACAATGTGGTCTGGCAAATTATCGAGCAAAATGACTCTGTATTGTGGGTATCTACCGACTATGGCGTCAACCGGTGGAAACGTTCCACACAGCAATTTACTCCTTATTATTTAGGTACGCAGAACAATCCGCCCAAACAAGAGAAATCATTCCTACTGGGTATCACTTCCGGCAAATACATTATCTGCTATGTGAAAGAACAAGGTTTATTCTATTTTGACGACCGGAAACAGGACTTTGTTCCATTGAAAAATAATCTTCCTGATGGCATCAAAAACTTCGTTATTGATGCCAAAGACCAAGTATTCTTCCTCACAGAACATGGACAATTATTACATTATCAACTATCTGTCCATAGCTCTAATCTCGAACTCTCGTTCAAAAAAGAAATCAAACAACCTGCTTTCATTTCCGGCATTTATCTTTCTCAAGATTATCTTATCATTAACGATGACCGGACATTAACCGTTTCTTTGGACAACCGCATACTGAATAGCATAGATATTCCGGAAAATAAAACGGTTTCGCAAGTTATCTGTCACAAAGAGTATCTTCTCATCAGCTTTATCGAAGGGGGATGTATCAGGTATAATCTGGAAGATAATACTTCAACGGAATTACCTCAATTACCAGCGAAAGCATCCATTTTCACCATCTACATCGGTTCGCAGAATATACTCTGGGTAGGCACCGACGGGCAAGGAGTATTGGAAGTCTATGAACACAGTTCTCCATTCCACACCATAAAAACTGATTATCCCGTACGTTGTTTTTGCGAAGAAGATAATGGTAATATACTCGTGGGAACCAAAGGAGAAGGAATTCTGCTGCTTGACAAACAGAAACGGCAGGTCGAACCTTATCTGTCAACCGACAACGGATTGATTTCCAATTCTGTCTATACTATCCGAAAAAATATGTCCGGAGACATATTTATCGGGACCGAGGGAACGGGCATCAATTATATTCCACTTAATAGCAGTCAGGTAAAGAAGTTAAATATTCCTGCTGAATATCCGACTTTCAAAGCTGTATACAGCATCCTGTTCACTCATAACGACTCACTATTATGGTTGGGCACTTCCGGCTATGGACTTATCAAACTAAGCTTGCAAAGGGAAGGAAAAAGTTATAAAGTGACAGAAATGAAACAATATAAATCTCCCGGACCTTCCTCACCAAGTAATAACATCATTTATTCGGTCATTGCCGGGTATAATGAAAATGAACTTTGGCTAGGCACACGAGGCGGCGGAATCAATAAGTTCGATATCACATCCGAATGTTTCCAACAAATTCATGAGATAGACTCTACTTTATCCCTAACCAACAACGATATACTCTATCTGACCAAAGGAGATTCTGCCAGCATTTGGATAGGCACCAGTTACGGCCTCAATCGATTGTTTCCGGCAGACATTCCGCCATCTATTATGGAATATACGGATCATAACGGACTGCCCAACAATACGATTCACGGTATTCTAAAAGATGAAAACGGTAATATCTGGGCAAGTACCAATCAAGGTATCTCTTTTATCAATCTATCTTCGGGAAAGATTACTAACTATTCTTCCAGAAACGGATTACAAAATGATGAATTTTCCGATGGAGCGATTTTTAAGGATAAAGCAGGATGGTTGTATTTCGGAGGAGTCAGTGGGCTGAACTATTTCGATGAGAACAAAATACATTTACGGGACCATATTGCTACTCTAAGTTTGAATAGTCTAAAAATTAATAATACCAGCCAAAACATTTCAGAGCGTATTCTTAATCATACGCTCCGGCTTGCCTATGACGAACCTTACCTTACATTAGGGTTCACAACACACGACTTTATCAACAACGAGAACTGCGAATTTAGTTATCGGATTATTGACTTCGCTGATGAATGGATTTACAACGAAAACAACCCCAATATCGTCATCACCAAACTTCCTCCGGGGAAATATAAATTGGAAGTAAAATGTACTAATGGTGACCGTGTATGGAGCAATCAAATCTACTCTCTTCATCTGGATGTCGCCTATCCCTGGTGGCTAAGTACTACTGCCTTTATTATCTATTTTATTTTAATTGCTATTGCTATTTATATAACACAGTCTGTCATCAAGAATCGTATCCGACTGAATCGCCAGATTTTACTAGAACATATTGAAAAGCAAAATCAACAACGTATTCATGAATCGAAGTTGAACTTCTTTACGAACGTGGCACATGAGTTCTTCACTCCGCTAACACTGATATATGGTCCGGCACAGCATCTGCTGGAAAAAGCAGACCTTGACAGTTATACGAAAAGGTATATCTACATCATCAAGAACAATGCCGACCGGATGCAGAAACTCATCAACGAACTAATGGAGTTTCGGAAAGCAGAATCGGGACATACAGCTATCTATGCAGAGAAAGTAGATATTCACCTACTCGTTGATTATGTGTCAGACAACTATACTGAAATTGCTGAAGAGAATAAAATAGACTTTAGTTTCAAAAGTAAAGAAGTGTCGTCTTTTACTACAGACCGGAATTCGCTGGAGAAAATTATATTCAACTTATTATCTAACGCATTCAAATATACACCGTCCGGAGGATATATTCATGCTGAAATAAGACAGAATGCCACTACCGGAACATTACATTTCCGTATACGCAACTCTGGTAAGGGATTGACTGAGAAGCAAACGAGCGAAATATTCAGTCGCTTTAAGATTTTCGAGAGCAGTAAGCTGAAGCATGCCGGGAGTACCGGAGTGGGTCTGAACCTAACCAAAAGCCTGACTGAATTATTAGGTGGAGAAATCACTATAGAAAGTACTTTGGGAGAATATGTAGAATTCAATGTATCCCTGCCTCCTATGCACGTGAATACCGAAAAAGAAAGTCAGCCTACAGAAGAAGAAACAGAGGTCAGTGAAATGCTTTTCATTCCTAAGCAGAAAGAAATTACCATACTGATTGTAGAAGACGAAAAGAATATCCGGGAACTGTTGAAAGATATTCTGCTTCCCTACTATCAGGTTCGCGAAGCTGGCAATGGAGAAGAGGCACTGAAAGAAGTAGAGCAAAAACAACCGGACATCATTATCAGCGATGTGTTAATGCCTAAACTAGATGGTATTACACTGACAGACATATTGAAATCTAATGAACGGACAATGCACATTCCTGTTATCCACATCTCTGCCAAAAACTCTATTGAAGACCAAATCAATGCTTATAATCATGGTACAGATCTGTATATCCCGAAGCCTTTCCATCCAAGGCATGTGTTGAGTGCAGTAGAGAATATGATTAATAAATATTCTCTGATGAAAGAGTATTTCAAATCGGGCCGTTCTTCTCTTATTGTAAGAGATGGAATCACCATGCACAAAGAAGATGAGCTATTACTAAACAAGATTATCAAGTTCATTGAAGATAATATTGACGATGAATCCATGAATCCGGATTCTCTAGCAGACTTTATAGGAGTGAGCAAAGCAGGATTGTATCGCAAACTCAAAGAATTAACAGAAAAGACCCCAAGCGAATTTGTCCGTACCATCCGTCTGGAATATGCTGCCGGGTTGCTAAAGACTACCAAGCTCACCGTCACCGAGATCATGTATAAATCAGGCTTCTCCAACAAGTCGTATTTCTACCGGGAATTTACTAAATTATACAATACATCGCCCAAAGAATACAGAAGCGAACGAACAGAAAAAAAAGATATTAAATAACCATCTAACAATAAAAAACAATGAGAAAACTTTTTATTGTATTGACGCTCTTCGGTGCGTCAATACTGAATGCACAGCAACTGAATGTAGCCTCCTACAACGTACGAAACAGTAACCCGAACGATGCCAAAGCCGGAAATGGATGGGAGCAACGCTACCCAATACTTACACAGTTAATCACTTTCCATGATTTCGATATTTTTGGAGCGCAGGAAGTAAAGCATAATCAACTGGAGGATATGCTCAATGCTCTACCTACATACAGTTACATAGGTGTAGGACGGGATGACGGCAAGACGAAAGGGGAATATGCACCTATTTTCTATCGGAAAGATAAGTTCAAACTACTCAAGTCCGGCAACTTCTGGTTGTCGGAAGACACTACAAAGCCCAATAAAGGATGGGATGCTGCTTATACCCGCATCTGCACATGGGGAGAATTCAAAGACAAAACCGGTAAGTTCAAATTCTGGTTCTTTAATCTGCACATGGATCATATCGGAGTGGTAGCCCGTCGAGAAAGTGCCAAACTGGTTATTAGCAAAATTAAGGAAATGTGTGGCAAAGATCCCGTTATACTAACAGGTGATTTCAATGTAGACCAAACTAGCGAAAGTTATCAGGTTCTTCATGAATCCGGAATATTATCAGATTCTTACGAGGTAGCTCAAATGAGATATGCAACTAATGGGACATGTACAGGCTGGAATCCGAACACATATACTCCAAACCGTATTGACCATATCTTCGTAACCCCCAATTTTACTGTAGAGAAATACGGTGTATTAACGGATACTTATCGTACCAAGAACGAAACTACTGGAAAGTATGAATCTCATATTCCTTCGGATCATTTCCCGGTAAAAGCGGTTCTGAAATTTTAGAAAAAACACTAATTAGAAAAAATCGTGAATGGTAGAGATTGTTTTTACCTCCGCCATTCACGATACTTCCCTAAAGTTTAAGGTTGTACTTCATAGTTTGTTGTATATATATCCAGCGTGGTAGGCATATATATTCACCATGGTGGGCATATATACCCAAGATGCTGGATATATATGCCCAATAAACAGGGAATACATGACTAGGGCTGTACTTCCCTCTATTTTGTCTCTGTCTACTATTTGGAGATAATCATAACCTGCTCATCAATACCCTTATCAGGCATTCGCACACTACAGACACCAGTTTCTTTATCCCAACTCCACGCCACAGTTTCAGTATCATTCTCTAAATTATCTTCCAAACGTTCCGGTTTAGTTTTCTTTATCTTCTTTCCTTTGACAGCTAACTCTTTCGGGGCTTTCGCAGAATAAATACGGAACAACAGATTTCTCGGACCGGGGACAGTGTATCCTTTCCCTTCACGGGCAGAGACAGTCAATTCATATCCATTCGCCAAAGTATTACAAACAATCGGTGTTTTGACAAATTCATCACGCTGATATCCTAAGTTTTCTCCTTCATCTTCATAGAGAGTAAAGGCAGCCTGTGCACCCTCCTGTGCAGGGAAAACTTCAAAAGTTATTGGATATACCGGATTCTCATGG
>OGNE01001418.1_pt1 | contig 10226 bp, 13 predicted proteins | sample 1573401 | NCBI WGS metagenome assembly OGNE01 (sample SAMEA2581884, study PRJEB24529) | metagenome | biome: Human gut stool | place: China | collected 2011 | reverse complement strand
GGCTTCACACCTGCCACACTGTAAAGCCCCGCTTTCACTGCTTCAATCACTTCATTCTGACTCATCCCTTTCTGTGTATGAAGCTGTGGTGCGAAACGGACCTCACAATACTGCACACCCTGCCCTTCTAATTCAGTCAGCAGATCATGCATACATTTTTCAAGTGCCTCCGGTGTCTGCATCAGAGTCAGCGGAAATTCAAACTTTGTCAGATACTCATTCAAATCCCGGCAGCCTGCAGGCACGGAGAGTTTTTTCTTTAATTCCCCGTCTGTCATCTGCAGTGTGATTCCTTGCTGCTCTGCCAGTTCCTTTACCGTATGCAATGGCAGAGAGCCGTCTAAATGCAGATGCAAATCTATTAAACAGTTTAAATTTTGTATATTCATCTTTATAATTTACCATTTTTTTATCATAAAAACAATTCCTTCCGCCCATAAAATTGTAAATATCATTATAAATTTGCCTATTTGATGTTTTTATGATATACTAATAACATCAAATTAATCGGTTTTTAAATGGAGAAATTATTATGGCAATACATGAATCTGCAGAAAATTATCTTGAAACTATTTTAATGCTCAGCAAGAAACGTCCTGTTGTGCGTGCTGTTGATATTGCAAATGAACTGGACTTTAAAAAATCCAGTGTCAGCATTGCAATGAAAAATTTAAGAGAGGCGAATCACATCACGGTCACAAAAGAAGGCTACATTTACCTGACAGAATCCGGTCAGAAAATCGCCGAAACCATTTATGAACGTCACCAGTTATTATCTTCGTGGCTGACAACACTGGGTGTTGACCCAAAGGTTGCAGAAGATGATGCCTGCAGGATTGAACATGTTATCAGTCCGGCAAGCTTTGAAGCGATTAAAAGGCATGTCAACCGGCATTAGGCTTTTAATTTTTTATTACAAATACCAAAACAGGCATACATGTCAGAAACCGTAATGCTCTTGACATATATGCCTGTCTTTTTTATGCTTTTTATTCTATCTATTTTTATCCAGCCTGCATTTATCCTGCATTTTATTTTGCGTAATCCTTGTAATCGGCAGTATGCAGGATTTCTTCGGCATGTGCAATCTCCTCTTTTGTCGGCGGCATTACATCGCCAAGTTCGTATGGAATTCCTAAGTTTTCCCACTTAAATACCCCCAGTGTATGATATGGCAGGATTTCAAACCGTTCTACCGTCTTTAACGAGCCGACAAAATCTCTTAACTTTTCTAAATCTGCATCATCTGTTGTAATCCCCGGTACTAATACATGACGGATCCACATTGCCTTTCCGTTGTCTGACAAATACTGTGCCAGATCTAAGATATTGCTGTTTGTCCAACCCGTCAGTTTCTTGTGTTTTTCATCATCAATCTGCTTAATATCGAGCATAAAAAGGTCTGTCACCTTCATGAGTTCATTAAATTTGCTAAAGAACGGTTCTTCTCTTGTAAAAGGATTGCCGGACGTATCCAGTGTCGTATGCACGCCTTTTTCCTTTGCAAGCTTGAACAGTTCAATGACAAAATCAATCTGTAACAGTGCTTCTCCACCGCTGACAGTAATACCGCCGTTCTTTTTCCAGTAGTTGCGGTAACGGTATGCTTTGTCAAAAACTTCCTTTGCCGTCAGTTCTTCTCCACCTTCCATTGCCCATGTTTCCGGGTTGTGGCAGTATTTACAGCGCATATGGCAGCCCTGTAAAAATACAATATAGCGCACACCCGGTCCGTCTACCGAGCCGAAGCTCTCTACAGAATGTATTTTTCCTTTAATTTCCTGTGTATATTCCATTTTTTAATTTCCTTTCTTGTTTTCTATCTCTTATCCATTAGTCTCTCTTATTTTTTCTGTGATATTCTGCTTTTGACACTCTTATCATTATATAAAGCTATCCCGCTAAATTCAAGCCGCTTTTTGCACATTTTGCGCAAATGCACGTTTTCTTACAATATAATAAGCGGATGTCATGACAATGCCTGTCACAACCCATGAAATCGGATAAATAATCACCAGTACCCAGAATTCATGCACGGCACGGCAGACCGTTGAAACCCAGATTAACCGCAGGACACAGGAACCTAAAAATGTGATGACTGCCGGTGTCAGTGAATGTCCAAAGCCGCGCATTGCGCCTGCGCTGATTTCATAAACAGACGTCAGAAGTTCAAGTGTTGTCGCTATTAAAATTCGTGTCATGGCATATTCAAGCACCGCCGGATCTGTGGTGTAAAAGCGAAGAAACATGCCGCGTCCAAGAACAAACACCATAGAGAGCAGTCCGCAGGATACCAGTGAAAATACCATGGATATATGAAAAATTTTCTTACAGCGTCCATAGTCGCCCGCACCGTAATTCTGACTGGTAAATGTCACGGTTGCCTGCGCAAAAGCATTGACAAGAAAGTATGTAAAATACTCATAATTCAGTGATGCCGCAGAACCCGCAATCGCATCCGAGCCGAAGCTGTTAATTGCACTTTGTATACACACATTGGCAATTGAAAACATCATGCCCTGAATTCCTGCCGGGACACCAATGACCAATATCTTTTTTAACTCTGCCGGTGCTACTGCCAGTTTACGAAATTCCAGCCGTATCGGTGCGGATTCATGTGTCAGTATGTATACGATAATGCCTGAACTGACCATATTGGATATAACAGTGGCTATGGCAACCCCTGAAACGCCCATTTTAAATCCGATAACCAGCACAAGATTTAACACCGTATTTATCACACCCGCAACAATCAGGCTGTAGAGCGGACGTCTGCTGTCACCTGTACTTCTAAGGATGGATGAACCGAAATCATACAGCATGATAAACGGCATACCGAGCAGATAAATTCTCAAATAAACTACCGCTAAATCTATAACGTCATCCGGTGTCCCCATCAGGCTTAATACCGGTTTGGCAATAAACTGTCCGAATATCATAACAAAAATGCCGCTCACCAAGGCGACCACAATAGCCGTATGAATTGCCGCCTGAATATTCTTTTCTGAGCGCTGTCCGATATAATGTGCAATAACAACATTTGAACCGAGTGAAATGCCGATAAATAGGTTAATCATCAGTGCAATCAGCGAACTGTTGCTGCCGACTGCCGCCAGTGCCTGACTGCTGGCAAACCGTCCGACAACTGCCGTATCAATGGAATTAAAAAGCTGCTGTAAAATACTGCTTGCCGCAAGTGGCAGTGCAAAAATCAGGATTTTATTCCACAGCGTGCCGTGTGTCATATCCATTGTATTTTTATTGGTTTTACTCATTTTTTGAAGCCTCCTTTTTGGCACGCTTATTTTCATACATATAGTGGTCAGCCTTATCAAACAGCACCCGGAGCGTGCAGTCCGTATAATCCTTTGAAAATGCCCAGCCATATGCATAACTGATTGTCTCGTTTCTGCCGTACCGGTTAAACTGGTATACTTCCTCCTGTAACTGATTTAAAATATTTTCAACTTCCTCTTTGGATGTATCACAAATAACCACTACAAATTCATCGCCTCCGTACCGTCCGACAAAATTCTTCATTGGAACAACATTTCTTAAAAGGCGTGCAAAATTCATAATCAACTGGTCGCCAACTGAATGCCCCAGCGTATCATTGGTAATTTTTAAATTATTCAAATCAAAAATAATACAAGCAACCTCACCTTTAATTGCCCTCATATCATGAAAAATTTCCTCACAGCGGCTCTTATTAGGCAGTCCCGTATGTAAATCAATATAGGCTTTCTGCTCTAAAATCTTGTTCTTTCTGGTTATCCGGACTGCCGAAACCATCTGCATTATCATTAAGATCACTAAAATCAGCATATCTACCGCAGATGCTGTCTCCAGTGCGCGAATTTTTCCGGCCGTCTGCACGGAATAATTCTCGGCTGCAAAAACCGTTTCATCTGCCATATCAAAATAAGTTTCACTCACTTCTACAATATCGGTATCTTCATATCCAAGCTCACGCACCTTGCGAATCTGCCTTTTTAAATTTCCCCAATACTCTATCTGTGCATCCAGCTTCTTATTATAATCTGTATCATCCAGTGTTATCAGATTGTAATTGCTGTCCCCATACTTTAATCCATTTAAAATATCGTCTAAATACTGAATCAGTTCATCATTCTGATAACCGGTAATTTCAAGCTTTACCTCCCGCTGTGTCGCACCTCGCACCAGCCCCGCATAATTAATAACCCTTGCTGTTCCCTGTAATCTGCCGATTTCGCTCATAAGCAGAATTACAAGTATCATTAAAATCAGAATCAATACACTCTGTACTACCGTTTCCATTGTCCGTATTTTTTTGTTTTTATTTAATTCTGCACTACTCATGTCGTTTCTCGACTCCCTTCATTTTCTTCTTTATCAAACTCAAAAGCTGATGGCACAAGTAGCATATAAATCAGCTCTGCACCGGAAAGAATCGTATCTGCGCCGTATTTATTTGCAATTCCTGTCATCCTATTGTAGTACAAAGTACTTCTGTATTTCAATATAAATTTTTACAGAGTCACCCAAAAGCAACTGTCACTTTTCCATAAAAAATTCTCCCCTATTCTTTTGATAAATCCGGAATAAGGGAGAATTATAAAAATTTGATAAAAATTTAAGCACGAAACAACAAAATTATAACCGCTTTCCTGCTTCGTCCGTGTCAATCATTGCCTGAATGAAGCGTTCTTTTGTCGGTACGCCCGGAACATATGTCCATTCAACCACACTGGCGGCCTTGTCTGCAATTTTCACTAAATCTTCTCGTGAAATTTCAAGTTCGTCTAATGTAACCGGCAGTCCGACAGATTTATTAAACTGCATAATGCGGTCACGCTCTTCTAACTGTCCGTCATAGGTCAGCAGGCAAAGCACACCGAACGATACAATTTCACCATGCAGATGTCTTTCGCACTGCGGCAGTGTCGAAGCCCCGTAGTAAACACAGTGCGCCAGTGAACTGTTGTAATAGTAATTGTCCTTCGGATCCGGCTGGTTTTCGTGTGTTGCAAAATTTGAAACAATTCCCGTTGAAATGATAATATCGAGTGCGACCTGCTCCAACGCAAAATCCGGCTTGTTATTTCTGCACGCTTCCAGTGCCTTTGCACCGTACTCAACAAGCGGTGTTGTACAAACCTTGGAAATGCACTGTCCCATAAGCGGTGTATGGTAAATAAATTTATCCCTGCTGGCAAATAAAACCTCGCACTCTTTGGATAAAGCATCGCCGATTCCAGCCCATAAAAGCTTTTCCGGTGAATCTGCAATAATCTTTGTATTCACAAATGTATGATAAGACGGCGCATGCATATAGTAATATTCCTTAAAAGAGCCGTCCGGATTATACATAACGGTAATTGCCGTACATGCCGCACAGTTTGATGCCAGTAAAAAACGGTTTGTCTAACATATCGGCAAGTGTCTTTACCGTATCACAGGCACGTCCGCCACCCACGCCAAACAGCATATCAGCCTCCTGCACACGGCTGTCTGCCTTTAACATTTCCACATTTTCATAGTTAGAATCACCGCCGTACCATATGTAATCCAGGATTTGAACGTCCGAACCTTGAACAGCCGCATCTAACTCCTGTCTCGCCTTTTCCATGGCGGTCTTTCCGCCGATAACGACTGCGGTCTTTCCGTATTTTCTTGTAACATACGGTATCTGTTGATAGCAGTCCTCACCTACACTATAGCTTGGTAAAAATACACTGTAACTTAACATTTTTCTTCCTCTTTTCTTCCAGTCGTACATATTTTCACACCACTCCCGTTTCCTAAACGACTTTGCAGTAAAACGGTAATACACCGCTCACAAACCTGATAAATTCGGTTCTGTAACAAGTGGTATGAATATTTATTCATACTATACGACTTTCAATTCGGAAATTCAATGGTCTGTATACAATTCCCTGTATATTTTTACGGACAAAAACTGGACACCCGCCCTAATGCAGATGTCCTGTAACGCTTTTTCTTTATAACTTTTAAAATGCCGCACGGTAGATTTCCAGAATCTGTTCTTCCGTCAGTTCAACATAATTGTTTCTTAACAGTCTTTGCTGTGTCTGAATGACGTCTTTTGCAAACTGCGCAAGGTCACTTTCCCTGACACCGAATTCCTTTAACGGTGCTTTCTTTAAAACCTTATCCATTAAAGCATACAGTGTCTCAAGCGACGTATCCGGTGTAACATGAAGGCTTTCCGCAATCAGTGCTTCCAGTTCGTTGATTCTGCCGTCCGGACATAACTTTTTATACATTTTCATAACGTCCTGAAACATTAACTGATTGGACTGTCCGTGCGGAATGTGATATACCGAACCGAGTGGATAGGCACACGCATGAACGGCGGCACAGCCCGCATAACCAAACCCCAGTCCTGCCCAGTTGGAAGCCTCTAAAAATTCTGCAGCATACCTTTTCCACGCCTCTTCTCCGCCTTCCTTTACCACCTTATCCCAGCAGGTAAGAATCAATTTTAATGCTTCTGACGAGAAAAGTCTTGAAATACTGCAACCGTTCGGGCTTAAAAAGGATTCTGCACTGTGAACCATTGCATCAATCGATGATGTCGCAAATACCTGATACGGCATGGAATCCAAAAGATTTGTAATCAGAACCGCCTTATCTGCGAGCATGGCATCGGATGCCAGTCCCATTTTTACACCCTTGCTGACACGGTTCATGACGGAAATGTTTGTCACTTCACTGCCCGTTCCGCAGGTGGTCGGTACGATAATCAACGGATGTCTTTTTTCAAGTTCACTGACATGGTCGTATAAATCATCGACTTTATCCTCAGGGGCTGCAACGGCAACCGCCTTTGCAATATCAATAACGGTACCGCCGCCGATTGCAACAATCCGGTCAAAGTTCTTATCCCGCAGCGCATCAAGAATTGCATCGACCGCACCGTCTGTCGGTTCGCCTTTTCCGTACTTTTCACGGAAAAGTGTCTGTACACCGAGTGAGAGCGGCTCTACATACTGCTTATAAGTATGCTCACCACAAAGGACTAAATCCTTTTCCCCAAGCTGTGCTTCTTTTGCAAATTGTTCAAATGTATCGTATTCTTCAATTTCTGTTTTTATTGAAAAACCTTTCATGCTTCTTTATGCCCCTTTCTTTGCCTATTGTTCGTCTGCTGTAAATCTTGATTTCTGTTCTATAGTCTGCTTATCTGCTATGCATTTAACGCTTCTTTTAATGCTTCTTCAAAAATTTCAAGTCCCTTTTCCATCTGTTCATCCGTCATGGTAAGCGGTGCAAGGAAAAAGGAGCAAATACTTCATGCCTTCATATCAAAATTATCTTGCAATATTATGTTTTCACCTATACTACCAGTCTTTTCTTCACTATTTAATGCTTTTCTCGCCTCACTAAATGCCTCATAATATGTCATTTTCAATGCTGAATGAACCTGCGACTCTGCTTTTGTTTCTTTTTCCTGCCAGCCTACTCCCCCTGTATAGGTCAAAACTTCTTCGCCAGCTTCATTGTATACATGAATTGCCGAGCCTGTCCCTGTTCCCTGATATTTTGCCTCATAAGGTATTCCAAACAGCATACAGAGCCATTTTTTGTCTGCTTCCTCAACTTCTTTCATTGCTGACATATTACCTGAATTCATTGATTGACTAAACTTTCCAATTAAAGCAGCTCTATTCGGGGCTACTTTGCTTACTTCCGTCTTTCTCAAATTCATAAATGCATTTCCCATATATACATTGTCCTGTGCATCTTTTTTTGCCAGATCAACAATCTTCTCTTTTAAAGAATCTGTTAATTTCCATTTGTTTTGTTCAGAAGGTTTAGAAACATTTTTATTCGATGTGTTCCACACTTTTGCTGTGCTATAATTATTTGATATTTCCATTTAATTGAATCACCTCTCTGTTCTGTCATTTATGTAATCATACAATTCCTTATATGACAGATATCGCATAAATATTTTTCCCATATCCAGCTACCTGCACTGTAACATACACATATCCATCACTTTTTATTTGCGCTGCAACTACCTTTACGCTTGACACTGCTGGTGCAGGAGCTTGAACTGAAATTCCAGGTGTCACATTTTCATCAACTGTATTTATCATTCCTTCATCCGTAAAAGAATCATACCAAATGCTTTTTCATCAAAGTCTGCTTCTGCCATATATGGATTTATATTTTCATTTTCCTGAGTAACACATTCTGTACTAAATTGAGGGATATTATCCTGCTTACGTCTAGTTTCACACGGCACACCATTCATAGAATAATTAGAATTAATCTGCATATTGCAAATCCTCCTTAGTACACATTAAATCTCAAACTCATTGTATTCCACGGAGAATTTGCCGAAGTGGAATTTGCTGTAAATGTTCCAGCTTCATATTCACTTCCTTCATATGTCCAAAGGCAATAGTATCCATATGTCAAATTTTAGTATCTACCGTTGACTGAGCAAGAGATTTCTTAGCTTCTATTGATTCTCTTGTAACATTATCTAATGCTCCCTCTTTGATTGGCTTACCAATTTCCCAGTTAGGATCAGCCGTTTTTGCTGCATCATAAAATGCCTGTCTGTAAATTCTCTCATATTTTTCAAGAGTGTATCCGGCAGCCAGTCTGTCTTTCTTCTGCATTTTACGATACAAATTGTTATATACATCTGAGCGTCTTGTTGTATCACCATTGCATACACCATTTTCACGCAGAAATTCCTTTTTTGTCAGTTCATACATTTCTTCTTTGCTACTATCCGGAATTAATATGATCCTTTTTCTCGAACTTTCATTTTCATCTGTCACTAAAAGTCCTGACAATCCATTTACAGGATTAATATAATCTCCGTCCTTATCATAATGACTCATCAGATTTTTTATTCCCTGAATATTGCCATACATTGCACCATTTCCAGCAGACATCATTTGTTTTACAGCAGACTTATATTGTTTACTATTCGTGTTAATTCCGGCAGCTTTTAATTGTGCTTGAACAGAACTGCTATTCAACTGGGACAACTGAAAACTACCTATTGAATTCACTCCTGATGTTCCAAATGATTTTTGAAATAAAAAAGCATAATCCGTTATCCTTGACATAAACCAACCTCCTTGTCTGTCTACATTTTATGTATTGTAAATTAACAATGTCTACTCATGTATATGCTGCTCACAGCTTTTCTCAATGAAATTAATATTATCTGAAATATATATTATGTCTTTTAATCTTTACTTAATTTTAACATTAGAAAAAAAGGTTTTCAATACTCATTGCAGAAAATCACGATATAAGCAAAAATCAACAGAACAGAAAGTAAAAAAACTTTGTCTATTCTTATTCCCTCAATTTGAATACCGAAACCATACCGCTATCCCTGCCTTTTATCAACTTTTCCAAACTTCCGTTTTGTAGCTTTCATCTGTTCAAAAGCAGAATCGACCTGACAGTTGATTGCACCTATAAGCCTTCCATCCTGTGTTTTCTCCGGATTCATCACATAATCAAGAGATCTCTTCAGATGTTTTCCGTGAAAATGCCCACCACAATCCTTCATATTAAGGATTTTACTGATTGCCAATCTTTACCACCGCCTCATCTACCTTCTGATTCAGTTTCCGCATATAAGCTATCAGCTGTGTCTTATCTTCCTTGGAATACAGTCCGGCATTATTGTTAAATACTATCTGATTGATATTTATTCCAATTCTGTTGACTTCATTAATGAGTTCCTTCAGAATCTTCCTTACTTCCGGATAATCATTTGGTTTCTGACTGATAAGAAGACGGATATACTCAGAATCATTTTTAAATCTTCTTCTTTTATCCGTTCTGACGATACCAGTGCCAGCACAGACCCTGTCTGGGAAAGCATTAAAATATCCGATGCCGTATAAAAGGAAAATTCCATACTGATAATATGGCGCAGTTCCCGCCCCAGTGCCAGCGAATCCCCGTTCTGATTCTGTGCTGCCTTTAACGCAAATTCAACCACACAGAACCCGCCTGAAAGGTCCACATTTAAGTATCGTGCCTGTGCTAAAATGCTTTCTCTGTTTAAATGTTCTGAATCCAGAATTGAAATAAAAGCTGTTCCTCCAGATTTTTATTGTTTTCCTCCAGCATAAGTTTGTTGCAGAGTATCTGGGAGAGGTCTATCAGCGGATATTTCTCCGGCAGTTCAAACAGCGGCAGGTCATTTTCATCGGCATCCTGTATAAGTTCATCGG
>OGNE01001416.1_pt1 | contig 10232 bp, 8 predicted proteins | sample 1573401 | NCBI WGS metagenome assembly OGNE01 (sample SAMEA2581884, study PRJEB24529) | metagenome | biome: Human gut stool | place: China | collected 2011 | reverse complement strand
TACGTCAGGAAAAAGCAAAGCGGAGGGAACCATCGTGAAATTTGAGTACAAAAACAATCATCTGATACTGCGCGTTCTAACCGCCGAATATGCCGATGCCGTGCTTTCTTTTTACCGGCGCAACCGGGAACAGTTTGATATTTATGAAACGGATAAGCCGGACCATTTTTACACCAAAGCATTTATCCAGTCCCTTTTAACTGCGGAATACAACGCTTTTGTCGCCGGAAAACACATCCGCTTCTTTTTGTTTGATACGAATTTCCCCGACAAGATTATCGGAACGGTGTCCTTTTCTGACATTAAAAAGGGGGCATTTTGTTCCTGCACCACCGGTTATAAAATTGACAAAGAATTCCAGCATCAGGGTTACGGACGGCGTATGCTGACCATGGCTTTAAAAATTCTTGTCACGGAAATGCACATGCACCGCATAGAAGCCTATATTGCACCGCAGAACACCGCTTCCATTTCACTTGCCACACAGCTTGGATTTATTCCGGAAGGCACTGCTTACTCCTATGTATATCTGCGCGGCAAATGGGAAGACCATCTGCGCTTTGTCTATATTTCCTGATACCAGTATCCGAAATATGGATTGGAATAGTCGCTTCTGTGGCTCTTTTTGAAGTTGCAAAAGCCAAACATCGATGCCATAAACCGCTCCCGGTTGCAGTACATTCCCGGAACTCCGATAAAATACCGGGTGTTGTTGTCATTTTCACAGACTTTTCCAAAAAGAATATGCTTAAAATTATAATATCCATGCACCAGAAAGCTGTTGTTTACAACAGCGTCGTCCTCAATCGGAAGCTGCTTTAAAAGCTCCGGTGTCACCTCCACACAGTCATAAAAATAGTCATCTTCAAACGCATCTATAAAATCCCGGTTGATAAATACTTTTTCAAATGCCGGCATTTCCTCTTGTGGCTTTGCATTTTGCAGTTTTGTATTTTGTGGCATTGTGCCTTGCGGATTTGTATTCCGGAACAATAACTCCTGCACCGCTTCCATGGCGCGTACCTGCTGTGCCTTCATCTGTGACGTTTCCTGTTGCAAATCCGTCTGCTGACCGGCTGACTGTGCGGATTCGGGTGTTGCCGGCTTTGATGTTACTGCCGCTTCTTCTACCTCATTTTCTGAAACATCTTCCGCGTTCCGCCGCACTGTTTCAGATTCACACACATTCCCGGACATTTCCGCGGATTTTCTCTCCGCCTCCTGCCCTGTTGTCCGGTTTACCTGTTCTTTCACAGACACTTCCTCTGAATCTGCCTGTGCCACCGGATTTGAAGCCGCCGCCGCTTCCGGCTGTGCAAATGTAATGTCCTCTGTATTCAGTATACAATCCTCCCACAGACTGAACATACGGTAAAAGTCCTCATTTTCCCTTGCAAGTGCAATGCCGCTGATATCTTCAAATGTATAACCTGATTGATTGATATTCATTGGATTGAATAAATCCTGATACTGTCCGATTCCCTGATTAACCATGACTGTTCCTGTTTTTAGCAGGGTAAACCCGCCCGGCTGATGTTTCTTTCCATCAACCATCACATAAACGCCAAATAACTCAGGGGTATCTGTATAGACACCTTTTACGGAAACTGTCAGCTTAAACTGTCCGTTTCTGACCTCCGCTTTGGCAAACCCGACATTTTTATCCCGGACACCGCCCGGATATGCATAAATGTATGAAACCAGTCTTTTATAATCCGCCATATTTCCTCCAATTCATACTATTAATAGACTGCTTGCAGTGAACTCCTAACGCAACCTTATGAATTGAATTTTTAAAATATGACGGATTTTTATACTTCACATTACTTCCCTGTATCTTCCGAAAGCACATTTGCAAGTTCGGCAAACTGCGCAAGGGTCAGTGCTTCTCCGCGCACGGTTGCAGAAAGCCCGCATTTTTCAAGAGCTGCTGCCATCTGTTCTTTGGACACGGACAGCTCCGGACTGTTCCCGACACTGTTTGTCATCGTTTTTCTACGCTGGTTAAAAGATGCACGGATTAAACGAAACATCAGATGCTCGTCAGCAACTTCTACCGGCGGCTTTTCATAACGCGTAAGCTGAATAACAGCGGAGTCCACATTCGGACGCGGCATAAAACAGCTTGCCGGAACATTTAATAAAATCTGCGGCTTTGCATAATACTGCACCGCAAGCGAAAGCGCACCGTAATCCTTCGTTCCCGGTCCGACCTGCATACGGTCTGCCACTTCCTTCTGCACCATAATCGTAATGCTGTCTAACGGCACATGGCTTTCAAACAGCCCCATAATAATCGGCGTTGTGATATAATACGGAAGATTGGCAACGACCTTAATCGGCTTTCCGCCGTTACGCTCATTGGCAAGCTTTACAATATCCAGCTTTAAAATGTCTTCGTGAATAACCGTAACATTGTCATACCACGAAAGCGTATCCTCCGTCAGAATCGGAATGAGTTTATCGTCAATTTCAACAGCAACGACTTCTCTTGCATTTTCACATAAAATCTGTGTCATCGTTCCGATACCCGGTCCGATTTCCAGTACAAAGTCGTCTTTTGTCACACCGGCATCGCGCACAATTTTTTCGACCACATTTTCATCAATTAAGAAATTCTGTCCGAATTTTTTTTGAAATGAAAATCCGTAGCGGTTCAATACGGCAATTGTATTTGTGGGATTTCCGAGGTGCATTACATTTTTATAATCTTTTTCCGCCATGCTACATTTCCTTTCTTAGTCCTGTGCCGCCGAAAGCCCGAATAACTTCCTTGCGTTTGCATTGGTAATATCAATGACCTCCTGTGCCGTCATCTGCTTAATCTGCGCAATCCGTTCCGCCACATACGGAAGGTAGCCGCTGTAATTTCTCTTGCCGCGGTTAGGTTCGGGTGCCATATACGGACAGTCTGTTTCTAAAAGAATCTTCTCTATCGGAATGGCTTCTACTGCGTCGACTGCCTTTTTTGCATTTTTAAACGTCACAACACCACCAAAACCGAAGTAAAAGCCCATTTTTAAAAATTCCTGTGCTGCTTCTTTGGAATACGAATAGCAGTGAATCACGCCACCAATCTGTTCGGCATGTTCTGCCCTCATGCAGGCAAGCGTGTCCTGACAGGCTTCCCGTGAATGGATAATCACCGGTTTTTTAATGTCTGCCGCAAGGCGGAGCTGTCTGCGGAACCACTGCTGTTGTATTTCTTTTGCCGGTTCCGGGTAGTGGTAATCCAGTCCGATTTCCCCGATTGCAAGCGCCTTTTCATTTTCCGATGCCGTCTTTTTTAACCACGCCATGCGTGCTTCCGTTAATTCTTCCACATCTTCCGGGTGGATTCCGACTGCCGCATAAATTTTTTCATGGCTGTCTGCAAGGGCTACGGACTGTTCACAGCCCGCAAAGCTGGCACCGACATTGATAATCGTATCAATATCTTTTGCAAACATTTCATCAAAAAGCGCTTCGCGGTCTTCTCTAAAAGCTTCATCATCGTAGTGTGCGTGTGTTTCAAATATTTACATCATTTTATTCTTCTCCGCTACTGTTTAAAAATGCGTTTAAAAAACTGATACAGTCCGTTTTCCCATACGGAATCCTCGTGTTCCGCGCCCTGATAATAACACCGCCTAGCGGATTTCGCTTCCGGCAATCATGTCCTTATCTACTGTCAGTACAGATAAGTTGTCCGCATCATCGGCTGCTGCCAGAATCATGCCCTGTGATTCTACGCCGCAAAGCTTACACGGCTTTAAGTTTGTAATCACGGCAACCTTCTTGCCAACCATTTCTTCCGGCTTGTAATACTTTGCGATACCGGATACAATCTGGCGCACTTCATCGCCGATACGGATTTGTGAAACCAGCAGCTTCTTTGCCTTTGGCACCGGTTCACACTTTAAGACTTCACCGACACGAATCTGAATCTTATCAAAGTCATCAATGGTAATTTCCGGCTTTTCTTCTACCTGTGGGTACTGCACACCGCCTGCGGCTGCTTTCTGTGCTGCCTGGATTTCTTCTGCCTTCTTTAAAACTTCTTCTAAATCCAGTCTTGCAAACAGAATTTCCGGCTTGTCCGTTACCTTGATACCGGATGCTCTTAAACCGAACTTGTCTAAATCATCAAAATCACGCACACCGTCTTTTGCATTTTCAGGATAAAGCTGTGCAAGGATTCTCTCTGATGTTTCCGGCATAAAGGATGTTAAAAGGTTTGCACCGATTGTAATACTCTCTACGAGGTTGTAAAGTACTTCTGCCAGTCTGTCCTGCTTTGTTTCGTCCTTTGCAAGCGCCCAAGGCATGGTTTCATCAATATATTTATTACATCTCTTAAATAATGAGAAGACTTCTGTAATTGCATCGGCTACGTGCAGGGTTGCCATCTTTTCCTGTGCCTTTGCTCTTGTTGCAGTCACAACTGCCTTTAAGTCGTCATCGACTTCTTCAGTCACACCGGTCTTTGTCACAACGCCGCCAAAGTATTTATTGGACATGGCAATGGTTCTGTTGACAAGATTTCCGAGTGTATTGGCAAGCTCGGAATTTAAACGTTCTACAAGCAGCTCCCATGTGATGACACCGTCATTTTCAAAAGGCATTTCATGAAGCACGAAATATCTGACTGCATCGACACCGAATAAATCTACAAGGTCATCTGCATAAATAACATTGCCCTTCGACTTACTCATCTTGCCGTCACCCTGTAACAGCCATGGATGTCCAAATACCTGCTTTGGCAGCGGAAGGTCGAGTGCCATCAGCATAATCGGCCAGTAAATAGTATGGAAACGCAGAATATCCTTTCCAATCAGATGTAAATCTGCCGGCCAGTATTTTTCAAATAACGCATCGTTGTTACCGTCTACGTCATAGCCCAGTCCTGTGATATAGTTTGAAAGCGCATCAATCCATACATAAATAACGTGCTTGTCATCAAAGTCTACCGGAATACCCCACTTAAAAGACGTTCTGGATACACATAAATCCTGTAAACCTGCCTTTAAGAAGTTGTTCATCATTTCATTCTTTCTGGATTCCGGCTGGATAAATTCCGGGTGTTCCTCAATATGCTTGATTAAGCGGTCCGCATACTTGCTCATCTTAAAGAAATAAGCTTCTTCCTTTGCAGGCTGTACGGGACGACCGCAGTCCGGACACTTGCCGTCTACCAGCTGTGATGCCGTAAAGAAGGATTCACAAGGTGTACAGTACATTCCTTCATAATGTCCCTTGTAAATGTCGCCCTTATCGTAGAGCTTCTTAAAAATCTTCTGTACCTGCTTTTCGTGGTCCGCATCGGTGGTACGGATAAATTTATCATAAGAAGTGTTCATTAAATCCCATATCCGCTTAATCTCACCGGATACACCATCTACAAATTCCTTTGGTGTCACGCCTGCTTCTTCCGCTTTTAATTCAATCTTCTGTCCGTGTTCATCGGTTCCTGTCTGGAAACGGACATCGTATCCTTCCTGTCTTCTGAATCTTGCAATGCTGTCTGCAAGCACGATTTCATACGTATTGCCGATATGCGGCTTTCCTGATGTATATGCAATTGCCGTTGTCATGTAAAACGGTCCTTTATTCTGTGGCATATTATTTTCTCCTTTCAAATCTCCATTGCGGTGCATTTCCGCGCATTTTTACACATAGATTAATGATAGTGAAATTATGGTAAGATGTCAAGTTTACAGCCCCGAAAAACAGTTGACTTCTACAGCATATTATCCGATAATAAATATAATAATTTCATTGATAGTATGATTATTTAAATTTTATGGAGGAATCCCCCTTGATGAACAAACAACGTTTATTTTTTAAGAAAGCCTCAGCACTTGTACTTTGCACGATTCTTTTGTTTACGTGCAGTGCCTGCTTTAACATTTCCAATACCCCAAAACCGGACAGCAATACCGGACAGACTTTCAACGGACAATATGCCGAAACAGACAATGAAGCCTTTGCGCAGTATGTAAATGAACTTTTTGCCGAAACCGTCACGACGGATACCATAACCCTTCATTCCTACATGGAACATCCGTCAGACTTTGGCATTGACAATTACGAGGTCACACTCGGACGGTATGACCTTGCCGCTCTTGACAATACATCTGATATTACCGGTAAACTCACGGCTCTAAAAAGCTTTGACCGCACAACGCTGTCCCCAAAACAGCAGATTACCTACGATGAACTGCTTATTTACCTGCAAAATGAACTGGAATACTCGGATTTATTCCTTTTCCAGACCAGCTTATGCACAACGACCGGTTTTCACGTACAATTTCCGCTGATTCTCGCAGAATACACTTTTGAAGAAGAAAAAGACGTCAAAGAATACTTAGCACTTTTAGAAGACTCGGACGGCTATTTTCAAAGCCTTGCAGATTACGAAGCCCTGCGCAGCCGGAACGGTTATTTTATGGAGGATGCGCTTGCCACACAGATTGTCGGAGAATGTGAAAATTTTATCGAAAGTGCCGGCAGTCCGGACAGCTATCTGATTACGACTTTTGATGAAAAATTAGATGCTTTAACCGGCATTTCCGATGCAGATAAAGCGGCTTACAAAACTGCCAATCAGGCGGCAGTCACCGGGCATCTTATAAAAGGCTACCGCATTCTGACAGACGGACTCAAAAAACTTACCGGCACGAACCGTTATCAGGGCGGGCTTTGTAATTACCCGGACGGCGAAAAATATTTCCAGTATCTTTTAAACCATTCGCTTGGCTGGTCAAAGACGGTTGATGAGTACAACGCCCTGCTGGATTCCTATATCCGCTCCAACCTGTTGACAATGCAGACACTGATGGGAAAGGATTCTTCTCTTTCCAGCCAGTTTAACAATTTTTCGTTTTCCATAACCGAACCGGCAGCGGTCCTTACTGATTTAAAGACAAAAATTGCTGCAGATTTCCCGCAGGGACCGGATGTCAGCTATGATATTAAATATATTACCGAAGCGCTGCAGGATTCGGTCAGTCCCGCCATGTACTTTCTGCCGCAGCTTGATAATCTGAATATTAATTCTATCTATATTAATCCGAAAGGCACACAATCGTCACAGCTTTATCCGACACTGGCACATGAAGGATATCCGGGACATTTATACCAGACCACGTATTTTGCAGATTCCAGTCCCGATTTAATCCGCTATCTGATTGCACCGGACGGCTATGTGGAAGGCTGGGCTACATACTGTGAGCTTTTTTCCTATTCGTATGCCGACACCGGAAACCCCCTGCTCAACACGCTTGCACAGGCAAATTACGCCACAATACTATGTCTGTATGCGAAATGTGACCTCGGAATTAATGCCCTTGGCTGGACGGAAAATGACGTAGCTTCCTATATTGCTGATTTTGGATTTACAGACAAGAATGTTGCGCATGGAATGTATCTGTCCATGGTTTCCAACCCCGGCAATTACTGCAAATATGTGCTTGGCTGGATTGGATTTTCAGAATTAAAAAAAGAAGCCCGGGCGCAGACAGGTTCCGCATTTTCCAATCCGGACTTTCACAAATATATTTTAGATATGGGGTCTGTGCCGTTTGATATGCTGTTTGACCGCTTAGAGGACTGGTGCAGTGTGCAGTCCGCACAGTAAGCCATACAAAGCTTTAATGCCGGAAAAGTTTCATCACACCTTGTCAATGAAACTTTTCCGGCATTATTTTTTAGTAATATCTGCCGCCTGTACAGCACAATCCGCTGCCGCACAAATTACAGCACATATTTAATAACAGAAGTTTTACACAAAAATCACACGTGCCGTTATCTGCGGAGGAACGTCCGTATGCCCTGCCCTGTCCCGCATACCACTGACCACCGCTGACTAACTGGCGGTAGAGCATCTGATACTGCATATTATCCGGGTCCATTGCCACTGCACGCTGGGCGTGTTCAATCGCCGTTGCCTGTTCACCCTTTCCGGCATGTGCCTGCGCACTGTAAAAGTACCAGCGCCCGTCACGGTCTTCAATTCCGTCAAGCACATTTAACGCTTCAGCAAAACTGCCGCTTCTGATATAGTTGGCGGCAGCTCTCAAATAATTGCTGTTCTTGTCACCTGCGGTCTTCTGCCTGCTTTGTCCGCCCTGACTGCCATAACCGTAGCCAAAAGGATCAAATCCCCAGAAGCCGCCAAAATCACCAAAATCGCCATACGCACCCTGCCGGTGGTTCTGCGTATCTCCGTCATAGCCGTAGCCGCCCGCATTGTAACCATAACCGCCGGAAGCGGCATTTTCCTTTTCTTTCATAATCTGATTATACGCCTGCTGTACAGTTTTAAACATTTCTTCCGCCTGCGCTTTATTCGGATTATTGATATTGGCATCCGGGTGGTATTTCCGGCTCAATGCCCTATATGCTTTTTTTATTTCCTCATCGGAAGCATCTCTTGATACGCCGAGAATTTTATACGGATCCGCCACTGTTTTCTCCTTCTTGCTTTTTAACCTTTATTCGTTTTTCCTTCGCCGCCTGAAACCTTATCCAGACACCGGAATACAATATATTCCTTAAAAGCTGCGCTTCTTCCACTATCGGAAGCCGCTCAAATATCCTTACACAGTCTGCCATCATGGCATTTAATATACTTTCACAATAAGCATCAAATCCCGGCTGGTCCACATGGGTACAAAACACATTATACCGCCCGGCTTTTATATCTTCCTCTGCATCTTCATACGCATCACACAGATAAATAAACTTGCCTAACTGGTATCCCATTTTTTGTAAATCTTTCGTCCACTCATCGTCTTTCATCGCCATGATAACAGACATCACTGTTGCAAAATAGGACGCTGCGCGGTCGATATTTTCTTCTCCCGCTTTTTCTGCCGCCAAAAGATTGGAGAGTGCCTGCCGGATTGCTTCTGCTTTCTGCGGGTACTTTTCACATATTTTCTTCACCCGTTTTTTGAGCATTTGGGAATAGGCAAGTCTGGTAATTTTTTTCTCGTCCTTCCAGTCGTCCACACATTTATAATATGCCATGAGCAGATTCATATCTGCAACATACGATGTGACTTCATTCTTACGCACCGGGTGCTTTGCTGCCGGGTGTGCCACACAGCGTTCTTCCGAATAATCTGTTCGCGGCTCGTAAAGCGCTGTCAGCAAAATAACCAAAAAGGTCATATCATAACTTAAAGAAATCTGTCCGCTAAAGCCGTACTGTTCTCTTAAAACATCACACAAACCGCAGTAATAGGAACGGTATCTGTCATATTCCTTAAACTTTAATTCCGGTTTGTTGACAATCACATATCCATACATGCCGAGCGGTTCCTTTTCCTTTAATTTTTCTGTAATCTTTCTATATCTTTCTGTATCTTTTTACGCAAAAACCGGAGTACCGCTTCTTTGTACTCCGGTCTGTGCCTATCATATAACAAGTTTGATTTGCCGTCAATTCGTACAGAAAAGAAATTATAAAATCTTTATAGATTCTTTACGAATATCCCACTTTGGCTTTGCCGTGCCTGCATTATTTGTATAAAACAGCATTGCCTTTACCGCATCCGCCGAATTTGCAAAATCATTCTATCAATCTGCCGCTCATACTCGGAACGGATGGTTTTAATCCTGAAAAGCGGCAGTCCGATGCTTTCAAACAGCTCATTTTTAAATTTATCAATCTGTGCCGCCTGTCTGGTTTCATGGGACGAATCGTCTAATTCAAGCCCCGCCTTAATATGTAAATCTTTATCACAGATTAAAAAATCAACATGTCTGGATTTGATATACCCTCTGTATTTTCCGATATTTTTCGTTCCGGTAACGGATATAAAATCCTCCAGACGTACTTTTGGACATATCCGCAGTCCGTTTTTTGTACATTTTTCTTCTAATATCTTATAAAATGCATATTCTGTCTTTGTCAGCAGAAACTTCTGCCGGTAAGGATACTGCCGTCTTTTATGGCGGCGGTAAAACAAAAGTGCAGCCACTGCTGCTGCCAGCAGGACTGCCGCAATCTCTGTCTGTATCTTCATATCTTTCTTTTTCTCCATTTCTGCCGGTAGTCCACAAACCGGAGCTTTTCCGTTCTGCAATAAAATTTTCGGCAATTCCTGTAATTGTATAGAAAGAATGTGCAAAGCACATAAAACAAAAACCGCAACCTCCATACAGAAGTTACGGTTCTTTCCTTAGTGCGCCGCCAGGGGTTCGAACCCTGGACACCCTGATTAAGAGTCAGGTGCTCTACCAAC
>OGNE01001413.1_pt1 | contig 10247 bp, 8 predicted proteins | sample 1573401 | NCBI WGS metagenome assembly OGNE01 (sample SAMEA2581884, study PRJEB24529) | metagenome | biome: Human gut stool | place: China | collected 2011 | reverse complement strand
AAAGCTGGCAAAACCGCTAAGCAGACTTTCTTCATGTTGTATATCTCCTTTACAAGTTCTGATTTTATAAATTCATTACTAAACATAATTCTACCACAATCACACTTACAATCCTACGTTTTTCTTTTTCATTACATATAAAATTGCCTTGTGAACGGACATTTATATATGCACTTCAAAACCTAAGAAAGCACCATAAACTCTGCGACACTACGACCGCTAAACTCTGGCAGGACACAATTTTTTCACAAAAAATCTTCAAAAAACATCAGAAATACTGTTGACAAAAAAATAGGATGGTGCTATGTTAGGTACATAGATATTAGCACTCCAATCAAATGAGTGCTAACAAATCTAAAAACACACAGATAATTGCTCAGTGACAAGCGTTGTTGGACAATTATGATATTTCCAGAAGCAGGAGTGAGTGAATGGAAGAATTAGAATTAGACGAACGTAAAACGAAAATTTTAAATGCTATCATCCGCAACTATCTGGAAACAGGTGAACCGGTTGGTTCAAGAACCATTTCAAAGTATACAGACCTGAATTTAAGTTCAGCAACGATCCGAAATGAGATGGCAGACCTTGAGGAGTTGGGATACATTTTACAGCCGCATACTTCGGCTGGACGGATTCCTTCCGATAAAGGTTACCGCTTCTATGTAGATCATCTGATGGAAGAGAAGAACCGGGAAGTGGATGACATGAAGCAGTTTGTCATCGAACACACCGAGAAGATGGAACAGGTACTGCAGAAGGTTGCAAAAGTTCTGGCAGCCAATACCAACTATGCAACAATGGTATCAGCGCCGAGTTATCATCGGAACAAAGTGAAGTTCATTCAGCTCTCTAATGTGGATGAGGAACAGATCCTTGCAGTGATCGTTACAGAGGGCAACATGGTCAAGAATAAGATCATTCCGGTATCAGAACCGCTTGATAATGAGACAATGTTGAAGTTGAATATCCTGCTGAATTCGAATCTGAATGGTCTGGCATTAGAAGAGATCAATCTTGCGACTATCGCCAAGCTGAAAGGGCAGGCAGGTATCCACAGTGATATCGTCAGCAATGTGCTTGATACACTTGGTGAGACAATGGGTCAGGATGAGGATATTAAGATTTATACGAGTGGTACGACAAATCTTTTCAAATATCCGGAGTTATCTGATTCAGCGGAGAAAGCAAGTGAACTGATCTCCACATTTGAGGAGAAACAGCAGTTGGCAAGCCTTGTAACTGAAAACCTGTTGGATGAAGAGAATACAGGAATTCAGGTTTATATAGGGAATGAAAGCCCGATCCAGACGATGAAGGACTGCAGTGTTGTGACTGCAACTTATGAATTGGGCGAAGGTGTTCGGGGAACGATAGGAATTGTCGGACCGAAGCGGATGGATTATGAGAAAGTAATGGCGAATCTGAACACATTGAAAAAATCTCTGGATGGCATCTTAGATAAGCCAAAAGGAGAAGTATAGAAAGGTGGCTGGGAAATGCAGGAAGCGAAGAAAGAAGAAGTATTAGAAGAGGTTTTAGAGGATTTAGAAAAAGAGTCCCAGGCAGATCAGACAGAAGATTCCGTAAAAGAAGCTGAAACGACTGAGGATACAGCTTCTGAGACAGAAGAGAAAGACACAGGGGAAACGGCGGAAGAGACAGAAGGATCTTCCAAAGAGGATTCTGATGACAATAAAAAGGGATTCTTCAAGAAGAAAAAAGATAAGAAAGATGAACAGATTGAAGATCTTACCGATCGTCTGAGACGCCAGATGGCAGAATTTGAGAATTTCCGCAAACGTACTGAGAAAGAAAAATCACAGATGTTTGATATGGGAGCAAAAACAATTGTTGAGAAAGTGCTTCCGGTGATCGATAATTTCGAGCGCGGGCTTGCGGCTGTACCGGAAGACAAAAAGGAAGATGCATTTGTCGTTGGTATGGATAAGATTTACAAACAATTCCTTACAACATTAGAGGAGGTTGGTGTAAAACCAATCGAGGCAGTTGGACAGGAATTTGATCCAAATTTCCATAATGCAGTCATGCATGTGGAAGATGAAGGGCTTGGCGAAAATATAGTAGCGGAAGAACTTCAGAAAGGTTATATGTACAGAGACGCTGTGGTAAGACACAGCATGGTAAAGGTAGCTAATTAAAGGAGGAAATTATTATGAGTAAAATTATTGGTATTGACTTAGGAACAACAAACAGCTGTGTAGCAGTTATGGAAGGTGGAAAACCTACCGTTATCGCAAATCAGGAAGGTGCAAGAACAACACCATCTATCGTAGCATTTACAAAAACAGGAGAGAGATTAGTCGGTGAACCTGCAAAACGTCAGGCTGTTACAAACGCAGAGAAAACAATCTCTTCCATTAAGAGACATATGGGATCTGATTACAAAGTAGCAATTGATGATAAACAGTATTCTCCACAGCAGATCTCCGCAATGATCCTTCAGAAATTAAAAGCAGATGCAGAGGGATATTTAGGAGAGAAAGTTTCAGAAGCTGTTATCACAGTACCTGCATACTTCAATGATGCACAGCGTCAGGCAACAAAAGATGCCGGCAAGATCGCAGGACTTGATGTAAAACGTATCATCAACGAGCCAACAGCAGCAGCTTTAGCTTATGGTCTTGACAATGAGAAAGAACAGAAGATCATGGTATACGATTTAGGTGGTGGTACATTTGATGTTTCCATTATCGAGATCGGTGACGGAGTTATTGAAGTATTAGCTACAAATGGTGATACACACCTTGGTGGTGATGATTTTGATAACAAGATCACACAGTGGATGATCGATGAGTTTAAGAAGGCAGAGGGTGTTGATCTTTCTACCGACAAGATGGCTTTACAGAGATTAAAAGAAGCTGCCGAGAAAGCAAAGAAGGAACTTTCTTCCGCAACTACTACAAATATTAACTTACCATTCATCACAGCTACAGCTGAGGGACCAAAGCACTTTGATATGAACTTAACACGTGCAAAATTCGATGAATTGACCGCTGACCTTGTAGAGAGAACAGCAACACCGGTTCAGAACGCATTGAAAGATGCCGGTATTACCGCTTCTGAATTAGGAAAAGTATTGTTAGTTGGTGGTTCAACACGTATCCCTGCTGTACAGGATAAAGTAAAACTGTTGACCGGACATGAGCCAAACAAATCCTTGAACCCGGATGAGTGTGTAGCACTTGGTGCTTCCGTACAGGGTGGTAAACTTGCAGGAGACGCCGGCGCAGGCGATATCCTTCTTCTGGATGTAACTCCGCTGTCTCTGTCCATCGAGACCATGGGAGGTATTGCAACTCGTCTGATCGAGCGTAACACCACAATCCCGACCAAGAAGAGCCAGATCTTCTCAACAGCAGCAGATAACCAGACAGCAGTAGATATCAACGTTGTACAGGGTGAGCGTCAGTTCGCAAGAGATAACAAATCTCTCGGACAGTTCCGTCTGGATGGTATCCCGCCAGCACGTCGTGGTGTTCCACAGATCGAGGTTACATTCGATATCGATGCAAACGGTATTGTAAATGTATCTGCCAAGGATCTTGGAACAGGCAAAGAGCAGCATATCACAATCACAGCCGGATCTAACATGTCAGATGAAGAAATCGATAAGGCTGTTAAGGAAGCTGCTGAGTTTGAAGCACAGGATAAGAAGAGAAAAGAAGCAATCGATGCCAGAAATGAAGCTGAGAGCTTTGTATTCCAGACAGAGGATGCATTAAAGCAGGTAGGAGATCAGGTTGATCCTGCAGACAAGTCAGCAGTAGAAGCTGACGTTGCAGCAGTAAAGGCTTTCCTGGATGCACACAAGGAAGCAGAGCAGATGACAGATGCAGATGTTGCTGAATTAAAGGCAGCACAGGAGAAACTGACACAGAGTGCACAGAAGGTATTTGCAAAGATGTATGAGCAGGCACAGGCAGCACAGGGTGCAGCAGGCGCAGGCCCGAATCCGGGAGCAGGTCCTGATATGGGTTCTGCAGCAGGAGCAAACACCGGAGCAGGAGCAAATGGTGCAGATGATGATGTCATCGATGCAGATTTCAAAGAGGTTTAATTTAGAAAATAAATAGACAAAGCGTGGGGTTTCCGGTTTTCCGGAAACCCTATGCGTACTATAAGGGATTAATATTATGGCAGAGAAAAGAGATTATTACGAGGTCCTTGGAATTCCAAAGACCGCAACGGAAGCAGAAATAAAAAAAGCTTTCCGTACAACCGCCAAGAAGTATCATCCGGATATGCATCCGGGAGATAAAGAGTGTGAGGAAAAATTTAAAGAAGCGCAGGAGGCATATGCCGTTTTGAGCGATCCGGAAAAGCGCAGACAGTATGATCAGTTTGGTCATGCCGCGTTTGATGGAGGCGCCGGCGGTGCAGGCGGATTCGATTTTTCCGGCATGGATATGGGAGATATCTTTGGCGATATTTTCGGAGACTTTTTCGGTGGCGGAAGACGAAACAGCAACAATAACGGACCGGCGCAGGGCGCAAGTGTACGTCTTACCGTCCGTATTGCGAGTGAAGAAGCTGTGTTTGGATGTTCTAAGGAACTTGAGTTCCCGTATAAAGAAGAATGTAAGACCTGTCACGGAACTGGGGCAAAACCGGGAACTTCACCGGAAACCTGCAGCAAGTGCGGGGGAAAAGGGAAAGTGGTATATTCCCAGCAGTCTTTGTTTGGCATGATGCAGAATGTGCAGACCTGTCCGGATTGCGGCGGTACCGGTAAGGTGATCCGTGAAAAATGTCCGGATTGCCGGGGAACGGGATATATCTCAAAGAAAGTACGAAAGACTGTAGAGATTCCGGCCGGAATTGATAATGGACAGTCTGTTCGTGTCAGAGGTTACGGAGAACCGGGACGAAACGGAGGTCCGAGAGGAGATCTTCTGGTAGAAGTTCTTGTTTCCAGAAGCAATGCGTTTGAACGTCAGGACATGAATATATTTTCCAATGCTTCGATTTCCTTTGGTATCGCAGCACTGGGCGGGGATATCCGTATCAGGACGGTGGACGGAGATATCATCTATACCGTTGCACCGGGTACCCAGAGCGGAACGAGAATCCGCCTGAAAGGCAAAGGAGTACCATCGATCCGAAACAAGGCAGTACGTGGAGACCATTATGTAACACTGATTGTCAACACGCCGACGGGCTTAAACAAAGAGGCAAAAGAGGCGTTGCGTAAATTTGATGAATTGACGGGAAATTCCCTGAATAAAGAGGGCGGAGCACAGACCGGAAAAGAAAAAAAGAAGGGTTTTATGGACAAAATCAAAGAATCTTTCGATGAACATTAGTACAAATCGCCTATAGTAATCTGGTACAAAGTATTGTATGATGAGTCTGTTAGTATTATTGGCAACATGTGTGTACGGATACGGAGGCATGTGGGGGATGACGCTGGAAGAAGAACGTAAAGCTTTGGAGGAGCAGCGCCGCACACTGGAGCGGGAGAAAAAAGAATTTGCGCGGCGGGTGGAGAATGAGGATCGCCGTCTGGAACAGCAGCAGAAGCTTTTTGATATGAAATTTAAAATACTCGAAGAAGAACTTGTAAAACTTGCAACAGAGAAAGAACATGTGAAGAAGCAGAAAGCTTTCTATCAGCGGGTAAGCGATTTTTCTGTGACAGCAGAGCAGCCTGTTATCCGGGGAGAAATGTTTTTCTCCGGAGTAGAGAGCAGACAGTCCCTTAAGAAACGTTATAAAGACCTGATCAAAATTTATCATCCGGATAATCTGGATGGGGATAAGAATACCGTTCAGGAAATTAACAGTGAGTATCATAAGCTTTGTGCTGTGTACAAAAATTAAAACAGCCATACGGTCTGTCCGCAGACCGTATGGCTGTTTTATGCATGTTTAACATGTTTAATGTCGTTCCTCATGAAGACGCTTAAAAATCTCCTCCTCTGACATGGCAGTGGCGGACGGAATGTTTTCTTCCATATTGTAGGTTCTCTGTTTTTTGATATAGAGAGTATTGGTGTTCTCTTTCACTGGTATCAGAAGTATTTCGCTGCCGGTCATCGGTGTTGAATGCTTTCTGAAGTCCTTCTACAAGATTGCGTTTATCCATTTATTGTTTTCTCCTATAACTGTATAACTATCAACTTAACCCCTATATTATAACATGGGTTTTTTTGATGTACAATGTTTTCTTGAAATTTTATTGGAAATAAGGTATGATACATATAGTATGCCTTAGTGTAGAATTGAGAGGATGGTAACATGAAGTGGAAAAAATATACAATTGAGACAACGACCGCAGCAGAGGATTTTATGAGTTCCATGCTGATGGATCTGGGCATTGAGGGAATAGAGATTGAAGACAATATTCCGCTTACCAAAGAAGACCAGGCGGATATGTTTATTGCTTTTCTGCCGGAACTTCCTCCGGATGAGGGCATCAGCCATGTGAGCTTTTATGTGGAAGAAGACGGCAGTGATCAGACGGAGATTTTAAAGCAGGTAAAGATCGGACTCGAGAAACTGCGTGACATGGTGGAAGTGGGAAGCGGTGTCATTACATCTTCCGAAACAGAAGATCTTGACTGGATCAATAACTGGAAAAAATATTTTACTTCTTTTACCATTGATGATATATTAATCAAACCGACCTGGGAAGAATTAAAGGAAGAAGACAAAGATAAATTTCTGATTGAGATCGATCCGGGAATTTCTTTCGGAACAGGAAAACATGAAACGACACAGCTTTGCATCCGGCAGTTACAGAAATATGTGGAAGGAAAACATCCGAAAGTACTGGATGTGGGATGTGGCAGTGGAATTTTATCGATTGTGGCATTAAAACTCGGCGCAAGAGAAGTCGTGGGAACGGATCTGGATGCAGACTGCATGACTTCTACAAGGGATAATATGCAGGTAAACCATCTCGATTTGTCTCTGGGAACCTTTTATGTGGGAAATCTGATTGACGATGAAGAACTTCAGAAGAAGGTTGGGACAGAGGAATATGAGATTGTTGTGGCAAATATTTTAGCACCGGTTATCATTGCCATGGCACCGGTCATTCCGGCCAGATTAAAACAGGGTGGTTATTTTATCACTTCCGGCATCATTGATTTTAAGGAAAACGAAGTAAAAGAAGCGATTGAAGCAGCAGGACTTACTGTAGTGGAAATCAATCATCAGGGTGAGTGGGTAAATATTACCGCACAGAAACAGTAGGAGCAGGGTATGTACCAGTTTTTTGTGGAAGATGAACAGGTGCAGCAGGATCGGATCTGCATTGTGGGCGGTGATGTCAATCATATCGGTCATGTGCTGCGCATGAAGACAGGGGAGAAAATCCGCATCAGCGATCAGAGCGGCAGATCGTATTTTTGCCGTATTCTGGAAATTACAGAGGAAGAGGTCTGGGCACAGATAGAGGATACCGATGAAATGGGGACAGAGTTTTCCCATAAGGTGTATCTTTTTCAGGGCCTTCCTAAAAGTGATAAGATGGAACTGATCATACAAAAGACCGTGGAACTTGGTGTCTATACCGTCATACCGGTTGCCATGAAAAACTGTGTGGTAAAGCTGGATGAAAAGAAGGCACAGAGCAAATGTAAGCGGTGGCAGGCAATTGCAGAGAGTGCGGCAAAACAGTCGAAGCGGACCGTGATTCCGCAGATTCAGATGCCACTTTCCTGGAAACAGGCATTGGAAGAGGCAAAGGAGCTGGACGTTGTCCTGGTTCCGTATGAGAATGAAAGAGGCATGGAAGCAACAAGAGAGATCTTTCGCTCGATTCCGGAAGGGGCGTCCATCGGAGTAATGATCGGTCCGGAGGGCGGATTTTCCCCGGAAGAGATTGCGCAGCTGGATAAAGACATGCATCGGATCTCTCTTGGCAGACGTATTTTGCGCACAGAAACAGCAGGAATGGCAACACTTTCCATGCTGATATACGAATTGGATATATAAGAAGGGTAAAAATGGAAGCATATTTGGATAATTCGGCAACGACAAGATGTTGTGAGGAAGCGGCACAGCTGGTGGTAAAATTACTGACGGAGGATTATGGAAATCCATCTTCCCTGCACAACAAAGGCGTGATCGCCGAAAATTATATGAACGATGCAAGAAAAAAAATTGCAAAGACATTAAAGGTACAGGAAAAAGAAATCTGTTTTACGTCAGGTGGTACTGAGTCCAATAATCTTGCAATTATCGGTGTGGCAGAGGCAAACAAGCGAAGTGGAAAACATGTGATAACGACGTCTATTGAACATCCGTCCGTGTCGGCAACGATGGCATATCTGGAGGAACACGGATATGAAGTCACATATCTTCCGGTAGATGCTTATGGTGTGATTTCTCTGGACGATCTGAAAGCGGCAATCCGGCCGGATACCATTCTGGTTTCCCTGATGATGGTGAATAATGAGATTGGCGCGGTGGAGCCGATCGCGGAAGCGGGGGCACTGATCAAACAGTGTAATCCACAGACGCTTTTTCATGTGGATGCCATTCAGTCCTATGGAAAAATGAGAATTTATCCGGCAAAAATGCATGTAGACCTTCTCTCGGTCAGCGGACATAAGATTCATGGACCGAAAGGAAGCGGATTTTTATATATCAAAGACAAGACGAAAATTCATCCGCTGTTAAACGGAGGCGGACAGCAGAGGGGAATGCGTTCCGGCACGGAAAATGTTCCGGCAATCGCAGGACTTGGCGTAGCAGCGGAACGTATTTATACTGGTTTTGAGGAAAAAATCGACCGGATGTATACCCTGCGAGAGCATTTTATTGAGGAAGTGACAAAAATTCCGGGTGTACACGTCAACGGTCATACCGATCGCAGCAATGCACCGCATATTGTCAGTGTCAGCACGGAAGGTGTGCGCGCGGAAGTATTGCTTCATGCATTAGAGGATAAAGAGATCTATGTGTCAGCGGGAAGTGCATGTTCTTCCAACAAGCCTTCCGTCAGTCATACGCTAAAAAGTATTGGCTTAAAGCCAGAGCTTTTGGATGCAACCATCCGGTTCAGCTTTTGCGTGGAGACAACGGAAGAAGAGATTGATTATGCAGTAAAAGAGATGGCGGCATTGGTTCCGATGCTGCAGAAATATACAAGACATTAGAAAAAGGAGAGCAGTATGTATAAATCATTTTTGATTAAATATGCGGAAATTGCCATTAAGGGAAAGAACCGTTATCTGTTTGAGGATGCACTGGTACAGAATATCAGATATCATCTTAAGCGTGTAGAGGGAACCTTCCATGTACGCAAGGAAAACGGACGTATCTATGTGGATACGGAAGGAGAATACGATTATGATGAAACTGTAGAAACATTACAGAGGATTTTTGGAATCGTAGGAATCTGTCCGGTAGTATTGGTCGAAGATGAAGGATTTGATGCCCTGGCAAAAGTAGTATGTGACTATGTGGATCGCACATATCCGGACAAAAATTTTACATTTAAGGTGGATGCGCGCCGTGCCAGAAAGAATTATCCGATGACTTCGATGGAGATCAATGCAGCTGTTGGGGAAAAGATTCTTGAAGCATTTCCGGAAACCAGCGTTGACGTACATCATCCGGAGGTGATGATTCATATCGAGATCCGCCCGATGATCAATATTTATTCCACAGAGATCCCGGGACCGGGAGGCATGCCGCTTGGCACAGCAGGTCGTGCAATGCTTCTTTTATCCGGCGGAATCGATTCACCGGTTGCCGGATATATGGTATCTAAACGAGGGGTAACACTTGAAGCGACCTATTTTCATGCACCGCCATACACCAGTGAGCGTGCAAAACAGAAAGTGATTGACCTGGCAAAGAAAGTTGCAAGATATTCCGGACAGATCAAGCTTCATGTGGTGAACTTTACCGATATCCAGCTTTATATTTATGAGAAATGTCCGCATGAGGAACTGACTATCATCATGCGCCGCTATATGATGAAAATTGCAGAGCATTTTGCCGAAGAGGGAAAATGTCTGGGTATGATTACCGGAGAGAGTATCGGGCAGGTGGCAAGCCAGACCATGCAGTCCCTTGCTGTGACCAATGAAGTGTGTCATATGCCGGTATACCGTCCGCTCATTGCCATGGACAAGCAGGATATTGTATCAATCGCAGAAAAAATTGACACATACGAGACGTCCATTCTTCCGTATGAGGATTGTTGTACGATTTTCGTGGCAAAGCATCCGGTTACCAAGCCAAGCCTGAAACATATTAAAAAATCA
>OGNE01001392.1_pt1 | contig 10419 bp, 5 predicted proteins | sample 1573401 | NCBI WGS metagenome assembly OGNE01 (sample SAMEA2581884, study PRJEB24529) | metagenome | biome: Human gut stool | place: China | collected 2011 | reverse complement strand
TCTCATTCGTTGCTTCGTCATATCCCAGATCTATTTTTTTGAAATATCCGATCATATCCCCGGCCGGAATATCCGTTCCCAAAAGCTTATTGTACTTGTCCGGTTCGAACGGAATCTTTACGCCCTCACGCTTCACAGGATAAATGTCAACGGCTCCACCTACAACCTCGCCGACGCCTAACTCTTCTACCAGCTGGCAGGCACGGTTCATTGCTTCCATGGCAAGATTTGGATCTAAGCCTTTTTCAAACTTAGCTGAGGCATCGGTACGCAGTCCGATGCGCTTTCCGGATTTGCGGATATTGGTTCCATCAAAGCATGCTGCCTCAAATAACATGGTTGTTACATGGTCGGTAATCATGGAATTTTCTCCACCCATGATACCGGCAATGCCTACTGCTTTTTTTGCATCACAGATCATCAGTACATTTTCATCCAGCTGACGTTCCTGTCCGTCCAGCGTCACAAATTTTTCACCTGCAGCTGCACGGCGGACAATAATCTCTTTTCCTTCAATCGTATCCAGATCATAGGCGTGCATCGGCTGTCCGTATTCTTCCATCACATAATTCGTAATATCTACAAGATTCTTGATCGGACGGATTCCATGTGCACGAAGACGTTCCTGCATCCACTTCGGAGATGGGGCAAACTTAATATTCTTTACAACTCTTGCCGTGTAACGGCTGCAAAGATCCTGATCCTTTACCGATACTTTGATGTAATCATTGACATCTTCGTTATTTCCGGTTTCTGTTACGACAGGAGGTACAAATTCCTTATGGAACGTGGCTGCTGCCTCACGCGCAATGCCGAGTACGGAAAAACAGTCTACACGGTTGGATGTAATTTCATATTCGACAACGCTGTCATCCAGTCCTAAATAAGCAACCGCATTTTCTCCGACAGGTGCATCCTCGTCAAAGATATACAGTCCGTTCTCCGGTGCGTCCGGGAACATTTCACGGTTCGAACCGAGTTCCTCAATCGAGCACATCATGCCAGAAGACTCAACCCCGCGAAGCTTTCCTTTTTTAATTTTGATTCCACCAGGAGTTTTTGTTCCATCATGTCCTCCTGCGACACGTCCGCCATCTAAAACAACCGGAACTTTTGCCCCTTCAAATACGTTTGGTGCACCGGTCACAATCTGCAGCGTTTCGCTTCCAACGTTTACCTGGCAGATGACAAGTTTGTCGGCATCCGGGTGTTTTTCGATCTTTGTAACCTGTCCGACGACGATCTTGTCAAGATCTGCATCGAGCTGCTCATATCCCTCAACTTTTGATCCGGAAAGTGTCATGGCATCGACATACTCCTGCACGCCGCAGTCAAGTCCCGGAACTAAAGCTTTGATCCATTTTAATGATGTATTCATTCTTTTTCTCCTCCTAGAACTGTTTTAAGAAACGATCGTCATTCTCATACAGCAGACGCATATCGTCAATCTCATATTTCAACAGGGTAATACGCTCCAGACCGATACCAAATGCAAAGCCGGAATATTCTTCCGGATCAATACCGCTCATACGAAGCACTCTTGGATGTACCATTCCACAGCCAAGGATTTCGATCCATCCCTCACCTTTGCAGAAACGGCATCCTTTTCCGCCACATTTAAAACAGGAAACATCCATCTCGGCCGATGGCTCTGTAAATGGGAAATGATGTGGACGGAATTTTGTCTTTGTGTCCGGTCCAAACAGCTCTTTTGCGAATACTTCAAGTGTTCCTTTCAAGTCAGCGAAGGAAATATTCTTGTCGATCACAAGACCTTCAATCTGATGGAAAGTCGGTGAATGGGTTGCATCTACTTCATCCGAACGAAATACTCGTCCCGGTGCGATCATGCGGATCGGAGGTTTCTTCTGCTCCATCACACGCACCTGAACCGGTGAAGTCTGTGTACGCAGCAGGATCTTATCATTGATGTAGAAGGTATCCTGCTCATCTTTTGCCGGATGGTTTGCCGGAATGTTCAGTTTTTCGAAGTTGTATAGATCATACTCGATCTCCGGTCCTTCTACGACTTCATAACCCATGCCGACAAATATTCTCTTTACTTCATCGAGTGCAACAGTGTTTGGATGTCTGTGTCCGACATTGTTTTTCTTTGCCGGAAGTGTTACGTCAATCACTTCGCTCTTTAACTGGACTTCACGCATTTTTGCGGAAAGTTCCTTTTTCGCGTTTTCCAGTACTTCCTCAATTGCCTGTCTGGTTTCATTTACGATTTGTCCAACTGCCGGTCTGTCCTGAGGTGCAACGTCTTTCATGCCCTTTAAGACTTCTGTAAGTTCTCCCTTTTTACCCAGGAAAGAAACTCTTACCTCATTTAATTTTTCAAGTGAATCAGTGGAATTAATCTGGGCTAATGCCTTTTCTCTGATTTCATGCAGTCTTTCTTTCATCATTTTCTTTTCCTCCAATTGCAAAACCTAACTTTTATTTTATCATATGACTACAAATTGGCAAGCAGTTTTTACTGATTTCTTACGTTTTTACTCTCAAACTGCTCAATAATATGGATTGCTTCGTCCATACAGTCGGGATTACGGACCGCTGCCTCTTTAATATTCTTCTTTGCTTCCTCAATCCTGTTTTCGTTATATTCTATCTGTTTGCGCAGTTTCTGGCGCTGTGTATTCAAATCGTGCCGCACTTCCACCATATCCTTGCTGTATACAAGGGCACGTACCTGTGACAGCCACAATTTGGCATCATAGAGTCCGAGTTTTTTAAGTAAATCCAGTAAATCTTCTTCTGCTTCACTTAATTTGGTCGTCATCTGTACAATCTTGCGCTGCTCATTTTTCATGTCCATATAAACTTCATATTTCTTTGACAGTTCATACGAACTTCTGACATGATATTTATGATATTCATAATCAAGCGTATTGGCTGCGTTGATATACTTAATCTTTGTTTTATTCAGTAATGTCGTAGCTTTATTGAGTTTGATTTCCGTCACCAGAACCTGCCGTTCCGTATATTTTAGCAGGGCAAACATGCCAAGGGCAAGCACCGCTCCCAGAAAGGCAACGACAATATAAAGCATGGTATTTTGTGTATCTTCCGTTACGGAAAGCGCAATGAAAAATACCATAAATACGAATGCCAGCCCGACAATCGCGGCAAGGGCAAGGCTTCTGATACGCAGCTGGCGCGTTGTGAGTGCCGCAGCCTCCATGCGCAGACTCATGCGTTCCCCTTCAAGAATCCTCATATCCCGTTTGACGGTTTCATAATACGATTCCTGTTTTTCCAGATACTTCATACCACGCGGCAGTTCATCTTCAAACTGTTCCATGCTGTGATACGTATGGGTGGAAAGCTTATGCTCTCCGGATTTAAAAATCCGCCGGTCTACCGTCAGATTATCTACACGGTCTGCCGTTTCCGTAATCCTTCTGCGGATATTGTCCGGTGCCGTATCAATCAGCTGGATATCCGAAAAATGTTCCGTAACGACATTGTATTCTTCCATCGCCAGTTCAATGTGTCCGGTGGCTTCTTCCATGATTTCACACTGGCTGCGGATATAGGCTTTTGTTTCTTCCTTATCGTAGTAATCCGTATTAATATTGTCCAGACGGCGCGGTGTTCTGGATACATCCGGGATATGTACGGCACTGGCATCGAATTCTTTATCTTCTTCCGAATAATTTAAAACTTCCTGAATCCGCTTTTTTTCTTCTTCTTTTTCAAGCTGTTTTAAATATTCCGTTTCTTCTTTTTCTTCTTTTGCAAGCTTCCCCGAATAATTTTCCTGTGTCCCTGCCTGATTCATCTTATCTACTACATGAATCAGGGACTTTGCCTGCACACTGTTTAACAGCTCATCATACTTTTTTTCTTCTTCTTTTGCTTTTCTGCGCTGTTCCTGGATTTTTTCTTCGGAACTGACCTTTTTATTCTTTTTCTGCGGTGCTTTTGCTTTTTTTTCATGCTTCTGATAATTTTTTTCAAATTCGCTGACAAGTCCCGTTAAATCTTCTGTCCGCGAATTATCCGCATTTTGTTCTTCCCCTGTATTCTGCTCATCGTCATAGACAAAATCATCAATGTCTTCAATGTCCTCGATATCTTCCAAATCGTAATTTTCTTTAATTGTTCCCTTGATATAATTTAATAATCCCATATTTCCTCATTTCATCCGTCTATGACGTATACCTTTTATACTGCGCTTTCCATCTGTCCATGCAGTCATCAATCGCCTTATAATACTGTGCTACTTCACCGTCGGATTTTAAGTGTTCCATTTTCTGCATCGCACGGTATTCATCGCTGTAACGTGCATTGTCTGTAAGCAGTTCCAGTTCTCTTTGCAGCACCTGTTCTTCTTCCGGTGCCTGCATATCCTGTATCTGTTCCTCACCCTCTGCCATACGGCATGCCGCAAGATAACATTTCCGGGACTTTTCATGCTGACCGATTTTATACGCTTCTTCAAAATACTTTGCCGCTTTTTCAAAGAAGAACATTCTGGCATAGGCAGTTCCCAGATTGTGATAGACCTTTGCGTAAAACAGCCCTGAAAGATTGATGTCGCGCTCTCCATTTACAATTTTATCATAATTGCTGATTGCACTATAATAGCAGCCTTTTTCAAGGAACCGGTCTGCACGCATTTTCATCCGTTCATAGACATTCTGTGTATCCAGCATCGCAAGCAGGTCCTTTACCTGTTCAATTTCTGCCGTATCATAATAATCCACATACTTTAAAATGGTCACAACCGCTTCCGCCAGCCCTGCATTTTCACACTTCAACTGCTCAAGCTTGTCTGCCAGCAACGGTTCCTTAATCTCTGTCCGGATAAACGCAATAAGTTTTTCATCTAAAAATGCATTGGTCAGAATATAGATATTGTTGTATATATAATAGCACAATTCTTCCAGTGAATAGATTTGTACCCCCGGTTCCTCCAAAACCAGCGGCTTTAATGCCCGCCCGGTCCGGCATAAAATGATTCCGCTCATATTCATTCCTCTTTCTGTGCAATTTTGTCTGTTTCCAAATTTATTTCTTCTTCCACTACAACCCCGGAACTTTTGACAAATCCGCCAAAGCCCATATCTTCTATCCGTACCACGCAATGGCTGTCACTGTCAAAACGGACTTCAAAAGCCACCCTTGTCATCCTGCCCTGGCGGAACGGTATCGCACTGATGTCAATTTCCTGTGTCCATTCATGTCCGGTGTCACACCTGTGCAAAATAATAGGAATCGTTCTCATATCTTCCAGTATCAGTTCTACACTGCGTCCGGCTTCGTACCAGTTCGTTCCCGGTCTGACCATGCGGAACCGCTTTTCCTCGCCGCGTTCTTTGATATTTAATTCAAGCCCCGTGGTAATGCGGTTTCTGCACGCCAGCAGTCTGCCGCTACTATGACCGGCAGAAGTGTCTTCTTTTAATGCAGCATATGCAGCACCTTTTACAAACAGATTCTGTCCCGCAAATGCTTTTCTGCGCGCGCACAGCACATGGGTCAGTTCCTTGGGCAGATTTTCTGCTTCAAAACCGGCGCCCGTCAGATATACCGCAGATACGATTTTATCCTTTAATGCATCCTGCACACAGTGTATCAGTTCTTTTTCAGCCTGCGCCAGTGTTTTCCGTCTTTGCGGCACGGAACAAATCATTTCGGAGCTGTAAACGTGGCTTTCCTCCGGTATCATTTCCTGACCGCTTTTTTTTACAATCGTCATATAATGCGTATGCAGTCCGTCTTCCCTGTAATCGAGTAAAACCGCGCCGTTGACATACAGCTCTTTTTTTTGTGAAAAGGCGTAATACGCATAAGCTTCCTCATGGCTGATAAAACTCCAGTTTTCCTTTGCATACCCTGTAAGCTGTACTGCCGCCGAGAGTTTTTCTAACACCGGCTTTGAAAAATCACTGACGGTAACACAAATATTATCCCGTTCTCCTGCCTTTCGCCCGTTTTTTGGAAGCAGCGCAAGCAGCGTACAAAGAAGTTCTTTTAAATTATCCTGATTGGCACCAGATAGCATAAATCCAAACTGATACTTCTGCCGGTTGTCCACGGAATTTACAACGCTTACCGATACCGGCTGTCTTTGCTGTTCATCATAATAGCAGATTTGGGAACTTTCCTGCCCGATATCTATTCCAACTATCAATTCAATCTCCTTCTGCCGCCTGCGCAGCTCCTTCATTCTTAAAAAGGCTGAAACATCTGTTCCACAACGTAATCCTGCACGCAGTACCCCTGCATGAGTTTTTTCATGGTTGCCATATCATGCATTTCCATGCTGACAAGCATATCATTTAAATAATCAAAACGTCCCTGCGGCTCTTTTGGTGTCACATTGTTACAAAGCAGGCTGGCATCCTGTGTTTTTTTCTTTTTCTTTCCGTCATCTTCCAGAAAATAGTACTGTATGCTTTCCCCGTAAAACAAAGAAAAGCTCTTTGCATAAACACCGCCTGCCACACAGGATAACACTTCACTTTGATATTCTTCCTTATCATCATGACGGTAGAATATCTGTACTTTGCTGTTTTCCGGTGCATAATACTCTACAGTTGTTTTGTCTGCCGCATTATACGGAAGGGAAAGTATCCCCTTATACTGCTCATAAAATGAAAAGAAAATATTTTCCGCACACAGCATATCCATCAGCTTTTGCAGTAACAGCATATGTGTAGCGCCAAGCTGTTCCTGTCCAAACTGCGTATGGTATTTTAAATATGCCATACCACACACCGGCGGCATTTTTTTATTTTCCAGCAGATATCCGCCAATGCAGGCAAACACCTGTTCATCTATTTTTTCCTGTCTGACAAAATAACAGTACGCATTTTCTGCCAGATATGCCAGTTCCACTGCCGGGTCTGGCAGCTGCTGACGGTAATACGTAAAAACTTCCGGAATTCTGCCAGATAAATTTCCTGTAAATAGCCGTTCCACCAGTATCCGCTCTGCCAGTGTCTGGCACGGCACCCTAAATCCTGCACAGGCACGCCATACTTTCATCATTTTATCGGACTTTGCCTGATAAAACTGTTCTAAATATGCCAGTACATTTTCGTCATACTTGCCCTCATCAAACACATGAATACAGCACGCCAGCAATTTTTCATTGTATTCCTGCGGTCTTAACAGAATCATATTTCTTGCCATACGTAAAAGCTTTGCCGGTGCGGCTTCTTCAAAACCGTATTCACATACCAAATCAAAAGCATCCTCATACATGCCTTCTGCAATACACGTTTCAATCAGCAGCGCTGCATCGTGTATCTGCAATTCTTCTTTTAAAATCTTTTCATAGCGTTCTCCAAAATCTTCGCCATGATAATATTCATGATAATACTGTATCTGCCAGCTGTTTAACCGGTTTCTTGTAATCTGGTTGACATTGCCGTCTGCCATCAATGCAAGACAGACTGCGCAGGCTTCTTCATCGTTTTTACGCTGTTCTAAGCTTTGTTCAAACCAGTTCAGCAGCAGATAAATGTCTTTGCTGCAATAATCATCCAGCGCTTTTAAATATGCCGGATTATCATAAACCCTCTCGATTTCATACTGGATACTGCCTTTATGTACCTGTTTGCCTGCATCTTCAAACATCAGAATGCAGTCCCTTGTATACATCTGCACATAGGCAGTCCGTCCCACCAGCGTACAGCGCTGTCCCTTGCGCAGTTCCTTGTGCTTTACCAGCACCGACTCAATCTTGTCATTGAATACGGTAATACGGTATGTAAATAAGTATCTTGACAAGAATGGTGCCGTTTCTTCATTGACACCGACATTCTGAAACAGCCATCCATAAATCACTTCCAGATAAGGATCAATATATCCCTTTTTCATCTGCCCATAGGCAAACCGCTCTATCTGCGGTGCATACGTGTTCATGATTTCTCTGGAGCTGCTGTGATTTTTTAAAATGTCCGCATACAGATATGCCTTGCTTTTTGTACTTAAACTGCTCTCATATGTAAAGTAACGCAGTACAATCTGCGGCAGGCGTTTTAATTCTTTTTTATCTAAACTTTCTATATAAAATTCATACAGACGCGTAATGCGGAGTCCACGCAGAATTCCCTTCTCGTACAGTCCTGCGTATTCCGGTCCAACCAGCTCATTGCGGATCATATGTGTAACAAGTACGGTTAAGATTTCATCCTTGTCAAAAAAGTCGTTTAATGCTTTAAGCAGTCTTAAATACTGCATATCTGCCACTTTACCGTTTGCAATCATTTCACACACATACAAAGTCAGTTTCGTGGAAATTATGCCGTACTTACAGCCGAACTGTAAAATGTGCAGTTCAAAATCGTTTAACACACGCAAAAGCTCCGGCTGTGCATTTAAAATCTGTAACGCTTCATAATACATCACAGGACTTACACAGCCATTGTGGTATGCATCCTTAATCCGTAAAAGCTTAATGCTCTTATTTGCATCTTCCGCAGCATCCAGATAAAATAAAACCCACAGAACGCGCCACGTATCATAGCCGTTTTCATAATAATCCCGGATTACCTTAACTGCCGCAAAGGTATAGGACTTATCTTTATAATACATTGCACTGACATACAGGTAATAACAGTACAATTCCACATGGCTGTCCTTATTTTCTTCAAGAAAATCCCTGACATTGTCAATCAGCCAGCCGGCTTCATCACTGCGGTTCTGCACCAGCAGAATCTGTGCCTGTGCCAGCTTGAAAAAAATATCGTCATCGCAGATACCGCGCATGCGTTCTATAATCTGTAAAGATTTGTCCTGCCATGCCCGCTTGTCTTCCCGCTTCATTCTGAAACTTAAATATTCCTGAACCAGTGCAAGCACCGCCTGCTTTTTCTCACGGTGCGTATTTTCCTGTCCGGCGCAGTCTACTTCAATTTCAACCGTATATTTCTGCGTAAAAGAACAGATTGTCATTCTGCCCCAGTTCCTGCCCGCGTGCAGCTTGTCCGCATCAATGACATATTCCAGTTCATACTTATTGCCCGTAAAATTCTCAGACGTAATGCGTGTTATCTTCGGACAGATAAACGGTACATCCGTTTCAACCGTAAGCTCCGTATACCCCCAGCCACTCCTGGTAATCGTTATACGCTCTTTCACGCTTTCCGTAAAATCCGCAAATATCTTTGTCTGCGGAAAAACATCTATGCCAACCGGTGATTTTTTCCGCACGGCAATTAAAAATTCTTCCATTGCTGCATAAACGTTGGCTTCACTGCCGTTTTTAGCACCTTTTACCACATCATAAATATTGGTCTGTACCGGATCGTTTTTTAAAAATATCCGTTTAAAATCCGGCGATAAAAAAAAGCCTGCTGCCTCCTCCGGTGAAGTCTGTACAAGATTGGCAAAATGAAACATACTGCCTGCTGCTCCCATGCTGGTCATGACCTTCTGCGCTTCAACCGTGTATTCATAAGATACGCTTTTTTCACCCGCACTGCTGACAATATAAAACTGTCCCTGAATCACCGTACCTTCTTTTAAATCCGCGGCATCTACCGTATAAACTATCTCTGCCGGTGTCGTGCCAAACTGGGGTTTTTCAATGCGGACACGTGCATGACTGGATAATACAATGCCGTAAGCCGGCTGTGATGCCGTAAACCGGAACGTAAACATTCCCTGTCCGCCTGCCGTGACAGTGCCGGTCAGCGTATAATCCTGCACTTCTAATTCCGGTCTTTGATATGTAAATTTTCCTCTTGCTAATCGATTGATATACTCCTTCATTCGGAATCAGCCTCCGCTTTGATTTTATCTAAATGCTCTTTCATCTTTTTCTCGTAACCGATTTCTGTCATTTCATAAAAACGACTGTCTTTTAATGCATCCGGCAGATACTGTTGTCTGACATAGTGGTTCTTATAATCATGTGCATACAGATACCCTGCACCGTGACCTAGCTTTGCCGCACTCTTATAGTGGGCATCCTGCAAATGTGCCGGAATTGGAGCAGTCTTTTGTGTTTTTACCACTTCCATTGCCTTATCGACTGCCATATAAGCCGCATTGCTTTTCGGTGCGCATGCCACATACAACGCCGCCTGTGAAAGCGTAATCCGTGCTTCCGGCATACCGAGCCGCTCAACCGCCTGTGCCGCCGCCGAAGCAACTACCAATGCCTGCGGATCTGCATTGCCCACATCTTCACTCGCACAGATTAAAATCCGCCTTGCAATAAACCGCACATCCTCCCCGGCATATAACATTCTTGCCAGATAATAGGCGGTGGCATCCGGGTCTGAACCGCGCATACTCTTAATAAATGCTGAAATCGTATCATAGTGGTTATCGCCTGTTTTATCATAGCGGATCACACGCTTCTGGATACATTCCTGTGCCGTATCCAGTGTGATATGCACTTTTCCGTCTTCTGATTTTGCCGTTGTAAGAATTCCCAGTTGTACTGCA
>OGNE01001387.1_pt1 | contig 10427 bp, 10 predicted proteins | sample 1573401 | NCBI WGS metagenome assembly OGNE01 (sample SAMEA2581884, study PRJEB24529) | metagenome | biome: Human gut stool | place: China | collected 2011 | reverse complement strand
TTAGGATAGCACTTACAGTAAGTCTTGAAAGCTTCAAGCTCGCTGTCAAACATCTGCACCCATGAATGTGCCATTGTGCCTGTTGCATTGAAGCCGAAAAGCTGGTCTGTGATAGTGCAGGCTGTGCCTGAGCAACCGCCTATGCCTGCGGCTCTTGCACCGAGTATGGCAGCGTCTGCACCATGAGCACGTCTTGAACCAAACTCAGATACCGCCCTGCCCTGAGCCGCCCTTACAATACGGTTAGCCTTTGTTGCAATAAGTGTCTGATGATTTATGCAAAGCAAAAGATAAGTTTCAACAAGCTGCGCCTGCACAGCAGGTGCTCTAACTGTGATAATAGGCTCGTTAGGAAACACCACCGTACCCTCCGGCACAGCAAATATATCTCCTGTGAAGCGGAAATCCTTAAGATATTCAAGGAAACCCTCGTCAAAAATGCCCTTTGAGCGCAGGAACTCTATGTCCTCTTCGTCAAAATGCAGATTTTCGATATAGTCTATGACCTGCTCAAGACCGCAGGCAATGGCAAATCCGCCGCCGTCAGGTATCTGTCTGAAAAACAGATCAAAATAAGATATCTTTTCCTGCATACCGCTTACAAAGTAGCCGTTTCCCATTGTCAGCTCATAAAAATCGCACAGCATAGTGTAATTGAATTTGTCCATTTTGCTCTCTCCTTTTCAGCTTATAACAAGAGGGACTAATGTCCCTCCTTGCTGTTTTACAATATTATATCACGCCACAGGTGCAAAAACCTGAACTAAAGCGCAAACTTTTCTGAATATTCAGCCAACAGCTTCTCGTAATAGTCAGGACCGTTTCTGTGAAGCTTATCAAGATATTCATGCTTTTTAAGGCTGTTGTATTTCTCTTGGTTTGCGATAAGATAGACCGCAATATTTGAGCAGTGGTCTGATATTCTCTCAACATTTGTGAGTATATCAAGGAAGTTCACACCCACCTCGATGTTGCAAAGACCATTCTTAGACCTGTCGATATGAACAGCCTTAAGCTCCTCAACAAGTCTGTCTACTACTTCTTCAAGTGGCTCGATCTCCTTGAGAACGTTCATATCCCCTGTCTTTGTGGCTTCGATAGCAAGCCCGATTATCTCCTGAATGGCGTTGCACACAACGTCAAGTTCATGCTTTGCCTGCTCAGAAAAACCGATCTCCTTTTCATAAAGAACATCCGCAGTTTCATAGATGTTTATAGTATAGTCGCCTATTCTCTCATACTCTGAGATAAGGTGGAAAAGCGCTGTAACAGTTCTCGACTCATCCTCGTTCAGACCGCAGTCGTTGAGCTTTATAAGATATGAACCTACTCTGTCCTCAAGCCTGTCGATAAGCTCCTCACGCTCTTTTATCTTGTCGATAGACTTAAGGTCATACTTGTCATAAAGCTCTCTTACCGATATGAAATTCTTCTGTGCCAGCACGCCCATTTGAACAACTGCCTCTGTAGCCTGTGCGATAGCAACGTTTGGAGTAACAAGAAATCTGTCGTCAAGGAGATCCTCCTTAGTGAAAGTATCATCGTCCTCAGCGTTCTTCTTATCTCTGATAGTCCATTCGGCAAGCTTTTCAAGCACTGTATAGAACGGCAGAAAGATTATAGTTACCACAACATTGAAGATAGTATGGAAGTTTGCGATGCTTCCCGTTGTAAAGCTCTTATTCCAGAACGGAAGTCCTATTGTATACTGAATGATATAAACGCCGATAAGAAAGATTATAGTACCGATAAGGTTGAAATAGAAGTGTATCATAGCGGCTCTCTTAGCGTTCTTTGAAGCACCTATACTTGAAATAAGAGGTGTAGCACAAGTACCGATGTTAGTACCCATTATGATAGGAAATGCAGAAGCGAATGTGATAGCGCCTGACACTGAAAGCGCCTGCAAAATGCCTATAGAAGCGGCCGATGACTGTATGATAGCCGTGAATATCGCACCCACCAATACGCCCAGAACAGGGTTTTTAAGCACTGCAAAAAGCTGCTCGAACTGCGGAAGCTCTGCCAGCGGAGCTATCTTCTCCTGCATAAGTATCATTCCGGTAAAGAGGATACCTATGCCCATCATTATCTCGCCCACGTTCTTTGTCTTGTTCTTCTTTCCCACCATTATGATGATAAGACCAATAACGATAAGTATAGACGAGAAATTTGACGGCTTGCAAAGCTGCAATATAGCAGGGCCGCTGCTGTCGCCCTCGAGGTTTGTGAGCCTTAATATCTGCGTTGTCATGGTAGTACCGATATTTGCGCCCATGATTATTCCAACTGCGCCCTTAAGCTTCAAAAGGCCTGCGTTTACAAGTCCCACCACGATAACAGTAGTTGCAGACGATGACTGCACCGCTGCTGTTACCAATGCACCGAAAAGTATTCCTGAGAACACATTTCCCGTCATTTTCGCAAGGACCTTCTCCATAAGTCCGCCCGAAGCCTTTTCAAGTCCCGAACTCAATATGGTCATTCCGTATAAAAACAGACCAAGTCCGCCCGCCATTCCGATAATGTTAAAGATACTCAAATTAATTCATTCCTTTTCTTGTTTTTTCCACTGCACAACGTCCGAGCACGCCCCTGCGCACCCCATTACTTACCTTACCTTTACGCCGATTTTACTTAATAAATAAAACAAAGCCAAAGCCTGCACGGATATCCCGCAAGGCTCTGACTTTGATAATTATTTCTTTCCTGCCACCACAAGTCTCCGCCCTTTCAAACTCTTTCTGGCTAGAATTTTCTCTGAGCTTGTTCTCTGCCGCCGCCTTTGCCTTTTCGGCTCTTGCAACGTCTATCTCATCAGCCCATTCGATAGCAGATGTCACCACTGTCACACCGTCAGCAGACACCTTTATAAGCCCTCCCGAAATAGCAGCTGTTCTAAACTCACCTTCTATTTTGATACGGAAAGGAGAAGAAACGATATTTGCCACATATGGCGCATGACCTGCAAGTATACCGATATCACCTGATACGGTTCTCACAATGATCTGCTCAGTATTTCCCTCAAAAAAAGTTTTTTCAGGGGTTATTATCTTAAGATCAAAAGGCGTCATAATCTTTCTCCATAAGTTTTTACAAATCAGCGTGTGTGACACAAAATTGCCACATACATTCACTATATACTATAATCCGACTCTTGTCAAGTATTTTTCTTTAAACGTTCTGTTACTGCTATTCACTTTCTGCGATCTGTCTGCCCTTTTCAACAGCCTCGTCGATAGTGCCCACGAACAGGAAAGCAGATTCAGGCAGGTCGTCATGTTTGCCCTCGATAATCTCCTTGAAACCTCTGATAGTCTCTTTGATAGGCACATATTTGCCCTTCATGCCTGTGAACTGCTCAGCAACAGAGAACGGCTGTGACAGAAAACGCTGTATCTTTCTTGCTCTTGATACAGTGAGCTTATCCTCGTCAGAAAGCTCGTCCATACCCATGATAGCGATGATATCCTGAAGCTCCACATATCTCTGCAGGATAGACTGGACCTGTCTTGCCACCTGATAATGCTCGTTGCCCACTATCTCAGGCGAAAGTATCCTGGAGTTTGACTCCAACGGGTCAACGGCAGGATAGATACCAAGTGATGAAATGCTTCTTGAAAGCACAGTTGTTGCGTCAAGGTGAGCAAACGTAGTTGCAGGCGCAGGGTCTGTCAAATCGTCCGCAGGCACATAAACTGCCTGAACAGAAGTGATAGAGCCTTTTGTTGTTGAAGTGATACGCTCCTGTAGCTGACCCATTTCAGTTGCAAGCGTCGGCTGATAGCCAACGGCTGACGGCATTCTTCCAAGAAGTGCCGAAACCTCAGAGCCTGCCTGAGTGAATCTGAATATGTTGTCGATAAAAAGCAGTACGTCCTGATGCTCAACATCTCTGAAATACTCCGCCATTGTCAGACCTGAAAGTGCAACTCTCATTCTCGCTCCGGGCGGCTCGTTCATCTGACCATACACAAGCACAGTCTTGTCGATAACTCCCGACTCTTTCATCTCATAATAAAGGTCGTTGCCCTCACGGGTACGCTCACCAACGCCTGTGAATACCGAGATACCGCCGTGCTGATTGGCAACGTTATTTATAAGCTCCTGAATAAGCACCGTCTTGCCTACGCCTGCACCGCCGAAAAGACCTATCTTTCCGCCTTTCAGATATGGTGCGATAAGGTCGATTACCTTGATGCCTGTTTCAAGTATCTCATTTGAACCGGACTGCTCCTCATATGTCGGAGGCTCTCTGTGTATCTCCCAACGCTCCTTAGTTTCAGGTGCAGGCAGATTGTCAACAGGCTCGCCGAGAAGATTGAACATTCTCGATAGAGTTTCCTTGCCCACCGGAACAGATATAGCCTTGCCGGTATCAACAGCGTCGATACCCCTCACAAGTCCGTCCGTAGAGCCCATGGCGATACATCTTACTATATCGTCGCCTATATGCTGAGCCACCTCAACAACGAGCTTTTCGCCCTTGTTGTCTATCTCAATGGCATTGAGCAGATCAGGCAGGCTGTCCTTTTCAAAACGGATATCGACTACCGCACCAACTATCTGGACTACCTTGCCTATGTTTTTGCTTTCCATTTATTTACCACCTTTCAAAAAGGGATATAAGCTATCATCATAGCCGTCACGTCTTTTAAATACTATCTTCCGATAGTTGCCGAGCTTATCTCCGTAAGCTCCTGTGTTATCTGCGCCTGTCTTGCTCTGTTGTAAAGAAGCGACAAGTTGTCTATCATTTCTCCTGCATTGTCCGTTGCAGACTCCATTGCAGTACGTCTTGCCGCCTGCTCAGAAGCGTAAGAATCCACTATCGCAGAATAAAGCATACCGAGTATATAGTGCGGTATCATGCCGTCAAAGACCTCCTCAGGGGACGGGTCATAGATAGTTGACGGGTGCTTTCTTCCCCCAAGCTTGTCAAGATCCTCCACGGGAAGTATCTGCAAACTGCAAGGCTCTTGCGTCAGCGCCGACACGAAGGTGGTATACACAAGCTCTACCTTGTCATAATCCCCATGCCTGAACCCTGCGATAATATCTTCCGCAATGTCCATAACAGTGTCAGCGTCAATGCTCTCAGCTATCTGCGGATATTTCCACACAAGGTCATAGTCACGCTTTTCAAAGAACTCAACAGCCTTCTTGCCTACTGCCATAACACGCAGCTGACCGCCTGATGACAGCACGTCGTCAGCCTTTGCCTTAGCCATTTTCAGCACGTTTGAGTTGAAACCTCCTGCAAGTCCCCTATCGCCTGCCACCACTATAAGCAGTGTGGAATTAAGGAACTTTTTCTTTGTGTACACCGACTTGAACGCACTGTCGCAGGATATATCGCACATTGTCTTAAAAAGCGTTTCAAAGAACGGCTGAACTGCCACCGCCTTGTCCTTGGCACGTCTGAGCTTAGAAGCCGCCACAAGCTGCATGGCTTTTGTTATCTGCATGGTGCTTTCAACGCTTTTGATACGTCTTTTGACGTCTTTCATATTAGCTGTTGCCATCGCTCAGCGCTCCTTATCTGCTTTGAAGAAACTTCTGTGAATACTCCGCAAGCACGTCCTTTATTGCCTGTTCATTCTCTTTTGTAAGCTCTCCTGTTTCTCTTATTGAAGAGAAAATATCAGGGTGAGTTTCATCTATATACACAAAAAGATCTTTCTCAAATTCAGCGATATCCTCAACTCTGATATTTTTCAGATAGTTGTTTACCACCGCATAGATTATGACCACCTGCTTCTCAACGTCCAGCGGCGAGGTCTTGCCCTGCTTGAGCACTTCCACTATACGTTCGCCCTGTGCAAGTCTTTCCTTTGTGTCTTTGTCAAGGTCAGAGCCGAACTGCGAGAACGACTGCAATTCTCTGTACTGTGAATAAAGCAGTTTCAGCGAGCCTGAAACCTTTTTCATAGCCTTTATCTGTGCCGAACCGCCTACACGGGATACTGATATACCAGGGTTTACCGCAGGTCTGACACCTGAGAAGAACAGCTCAGATTCAAGGAATATCTGTCCGTCAGTGATAGATATAACGTTTGTCGGGATATAAGCCGAAACATCGCCTGCCTGAGTTTCGATAATAGGCAGAGCGGTTATAGAGCCTCCGCCGTAGTCTTTGTTAAGACAGCAGGCTCTCTCCAAAAGTCTTGAATGGAGATAGAATACATCACCCGGATAAGCCTCACGTCCTGTCGGTCTTTGAAGCAGAAGTGACATAGTTCTGTACGCCACAGCGTGCTTTGAAAGGTCGTCATAAACGCACAGCACGTCCTTGCCCTGAAGCATGAAATACTCAGCCATTGCAACGCCTGCATATGGTGCTATATACTGCAAAGGCGCCATTTCAGAAGCCGTTGCCGATACAACTATAGAATAATCCATTGCCCCATGCTTAGAAAGGGTATCCACCACGTTTGCCACAGTAGACTGCTTCTGACCTATCGCAACATAGATACAGATAACGTCCTTGCCTTTCTGATTTATGATAGTATCAAGTGCAATAGAAGTTTTACCTGTCTGTCTGTCACCTATGATAAGCTCTCGCTGACCTCTGCCTATAGGTATCATAGAGTCGATAGCCTTGATACCTGTCTGCAATGGTCTGTTTACTGATTGTCTTGTAATTATTCCGAAAGCAGGGCTTTCCACAGGTCTTGTTTCTGTTGTAAGCACAGCGCCCCTGCCGTCGATAGGCGCACCGAGAGCGTTCACAACTCTGCCGAGAAGCGCATCTCCCACAGGCACAGAAACTATCCTGCCTGTTCTCTTTACTCCAGACCCCTCTTTTATTCCGTCCTCAGAGCCGAGAAGTACACAGCCTACAAAATCCTGCTCCAAGTTCATTGCCATGCCGTATGTTCCGTTAGAAAATTCAAGAAGTTCGCCCGACATACCCTTGTCAAGTCCATGAACTCTTGAAATTCCGTCGCCAACAGTGCAGACCGTTCCCACATCGTCAAGCTCAAGCTTGCTTCGGTAGTCCTTGATCTGCTGTTTTATCAAGCCTGTTATTTCATCAGGACGCAATTTCATGTTAAAATACCGTTCCTTTCCTATGCAATGACCCCGTCGATCTGAGCCTTGATATCATCAAGCTTAGTTCTGACGCTGCCGTCTATTTCTGTGTCTGAATATCTCAGCACGATACCGCCCATAAGGCTTTTATCCACCTTTTCCACAAGCACTATCTTTGCCCCCGAAACAGCTTCCAGCTTAACCACAAGCTTGTCCCTGAGCCTTTCAGACAGAGGCATAGCCGTCACTGCAGTGACCTCTATGATATTATTATGCTTTTCATAAAGCTCCTTGAACTTTGCGCATATCTCAGGCAGAAACCTTATCCTGCCATTTTCGCTCACAAGGCAAAGAAAATTAAGCGTAACAGGCTGTATCCTGCCCATAAACACCTTTTCCAGCGCCGCCCTTTTTTCGTTCTCCGTTACCAGCGGTGACGCAAGAAGCTCCACATATTCCTCCTGACCCCGAGAGAAAAGTATATCCCTTATGCTCCCAAGCTCACCATAGACTTCATCAAGGCAGTTTTCCTCGCAGCACACCTCGAAAAGTGCGTTGCCGTAAATATTCCCGATACTGTCTGCCATTACATCTCACCCACATTGTCAATGAACTTCTCGATAAGACGTTCGTTGTCCTCGCCTGTCATATCCTTTTCCACAACTGCCGCCGCAGCCGAGAAAGCAATATCGGTGATCTCGTTCTTGATCTGGTTGACAGCGATCTTCTTTTCTCTTTCGATCTCTCTTGAAGCGTTGTCCGCAAGACCCTTTGCCTCAGTTCTAGCTTCGCTGATTATCTCGTCAGAACGCTGTTGAGCCTTTCTTGTTGCCGTCTGTATAATCTGTGCAGACTCTTCCTTTGCACCCTCTAATCTGCTTGTATACTCAGCTTCAAGCTTCTCGGCATTTTCTTTTGCCTCGTCAGCCTGCCTGTAAGTTTCCTTAACATCATTTTTCCTGTCCTCGATGACCTTGTTCACCTTATCGAACAGAAAATGCTTGAGCACCAAAAACAGTATGAGCGTATTGAGCAAAGTCGCAATTATCGTTGTCAGATCTATTGACAGAAACTCTGTCACATCGCCTGCTGCCAATACCATTTATCCAACCTCCCCTCCGCACCAATGCAGAGCAAATCTTGTTTGAAGCTTTTTATTAAAGCTTTCCGATAAATGGGTTAGCAAAGAGCAGGATAAGTGCAACTACGAATGCGTAGATACCTGTTGACTCAGCCATAGCAACGCCTATGAACATTGTTCTTGTGCAGTCGCCCTTAGCCTCAGGCTGTCTTGCGATAGCCTCGATAGTCTTTCCTACTGCGTAGCCCTCACCGATACCAGGTCCGATACCTGCGATCATTGCAAGTCCTGCACCGATTGCGGAACAGCCAAGAAGAATAGCCTTTTCCATAATGATAAACCTCCGTTATTTACATATTTATACTTTTCCGCAAAAGCGGTAATTTACTCTGTTTCCGCAGCCGCACCAACGTTTACCATGGTGAGCATGGAGAAGATATAAGCCTGTATGCACCCTGAGAACAGGTCGAAATACACGCTAAGCACCGCAGGTATACCTACCTGAAATACACTGAACGCCCATGAGCCTGCCTCAAAAGTCAGACCCAGTGCAGATGACAGTGAGCCGAGCGCACCATAAAGCAATCCCGTTATTACCATGCCGCCTGCAACGTTACCAAAAAGACGGAACGCCATAGACGCAGGCGTTGCCACCTCGCTGATGATATTAAGCGGCATAATGAAAGCCACAGGCTGTGCAAAGCTTTTAAGATAGCCCTTGAAACCATTCGCTTTTATCTTGTTGTATGTGATAAGCACGAATGTCATAAGAGCCCACGTTGCCGTAACATTTATGTCCGCGGTCATAGACCTCAGACCTATCATACTGATAAGAGCGCCAAACACCGCATAAATAAGCAGCGTAGCAATATAAGGGGCATACTTCATCATCTTAACGCCCATATTCTCTTTGACCATGTTGTTGACGAAGTTCACAAACATCTCAACGACTACCTGACGCTTTTTCTCAGGCACTTTTTTCAAATCGTGTGTGAGCCACAAGCACAGTATCAGCACCGCAACTATAATAATCCAGCCCATCACCACCGTTTCGGTGATCCTCAGACTGCCTATCTCAAACACTATCTTAGGGCCGTTTCCTATACCCGTCATTTATTTATCCCTTCTTTCTCTTATCTGTATGACATACAGAATCATCCTCGGATAAAACTGCGGCAGAAGAATCCCAACTGGACTTACTGCCTTTGTGAGCATAGCCCCCGCACAAAGCACAAAAAGCACTCCATACCTAGTCATGTAACACCCAAGCATTGTGCGTTTAGCCTTTTTGCCATCAAGCTCCACAGCCTTTTCGCAGGTCACACCAAGGTAATACATACAAAGGCACATATAGCCCCAGCCCAATGCAAAGCCCGCAAGCTGTGTGATGTCAAAGCCCCACAGCAAAGTGAATGCCCAGCATACAGCAGCCATAACACCGCCCCATAAGCATATTTTTTTCAGCAAGCCGCCAAGCTCAGAGCCTATATTTTTCACTTATTTTCTCCGATTTTCATAAAGAAATCCACCATAAATCTTTACATTTTCTTAATAGCAGAAAATATCTGCCTGATGTATTTCATTATACCACACAGCCCCACATTTTTAAAGAGCAAACCGCAAACTTAAACATTTATTTTACATGGTTTTTACATTTCGTTCACAGTTAGTCAAATAATTAGTTAATTATGATTTGACGTTAATAATTTATCAATAGTCAATCATTGATTTTTGACATTGTTTGAGTTTTGTCATACGATTTCACAATAAAAAACGGACTGCCGCAAGCCGAAATAATATCACGGCTGAGCAGTCCGCAAGCATATGTGCAGCTTATCTGATGATATCGTCAACAACGCTTTCTACAGTGCTTACAGTATCATCAATAATATCCGCACCACCGCTTACAGTGTCCTTGATACCATCGCCTACACGGCTCACAAGCGTGTCGCTGTCATCACGTCTGCTTGTGACCTCATTTTTAGAAGTTGTGGTCGCAGTAACGCCGGAAGATGTCGAACCTGAGTTATCGTCATTTCTTGAACAGCCTGCGAGCATAACACCGCAAAGACCAAGACAAGTTAGCATAGCGAACATTTTTTTCATAATTAAGTTCCTTTCAGTATAAGATATGCCATTTTAGGCTAATGCTATTATTTCTCGGAGATGAGGATATATTCATAAAAAAACAAAAAAGAGATGAGCCAAAAGCCCATCTCTCTGTCAAATCAAAAAATCAATAGAACTGCGATCTCTTTTTCTTGATAACGAAAATAACAGCACCGACAATAACCACCGCAACGACCGCAAC
>OGNE01001382.1_pt1 | contig 10462 bp, 10 predicted proteins | sample 1573401 | NCBI WGS metagenome assembly OGNE01 (sample SAMEA2581884, study PRJEB24529) | metagenome | biome: Human gut stool | place: China | collected 2011 | reverse complement strand
ATAGCGTAGCTGGCCTAACGCGTCAGTTTGTGGCACTGAAGACCGTGAGTTCGAATCTCACTACCCACCCCACTGAATACGTTCTGCGTTAAGCAGAGCGTATTTTTTTGTTTACATATCGCAGGGCGACCTTTGGTCGCTCGTTTTTTTATGTACCTCCGACAATGACCTATATCCTACCGACTTGGATTATTATATCCCACTTGCAAATAGACAGAAAAAGGGCGGCAACTTAAAAGCTGCCGCCCCGATCCAGAGGTTATATATTTTATAAAGCGAAATTTTTGTTGTAAACAGCCTCGGCTATCCTGAATGTTTCGTCATCAAGTGCAGAAACAGCGTCAGCAGTGATCAAGGCTGCACCTCTCTCAAAAGCGTCCTCCGCAATGCCATCGGCACCATGCTGAATAACAACGCTTCTTAACTCAGAGCAATCCACGAAAGCCTTTGCACCAAGTTTCTTCACAGATGATGGGATAACAACTTCTCTCAAAGTCTTACAGCCACGGAAAGCCTCGCTTCCAACATAAGCGATCTTGCCTGATATCCTCACCGTCTTAACTACAGTATTCTGAGCAAACGCTCTCTTGCCTATCCTGCTAACGGAATCAGGAAGATAAACGCTCTCGAGCTTCTCACAAAGTGCAAATGCACACTCGCCTATCTTTCTTACAGATCCTGCGAACTCAACCTTTTTCAGAGCAGAGCAGCCGAAGAATGCGTAGTCGCCAACAGCCTCGATTCCAAATGGTATAGAGATCGCTTCCAGACCTGAGCAGAATGTGAAAGCATTCTCTGCGATCTCGATCATAGCTGCAGGTATCTCAAGCTCTCTCAGAGAAATGCAGTTCTGGAAAGCTCCGTTTCCTATGGAAACTATATTTTCATTAAGACAAATTTCTTTCATTGAAGAGCAGAAACCGAATGCAGACTCACCGATCTCTCTTACGCTCTCGGGCAGGTCAGCTCTCTCCAAACTGTCGCAATTGTAGAATGTGAAAGGCAGTATCCTTTCCACACCATCAGGTATAGTCGCAAATCTTAGAGATTCACAACCGCAGAATGCCATCTCACCAATAAACCTTACGCTCTCAGGTATAGTCACATTCACCAGTGAACAGCATTTGTAAAATGCCTTTCTTCCGATGATAACAACGTCCTTTGAGATAACAGCACATTTAAGGTCATAAAGATGTGCGAAAGCACCGCCTGCAACAGCTATGACCTTTTTGCCACGAAGCTCAAAAGGAAGCTCCAGCACTTCGATATGGCTGTCACCGCAGTATCCAGTGATAATACACATATCGTCAGCCGTAACATATTTAAAACAGCCCGAGATCTTCTCGCTGCTGATACTGCTGCTTGCAGTTACACCAACGCTCTCAAGTGCTTCTTTGAAACCATTGTCGCCCATAAAATTAATGCTTTTCATCAGCGTGACCTCCATTATACCCACTATAAATATATACCTCGTAACTGAACTTAAACGTTTTCTGTATTTTCTAATGAAATTATACTACAGTAAACTATGTTTGTCAATGGTATTCGCAATATTTTATTTATAAAAAATTAATTTTCAGAACTTTTTCACTGATTGTGAACGGCTTTTTTGTCACTTTTCACAATTAATTTACGCAAAATAATTTTAGTTTTCACATATAGTTCTCAATCTCTGAAAATACTGTAATTTTATAGTAGCAAACGTTTTCGCAAATGATGCAAAAGTCTAATACCAATTTATAGAATTTGCTTGATTAAATCGACCAAACCATAAGATGATGTTTTTCTTATATTTGTAAGATTGTCATAAATTATATTTATATAATATTAATAAAAAATGATATACCGTTCATGATAATGAAAGAAAACACCAACAATTGCATTAAAACAGGAGATTGATATACTAACGATAAACAAAAATGTATAATACTATCATAAAGGTTTACAAAATAGAAACTTAATTATTACAGATTGTAATAATTAACGGCGTATAATAATATACATGAAATCGTATAAGTACATGAATACAAAAACCGGAAAGGACTGATCCGTTATCAACATAATAAGAAAAATAACAGCAGTGATAATTTCATCAGTTATAATGATAAGCTTTGTGGCATTTGCACCGCAGGGATCTGCTAAGACTTATGTGAATGTTATAACAGCTTCTGCTGCTGACTCGATGACAAAACCTGTTTTGATAAAAAGACAAGCGTATTCAAACAAAATAGAAGCAGGAGTAAAAAATCTCACCAGCTTTTCATCAAAGACTACATTTGAGGTCTATGTAAACGGACGCTTTGTAAGAAAATATACATGGCAGGCACTTAAAAAGGATAACTATATAAATATAACCGATGATGGCAAGCTTTATCTTAAAGCTTCCACAAAATATAAAGTCACTGTCAAAGCGGTAAACGGCAGTGCCAAGTCAGAGTCGTCGATTCTCAACGTAAAGACAGCAGCAAAAACATACTATCATATAGATAAAAACGTTCAGCTTTATAGCTTTAAAAACGGTAAGTTCAAGAAATCTTCAAAAACAAAAGCCTCTGTGGCTGTGTCGGGTATTCTCACTACCGATAAAAATAAGCGTGTGGCAGGTCAGAGCAAGAATATCGGCGGAGCAAATTATGTCCTTATCAATGAAGGCGATCATAAGGGTAAGTACGTCAAGGTAGGAAAAGGCGTGAAGCGTACACCTGAGAGAAAAGCAAGAATAAAAACAGCCGTTGATTATGCCGCAAGCATGAACGGCGGAAGATATGTCTGGGGCGGAACAAAGTATAAGGCAACGGACTGCTGTGGATTGACAATGCAAGCCTATAGAAAAGCCGGTGTGAATATGTATAACAGCGTATATTCGCAGGCGAAAATGGGAAAAGCAGTGTCTTTGAAGAATATAGAAGCAGGCGACCTGATAATCTGTAATAACTATGGCCATGTAGCAATGTATATAGGCGGTGGGAAAATAGTCCATGCCATGAGTACATATTATGGGATCAGAATACAGCCTCTTGCAAATATCAAGTATTGCGGAAAGATAAACACTATCAGGAGAATACTGTAAAGCAAAGCGATTTCGCGGCATAACAAACTGTTGAATAGCTGTAGGGGGCGGTCTCTGGTCGCCCTTTTTTATAGCACTGTATCGGCAAATTTTCAAATGTAAATGTGGGGGCTGGCGCCCTCGACAGCCCGATTTTGTTTGCTCGATAATACTTGCGATATCTGCACAATTTTTCCTTGACAATCTCGCTGACCAGTGTTATAATAAAAAAGCAGAAAAACTGCGAAAAATCGAATAAAGTTTGCAGGGGGACTCAAGCGAAAACGCTGGGTTGAGAAGGTAAAACCTGACCCTTTGAACCTGTTGGTCAAGACCAGTGTAGGAAGCAAGTTTTGTGTAAATTTACCTCCTGCATGGTCAGGAGGTTTTTTTGTTTCCCCTTTTCCATAAGAAAGGAATAAAGTATGTTAAAATGTTTGTCAGTGGCAGGCTCGGATTGCTCCGGTGGCGCAGGTATACAGGCCGACCTTAAAGCCTTCAGCGCTAATGAAACTTTCGGCATGAGCGTTATTACATCTGTCGTCGCTGAAAATACTACCCGTGTGCTGTCTGTTTTCAACGTACCCGTTGAGGAGATACAAAAACAGATAGACGCTGTGTTTGAGGATATCCACGTCGATGCCGTAAAACTCGGTATGCTCCCAACTGCCGAAATTATTTCAGCAGTTGCGGATAAGCTTAATGAGTATAAACCAAGTATTATCGTCTGCGATCCCGTCATGGTCGCTACAAGCGGAGACGCTCTCTCTGAGGGCGGAACTGTTTCCACCATGAGGGAAAAGCTCTTTCCTATAGTTACGCTCCTTACACCGAATATCCCCGAAGCCGAAGCTATCTCAGGCTTGGAGATAAAGAATGAAAACCATATGGAAAAAGCCGCAAGGATAATAATGGATATGGGCGTAAAAAACGTCCTCGTCAAAGGCGGTCATCTCACCGGCGACGCTGTGGATTATCTCTGTACCCCAGAGGGTGTTCATAAGCTTGCCTGCAAGCGTGTTGATTCGCCTAATACCCATGGCACTGGCTGTACTTTGTCATCTGCCATAACTGCAAACCTTGCCCACGGTATGGATATGCTCTCCGCTGTAACAAAGGCGAAAAACTATATCACCGAGGCAATAGAAAAATCATTCACAGTGGGCAAAGGACATAGCCCCGTTAATCACTTTTATGATTATTACGATTTGAAAGGAACTGTTCTATGAGAAATTATAAAACTCAAATGGAAGCCGCTAAAAAGGGTATCGTTACCCCTGAAATGGAAACAGTGGCTAAGAAAGAAAATATAGACGTAAACGAGCTTATGGCTCTTGTTGCAGCAGGTCAGGTGGCGATCCCTGCCAACGTAAACCATACTGCTCTCTCTGCCGAGGGTATCGGTAAAGGTCTTAAAACTAAGATAAATGTAAATCTCGGTATCTCAGGTGACGCTAAGAATTATGACATTGAGATGCAGAAAGTGGATATGGCTATCAAGTTCGGCGCTGAAGCTATCATGGATCTGTCAAACTACGGCAAGACCAATACTTTCAGAAAAGAGCTAGTAGCAAAGTCGCCTGCCATGATAGGCACTGTTCCTATGTATGACGCTATCGGCTACCTCGATAAAGACCTCCTTGAGATATCCGCTCAGGACTTTCTTAAGGTAGTAAAAGCCCACGCAGAAGAGGGCGTTGACTTTATGACTATCCACGCAGGTATCAACAGACGTGCAATCGAAGCTTTCAGACGTGAGGGAAGAAAAATGAATATCGTTTCCCGTGGCGGCTCACTGCTCTTCGCATGGATGATGATGACAGGCAATGAAAACCCATTCTTTGAGTATTATGACGAGGTGCTTGAAATACTCAGAGAGTATGACGTTACTATCTCACTTGGCGACGCACTCCGTCCGGGATGTCTTGCAGACGCTTCCGACGCCGCTCAGATCTCCGAGCTTATCGAGCTTGGCAACCTCACAAAGAGAGCGTGGGAAAAGGACGTTCAGGTAATGGTAGAGGGTCCTGGCCATATGGCAATGAACGAGATCGCCGCAAATATGATAATGGAAAAGAAGATATGCCACGGCGCACCTTTCTATGTACTTGGACCTCTGGTAACGGATATCGCCCCTGGCTATGACCATATCACATCAGCTATCGGCGGAGCAATAGCCGCAGCAAGCGGTGCAGACTTCCTTTGCTATGTTACCCCTGCCGAGCATCTCAGACTTCCTGACGTTGACGACGTTAAGGAAGGCATTATCGCCAGCAAGATAGCAGCCCATGCCGCAGATATCGCAAAGGGCGTAAAGGGTGCAAGAGATATCGACGATAAAATGGCAGCAGCACGTCACAAGATGGATTGGGACGAAATGTTCGAGATAGCACTTGACGGTGAAAAGGCAAGAAGATTCTTTGAGCAGACCCCACCTGCCGACAGACATACCTGCTCAATGTGCGGCAAGATGTGTGCCGTTAGAACAACAAACATGATACTCGAGGGCAAAGAGGTTAAATTCTGCTCAGAGAAGTAGAAAACTCGATGCAGGGGCGAACAGCGTTCGCCCGCATGATATAAAAATTGAATGTCAGCTCGACAATTGTACGAAAAATCGGACAATTGCATGAGAGCAGATATAAAAAGAATGTAATGTGCAAGAGGAGCGTCTTGCGAACTTTTTCATAAAAAGTATTCAGCGAGGGAACCCGTGTTTCGGGGTGAGAGGGTGCAATGGAGCACCGACCGAAAATAATTTACGTCAGATCGTGAGCGGATAGCATAGCCACGGTCTGTGCGCCGCTGGATAACTTGCTCTTTTTCGTTCGGCGGTGCGATACGATATGGAGGAATAAAAATGAAAAAGACAAACATTCACAAATTGGTATTCGCAGCAGTATTGGTAGCCCTTGCAGTGGTAGGCTCGCTTGTTTCGTTCCCTATCGGCGCTTCAAAGTGCGCACCTGTTCAGCACCTTGTAAACATAATCGGTGCAGTTTTCCTTGGACCTGCATGGGCAGTGGGCGTTGGCTTCACAGCCGCACTTCTCAGAAATCTTCTGGGACTTGGCTCTCTCCTTGCGTTCCCGGGCTCAATGGTTGGCGCATTCGTTGCAGGTATGCTCTATAAGTACATAAAGAAGCTCCCTGCCGCTTACGTCGGCGAGCTTTTCGGCACATCAGTCCTCGGTGGACTTCTTGCATATCCTGTTGCCAGATTTCTTGTTGGCGCACCAGCCGCAGCAATAACAGTTTATATCCTGCCTTTCTTTGTAAGCTGTGCAGGCGGTACAGTTCTTGCTATCGTTATCGTTACAGCTCTTAAAAAGGCAAAAGTATTTGATAATTTCCTTGGCTTCTCAAAGGAGGTAAGAGCATAATGGGCCCTATAATTGAAAGCTGTGTGAAAGCAGCAGACAAGGTAAGAGATATATGCCCTTTGGTGCATTGTATCACAAATTATGTTACTGTAAATGACGTTGCAAACTGCATTCTCGCCATTGGCGCTTCACCTATCATGGCAGACGATATCGCAGAAGTAGCAGATATAACTTCTATCTCAAAGGCTCTCGTTATAAACATGGGTACTCTCAATGCAAGAACAGTCGAGTCAATGGTAGCTGCTGGAAAGAAAGCCAACGAGCTTGGCGTTCCTGTGGTTTTTGACCCGGTTGGAGCAGGCGCATCAAATTTCAGAAATGAAACTGCAAAGCGTATACTTGAAAATGTGAAAATAAGCATACTCAGAGGAAATCTTTCTGAAATGTCATATCTTGCAGGACTAGAAGTTTCCACAAAGGGTGTTGACACCTCGGAAGCTGACGAGAAAAACGACCCTGTTTCCGTTGCGAAAAAAACAGCCGCAAAGTATAACTGTGTTGCAGCTATCACAGGTGCGGTGGATACAATAACAGACGGAAAAAGAGTCGCAAGGATATCAAACGGTCACCCATATCTTTCAAAGGTAACAGGCACAGGCTGTATGACAACAGGACTTGTAGGCTCATTCGCAGGTGCTTGCGACGATATGTATACCGCCGCTGTAACAGGCATTGCAAGCATGGGCATAGCAGGCGAGTTCGCATATGAAAATGCTGGAGAGATAGGCTCAGGAAGCTTCCATATTTCTATCATTGACGCAATCAGCAAAATGAATAGTCAGGTATTTGCGGCTAAGGCTAAGATAGAAGAAGTTTAGTATTGCAATATTTCAGATCTAGTGGTATCATATCAATGTGATGCCACTAAATTTTATGTGGTGATGTTGCTTGCGTGGGCGAACAGTGTTCGTCCGTTTGCACTGCATATTATACTTTTTCATACAAAGGAGAATGAAAAATGACCGTAAGATTTGCTTGTGAAAAGGATATACCGCAAATGAACAGCCTGCTCTATCAGGTAGAGAGAGTTCATCAGCAGGGCAGACCTGACCTTTTTAAAGAGGGTGCGAAAAAGTATACTGATAACGAGCTTAAAGCTATGCTCAAGGATAAAACTAAGCCTATATTTGCCGCAGTTGATGAAAATGATGTGATGAAGGGCTACGCTTTTTGTGTGTTTCAGGAGCATAAGGGCGACAATGTTCTCACGGATATAAAGACTTTGTATATCGACGATCTGTGCGTTGATGAAAATTGCAGAGGTCAGCATATCGGCTCGGTACTTTACGAGGCAGTGAAGAAATTCGCTAAGGAGCAGGGCTGTTATAATGTTACTCTCAACGTGTGGGAGTGTAATCCATCGGCAAGAAAATTTTACGAAAAAGCAGGGTTGAAGCCATACAAGACAGGTATGGAAGTTATTTTATGATAAAAGATAAGAGGGTAAAAAATGGATAAATCAAAAATTGACTACACGCTTTATCTCTGTACAGACCGTGGACTTATGTCCTGCGAAACTATCGAGCAGTCGGTAGAGGAGGGCGTAAAAGGCGGTTGTACAGTTATCCAGCTAAGAGAAAAGGACTGCACTTCAAGAGAATTCTATGAGCTTGCAGTCAGAGTAAAAAAGATAACGGACAAATACAATGTGCCGCTTATCATCAACGACAGACTTGATATTGCACAGGCTGTTGACTGTGCGGGCGTTCATCTGGGACAGGGCGATATGCCGTGTGCAGTTGCAAGAAAAATCCTCGGTGAGGACAAGATAATAGGTATTTCTGCGGCAACTCTTGAAGAAGCTAAAAAAGCACAGGCAGACGGTGCAGATTACCTTGGCGTTGGTGCAATGTATGCCACCAACACAAAGACAGACGCAAGAGCTGTCACAAAGGAACAACTTGTAGAAATAAGAGCCGCTGTGGATATCCCTATCGTAATAATAGGCGGAGTTAATCAAAAAACTGTGCCGAACTTTAAGGGTATGGGTATTGACGGCGCTGCGGTAGTTTCTGCGGTGGTATCTCGGCCTGATATTGAAAAGGCGGCAAAGGATCTTCGTGAGCTTTGCGAGGATTGCTTCGGAAGATAAGATGTTGAACGGGCGGTTATTTAGACCGTCCGTTTTTTGTTTTAAAAAAATGTATGATTTTGTCTTTCGATTTTACACAAATTATACATTGCGCTATTGACGATTAAGTTAAAATCGGTTATAATAAATGAAAAAGATTTGTTTTTTGAATTAAAACGCTAATGCGTTGAAATAGTAATGTATGTTAGGAGAGTAAAAATGAAAAAAACTAAGATCGTATGCACTATCGGACCTTCCACAGATGACGAAAACATTATGCGTGAGCTTATGAAAAACGGCATGGACGTTGCGAGATTCAATTTCTCACACTCTGACCACAGTGTTCATAAGGCTCGTTTTGAAACTGTATGCAAGCTAAGGGAAGAACTTGTCGTTAATATTGCAACTCTTCTTGATACAAAAGGACCTGAGGTAAGACTTAAAAACTTTAAGGATCACAAGCCTGTTACTATCAAGGACGGCGATACATTCACACTTACCACAAGAGAAGTGGAGGGCGACGAAACTATCTGCTCTATCACATTCCCACAGCTTCCAAAGGACGTTTCTGTAGGCACTAGAATACTTATCAATGACGGAAATATCGAGCTGAAAGCTACCAGAGTTGACAACACTGACATCGTCTGCGAAGTAATCCACGGCGGAGTTGTTTCCGACCACAAGGGTATCAACGTTCCTGATGTGAACCTTTCTATGCCTTACATTTCTGACGCTGATATGGCTGACCTTGAATTTGGCGCAAAAATGGGGTTTGACTATATCGCAGCTTCTTTCGTAAGAACAGGCGCTGACGTTATTTATCTTAGAAAATTTACCCAGAGCCTTGGCTGGTTCAATCCTAGAATCATCGCTAAGATAGAAAACGCTCAGGGTGTTGCCAATATTGACGAGATCCTTGACGCTGCTGACGGAATAATGGTAGCAAGAGGAGATATGGGCGTTGAGATACCTTTCGAGCAGATACCTGCTATCCAGAAAGAGCTTATCAGAAAAGCTTACAACGCAGGCAAGAACGTTATCACAGCAACTCAGATGCTGGAGTCTATGATAACAAACGCACGTCCTACAAGAGCCGAGATAACCGACGTTGCAAACGCTATTTATGACGGCTCGTCTGCTATAATGCTTTCAGGGGAAACTGCCGCAGGTAAATATCCTGTTGAGGCTGTCAAGACCATGAGCCTTATCGCAGAAACGACCGAAAAGGATATCGACTATATCTCACGTTTCAAGAAAAGAGGAGACGAGAGAAATTCATCTATCACTGACGCTATCTCACACGCTACTGTTACAACTGCCCATGACCTTAATGCTGTAGCGATCCTGACAGTAACAAAAGGCGGAACAACAGCAAGAACGCTTTCAAAATTCCGTCCGAACTGTCCTATAATCGCACTTACAACTGACGATACAACATATCATCAGCTCAGCCTTTCATGGGGTATAAGAGCAGGCGTTATCGAAGAGAAAACAAACACTGACGAACTCATCAGACACGCTCTGGAGCGTTCTGTGGAGCTTGGCTATCTGAAGAAGGGTGACCTTGTCGTTATTACAGCAGGAGTACCGCTTGGAATGAGCGGTACGACAAATTTGCTCAAAGTCGAGAGAGCGTAGTTTTTAAGTGATGAGTGAGGAGTGAGGAATGGCAGCGCCATACCGAGCAAATCACCAACACAAAGTAAACGCACACACGAGCGAAGCGAGCAAAATGTCTGTGGAGAGAGCCTTAATAGGTGCAAGCCTACTAAGCGGTGCAGAAAAGCAATAGAAGAATTGCAAAAAAATCAATTACAAAGCGGTGTCGGAGCGGAATGCTCTGCACCGCTTTTGTTGCAAAAAATGTTTGAGCTTTTTGTAGGCGATCACTTTTTTTTATTCAAATAATTTTCCGTGAATTGGGTAACCGATTCTAACATATGAAAGAAGTATGGCGTAA
>OGNE01001378.1_pt1 | contig 10489 bp, 6 predicted proteins | sample 1573401 | NCBI WGS metagenome assembly OGNE01 (sample SAMEA2581884, study PRJEB24529) | metagenome | biome: Human gut stool | place: China | collected 2011 | reverse complement strand
AAAACAAGAGTTTTACCACTGGTATCAAGTCTAAACCAACTTTGTCTGGGCACAGGATCGGTATAAGTAGCACCAGGTCCCACACCTTGATGAAAGACTGCATTCTTAGCTGTCATATTTGAAACCTTCACCCAAAATGCAACTGTAAATTCACTATCCGTATAATGATTCTTCAATCCTTCTTCAGGAATAGACAAAATTGAATAATTTTGCTTGTCGCCTTGGAAGTGTGCTGCAAATCGACATTCAGCACTTTCTCCGGAAAAGCGCGCCTGAGAATTATATACACTGGACCCAGCTCCTGCCGTAAGTTCCTCAGGATTCAATTGATTTGGACCTGCATCTTTATTATCACCATCGAATGGCAAATACAATACTAACTTTTCTGCAGAAACAACATATACATAACCTTCTTTCTCTTTCGTAGAGCTATTTACTGAGTTTTTAGCTTTCAACGTCACTTTGTATTTTCCTGGATTATTATATTGCACTACAGGATTTTGTTCTACAGAACTGGCTGGAGTGCCTCCTTCAAATGTCCATTCCCATTCTTCAACCGTTCCTAATGTCTTATCCAAGAAGTTAATATATCCCCCGGCATAAGTATTCCGGCATTGTGCACCAAAATCAGCGGCAATCGCATTTTTATCAATAACAGTAATATAATCCTCTCTTACTTTGTCCGAAGACGCTTTGGGATTCTTAGCTGTCAATTTAACAGTATAGATTCCCGGAGAAAGTGTCATTTGTGGATTTTGTTCTGTTGAAGTGATAGCTGCTCCACCTTCTTTAGGTGTGAAACTCCATAACCACTCATTCGGATAGCCTTTGGACAAATCTTTAAAAGAAATAACATCTTCATTTGTAGCAGTAGTTTTATCTGCAGAGAAGTCAACAGTTATCTGCGACGGATAGTTAACAGTAATATATTGTTCCTTCACCATTTCGTTTGCTTCTTCTCCGCGTCCGACAGACAAGGTAACCGAATAAACTCCAGGCTTATTATATACAACATTGGGACTAAATAAGATTGAGGTTTCTGGTTCTCCACCTTCGAACCGCCAATTCCATTTAGAAGGTTCACCAGTAGATATGTCTTTGAAAGTAATACTTTCTCCGATTGTGACTTCCTGAAGATCTGATTCAAAAGCAGCTTGCAAGGACTGCAAATCATCTTCAGAACAAGCCAATAACAATATCACAACAATACACTGTAATAAATATATAGTTTTTCTTTTCATATCAGTAATGTATTAAATTCATTGTATTGATTTTATGCTAACAACTTTAAATGCCAGCCCATCCGTATATCGTTTTTCTCCTCCCTCATAGATAATAGCAATCTGTGAATCAGAGAGCTCAACTATATCAGAGTAACCAGAGTTACCTTCATAAACTGTATATTGTCCCTTCCAGTTTTTCCCATTATCCGTACTTTTTTTGATAGTCATATTAATACGTTCCGTAGCGGAAGCAGCATTCGAAAGAAAAACAGCTCCTCCTATTGATAATATACTACCCTGACACTTACAGTCTATTTGATCAATGCTAATTTGAGGTGAAGACCAAGTAAGTCCTCCATCTATGCTAGTACAACTTTTCCGATAAAAGCCTTCATCTGCTCTCATATTCAACATTAACGTTCCCTCTCCTATCTCGGCTACAGAACATTCTCCAACACCACCGACAGGAGTAGGTTCTCCTGGTTTCCATGTTTTTCCGTAATCATCAGAATAAATGATATGAGAATAACTCGTGACCTTTCCACTCTCCCGAGTTGTAAAATAGTTTGGAGCAACTAATCTTCCTTTATGTATTCCCTTTTGAATCTGAATACCATGGCACGGACCGGTAGCATACCAATCCCATTTTTCTTTTTTTACAGAAGAAGTTATTTCAACTGGTTGCGCCCAAGTAATGCCGTCATCATCAGAATATGTATAGTACGGACGTCGGCTGTCTTCTCCGGTACCATTGGTTATTGCCCCCCATTTATCAGTCTGGAAATTCCAAGTCATAAGCAGATGTATTCTACCTCTGTCGTCAACAATAGGCACGGGATTTCCACAAGTGTTTTGTCCATCATTCCATATCGTAATCTGTTTACTCCATGTTTTTCCATTATCCGACGAACGTTTGACTACAAGATCTATATCTCCGCTATCTCCATTACTTCGAGCTTTTCTAGCTTCAGCAAAAGCTAATAAAGTATTGCTTTTACTTTTAACAATAGCAGGTATTCGATAGAGTTCAAAACCATCCGTCCCTTGATTATAAATATAGTTGAATTCGGACGAAGGCACTTCTTCTTCCGGTGGAACAGGAGTTGGGTTTCCTTGTGTCTCATCATCTTTTTGACAAGCCTGTGTAAACATACTTGTAAAAAGAAATACGCATGTAATAATCTTATAGGTTTTCATATCCTTGAGTTTGTTTTAAATTAGGATTGATATTTATATCGCTCAATGGGATTGCAAGATATAATGGAATGATAATATTATCATCGACTTTTTTCTTTAAGTTCGGGACCTCCTGATAAACATCAATCGTTCCACCATAATGAAATCTAAGAAGATCGGGCCATCTTTTTCTCTCAAGATATAACTCTCTTGCACGCTCGTTCAGAATTTCTTTCTCCACTGCTATTTTATTGGTACTTCCATTATAAGTTCCAATCTTGGCACGGTCTCTGACTCTATTCAGTTCAATAATAGCCTGTGGTGTTTGATTTAACGCCGCATAAGCTTCTGCTTTAAATAAATACATCTCTGCAAGCCGATATATAACTATATCTGAGTCATAGGTGCGATCTCCTTCTGTTTTTGTTCCCTTCATCTTATTATCAAAAGTCCCTATTTCATTTCCGTCCGCATCCTTTGCAGTGATATAAGAGTCTTTGGTTCTGAGATCTGCCGGATTAGCATTAAAAAGACCTATCAAAAACGGACTTGGTGCATAAGTGCTGCGAGCTCCTCCTTTAGCATAAGGAATTTCATCCTTATTGACCGCCTTTTCTACAAAAACATCTCTTGGCTTCAGACTCTGACTATACTGAGCTTCCTTTTCATAAATTTCGAAATGGATAGTCCATATCACTTCTTTCCCATATTTAGTTCCATAAATATCTGCAAAGTTATCTTCCAGTGAAAGTCCTTTACTTGCCAAATCCGCATAAGTTATGACATCTTTCAAATCTTGTTCCGATCCATTCATCACTTTTGCTTTCCATAGCAAAATATCGGCTTTCAATGCATAGCATGCCGGCTTCGATGCCCTTCCTTTTCCATTTGCATAACTTTCTTCCGGAAAAAGATCAATTGCCGTATTTACATCACTTAGAGCACGTGCCAAAACTTCCTCCGCGGGTTCTCTTGCTAACTTAGGCTTATTTGAACTTTCTGTCGGTTCCAGTTCCAAAGGGGCATCCCCCCATATCCGGGCAATACAGAAATACATATACCCTCTGATACAATACGCCTCTGCCAATAATCTGTTTTTATCAGCCTCTACACCAAAATCTATTCCGGGAGTATACTTCAGTAACATATTACAATGTTGTATTACAGAGTAATAGCTCGACCAGATATAACCATTTTGCGATGTGAGGTTTTGCGCCCATAAATTAGAAGGGCCACCTTCCAGCCCTGTTGTAAAGGCATCTCCTCTGTCTTCAAAATGAAGAGTAGAATTCGATGTATCGCGCAATTTGGTATAAATACCGATCATATAACTTTCTACATCGCCTTTTGTATTCCAGTATCCATCTCCGGTAATGCTTGAAACAGTATCTACATCCAGTAAGTTACACGAATGTAACAAGAATAAAGAAATGCCTAATAGTATTGATTTAAATTGTTTCATAATTATGAGTCTTATTTAATTAGAAATTAATTTTTACTCCCATGTTATATTGTCTGGGTCTCGGATAAATACCATAGTCAACACCAGTATATATTTCAGGGAACATGCCATCATATTTTTTTATATAACCAATATTATACGCTCCTGCAAAAACTTCCACAGCACTGAGTCTCATCTTTCTAATCCAAGATAATGGCAACATATAACTTAAAGACACTTCCCTGAATGCCAGGTAATCTCCCTTGCTAAAATACAAGCTATTATTAGTACTACCACTTGCAGAGCTTCCGATCTGATTATCCCATCTCATATGATTTCTATATTGATAATCATAGTCACTCTGAACAGTATATTTAGGATATTTGCTTCCATCATTCGCACTCTGCCAAGAATTGGTCATTGCCTCTTTGATGGCATTATTATTATTACGTGAGCTACCCATTATCTGTCCTTTGAAGCCATTGTCTATTACATGCCCCATAGCCCAGTCCATAACGATTCGCACGGTTAGTCCTTTGTATTTCAATGTATTAATAATTCCTCCGACTTTATCGGGACGAACATATCCCATGAAAATCATGTCTTTAGAGTCCAATTGTCCATCATTATTTACATCTTCAAATATTGCATCTCCCGCATGTTTCTTTCTTCCTTGTGCGTTCGGGTCATTAGGTGCCTTGGCCGCTTCTTCTTCAGTCTGATATGTTCCCAAGTAATGAAAAGCCCATCTTCCGCCAAATCTCTCACCTTCGGCAATACCACCCACTTTTTTTGTCCCTCCAGTTGCAGGATCATAAACAAAGTTTCCTCCTACACGATGCTTTTCTTCTCCATTATCCGGTAAGTCTACTACCCCTCCTTTGTTATAAGCAAATGTCAACCCTAAATCCCATGAGAAATCTTTAGTTTGAATAGGAGTAGCATTCAACTCAATCTCTACTCCGGAGTTTCTAACAGATCCATAGTTACTCTTAATGGAACTAAATCCGGTAGAACTCCATAAAGGTTCATCATACAATCTGTCAAATGTCAGTTTGTTGTAATAGTCAATTAACAGTCCTAATCTATTATTGAAAAAGCCCAAATCAACCCCGATGTCATAGGATTCTGTTGTTTCCCAGCGCAACTGCGAATTTTTCAATGTTGTATTTAATATACCGACAGAGCCCTGATAGTTGGTATCTGTAATCTTATATTCTCCTCTCGAATTAGCCACACTCAAATTGTTGTTACCTGTGCGCCCCCAACTAGCACGCCATTTCCAACGCCTAACGATAGCTTCCAATGGTTTATAGAAGTTTTCCCGATGCATATTCCACCCAGCAGATACTCCCGGGAAAAATCCCCATTTATTATCTTCCGCAAATCGCGAAGAACCATCGGCACGCATACTGATGGAGAAAAGATATTTGCCATTATAATCATAATTTACACGTCCGAAATAACTCAAAGTGGCTTCCATTGTTTTAGTCGAACTTGCCCGCTGAGTACTATCTGCCGTTGCATTTAATGTCGGAATTAAATCTATGGAAGAACCACTGCCACGTGCAGAAAGCCTATAACTATAATCATGAGTATAGCTGGCACCTGCTACGACTCCAATATTATGATCTTTCACTTTCTTATCATACGAAAGCACTAAATCTCCCTGCAAATGCCTGTCAAAATTATGTTTGGCAGAAGCCGGACGAATTGTATTTCCGGTTGTTTCATTATCTGCCTGAAAATAATTTTCTATACCTTCCGTACCGAAATAATAGGCTGTAGGCTTTAATATCAAGCCAGGCAGAATATTCCAAATTGCACCTAATTGGAAAGTTGTCCTATATACATTGGTATCATCATAGTTAGTCTTATAATAAATTTCATGCAATCTGCTTCTGAAAGAAGAAATTCCTTCACCCGGAGCCGGAGTTCCATCTTCATAATACAAGCGGTAAGTTGGTGGAGTCAATATGCTTCGTGATATGGTATTAACTGTGTTTCCACCTCCTACAGCATCTCTCACCTGCAAACTAGCTTTAGTAGACAGACTCCATGCTTCACTCAATTTATAGTTTCCATTAAACAAAACGCTGTAATTCTTATAATTCGTACCTCGAAGAATACCATCCTGATTCAAATATCTTAATCCTACATAATAGTTAATAGCTTCCGTCCCTCCACTAATGCTCAAATCTATTTCATGCTTCTGCCCAGTTGTAAAGGTGGCTTTCTGAAAGTCATTATCCTGAAAAATAAGTTGTTTACCTGTAACAGGATCTGCCATTGTCTGCCATCCTTCGTTTTCCAACAAGTTACTGACATAACCTTGACCATACTTTTGAAGATAAACATCCAAAAACTCAAGCGTATTCTTTGAGTTTCTAGGATTTCCGGTTGACATACCAAATGAACCGCTCAAAAATTTAGCCTGATCTTCTTTTCCATTATAAGTTAAGTCTGCCTGATTAAATTTGGCAATATTCGAACGAGATAATGTTATATAATCCCGTGCATTCAATAATGGGATTCGCTGAGGTTGTTGTTCCACTCCGTATGTGTATCGCAGACTCACAACAGGTTTCCCTTTCTGACCGGATTTAGTCTTGACAAGAATAATACCATTGGCTGCTCTGGAACCATAGATAGCGGTAGAAGCAGCATCTTTCAAGACCTCTATAGATTCTATATCTGCCGGATTCATATCTGATATATTTCTAAAACCTTGTGATATTATACCATCAATAATTATTAAAGGCGTATCACTTTCCGGCGAAGTTGAACTTCCTCCACGAATAAATAATTGAGGATCAGCTCCAGGCTGCCCACTAGAAATCTGTAAAGACAGACCTGGCACTTTTCCTTGTAACTGTAATAATGGATTCTGTCCGGGTGCCTTCTGGAATTCTTCCTTATTTATCTTAGAAATAGAATTGGTTATTAATGCCCTTGATTGTTTTCCATAGCCTATAGCTACAACTTCATCAAGCAATACAGAACTCTCTTTCAAAACAATAACAATATTTCTACGCCCTTTGACTGCAATTTCTTTTGTTTCCATTCCTACAAAAGAAACAATAAGAGTAGCGTCAGGAGAAACCATTATTGAGAATTCACCGGACGCATTGGTAATGGTACCTTTATCTACTCCTTTTACAGAAATTGAAACTCCGGGCAATTCTACCCCAGTTTGATCCTGTACTATACCAGAGACTTTAATTTCTTTAGAACTGATATCATCTGCTTGAATATTTAGGGAAATAAATAAAAAAGCAAATAACACCGATAATATTTTATTCGTATGCTTTATTGAGTTTTTCATAAAATATAAAATTAAAATTTGAAAATTAATCTTTCATATCAATTGTTTTAGGTCGCAGACAAGTGACCAGAATAACCAGCATAGCCAGTACCAATATAGCAAGCAGTGCAAAATCACGTCCCAAGTGTCCGGCATCCATTGATTCGCCTAAAAGGCTCGTAATAGCAGCTCCGGCAAATACACCACACATATTCATAATACCATAAGCGGTTGCCCTGTAACGTGCAGATACAAACTGACAAAGAATAGGCATATTATTTGCATCAAACATACCAAAACCTATTCCGAATAACACCGCTCCCATGACCAATGCAAAAATAGAATGACCATATCCGATAAACAGCAGGGAAGGTATGATAAGCCCCAAACCCAACGCACCAGTATAAACTCTTCCACGTACATTTTTTAATACCCATTGATCCGAGATGTATCCACCTGCCAATACTCCGAAGAGTGAAGATAAGGCTATAGAAATGGTAGACATAGGACCTGCTACTGAAATATCAATAGACAAGCTATCAGAAAAAAGAGTTGGTAACCAATTCTTTGCCGCCCATCCCGGAGTACCCGGCACACAGAAATAAAATAAGATAACCCAGAAGAAGACATTAGAGAATAACATTCCCAAGCTCTTCAATACCGGAATCTTTTTCATCTTCTGATTCTCCGAGACATTTCCTCTCTCTTTATCACGTAGGAAAAATGCCAGAATAATACCATAACCTATACCTATAATGCCAAACCAATGAAACGTGGTATGCCAGGAATAGATTGCTGCAAAAGTAGCTCCGAACCCACCGATAGCCTGTCCTACATATAATCCCGTCATATGTATTCCCACAGCCAGCGAACGAGTTTTATCTTTGTGAAAATCAGCAATCAGAGACAAAGCAGCAGGTAAATACAGTGCTTCACTAACTCCCATAATCCCACGCAACCAATAGAGTTGATTGAAAGTGGTGGCATAGCCCATCAGATAAGTAACTCCCGACCATACACACAGACTACCTACAATCAACCATTTACGGTTCACACGGTCACCTATGATACCCGACAAAGGACTCATCAGTCCGTATACCCACAGAAAGACAGCCATCAGACGACCAAAATTGGCAGCCGATTCCAATTCCCGGACATCCTCCATCATCGGAATTCGCATAGTGGAAAGCATTTGCCTGTCCATATAATTCAGCAAAGCAACACCCCACAATAGTCCGACTACTACCCAGGGATATATATTTGAAGTTTTATTATTCATGCCTGTTTACTTTAAAATCTCCGTTAAATCGATTTTTATAAAAGCTAAATCCGACTGACTGCTCTCATATAATATGCCTATTGAATTTTCATCTATGGACGTAATGCAGGAATATCCGGCACTGCGATATTGGTCGAAAAGAATCCAATGTTCCTTCGGCCAGGTCATTCCATCATCAAAACTCACTTTCAAAGTCAGTTTATCCCTTTTCCCGTAATCATTCGGATTTACAAAGAGAAGCATGCTTTTCTTTTTTCCTTCTTCTATATATTCATGTCGGTGCAGGCTTGCCATACAAGTAGGTTCCACCAGTGCCTTTCTTGAAGTAGGATGTTCCTTCCAACTCGCTCCCAAATCGGTAGTCGTACAAATTCTCCGACCGTTCACCTCTTTATGTCCTCTGTTCCGGTTGTCACGCATGTTCAACATCAGGGCGCCATCATTCAATTGTACGACACTACATTCCGTTACATTCTGATACGCAAAGTTGCTGGTTATCCACGTCTTTCCGTGATCTTTACTATACGTAATATTTGAGAAAGGAAGTCCTTTTTCATCACGTCCCTGTGTGGGAAATACCAACGTGCCATCCTTCAACGTAATCCCTTGTCCCGGTGCCGGTGCAAACAGCCACCATTCAGGATGCTTCGTCTTTGCGGTTATATTATCCGGAAAACTCCAGCTAAGACCGTCATCCGTACTTTTCGCTATCATAAACTGGCAGGTTTCTTTTAGTCCTGTTCCGGGTTGGGAGCCTTTTCCTTTCCATTGGTGTGTCCAGACCGTGCTACTTTCATTCAATCCTTCTATCCACTTGCCATCTTTATCCAGCAGGCCATGCATCCACAATCCGGCTACATAAATGTCACCTGTATTTTTATCGACTAGAATACAAGCATCGCTCACTCCATTGTATTTCTGCGGCAAGCCGCCCCATTCTCCCATATCTAATACAGTCTGAACAGGTTGCCAGGTCAATCCCTGATCCGTACTCCGATGAAGAGCAATGTCTATATTTCCTTGCAAATCACGAGAGTAGTCATAACGGGCATCAAAAATGGCTAACAAAGTTCCTTGATTGCTGGTAGCCAATCCCGGAATACGTGACGAAACACACCCATCCTGTCCTTTCTGCCGTACCGCTACTCCTACCCGCAAAGGTTTACTTCCTTTTTCCGAGATTTTCAGATTGCCTTTAGTCGTTTTAATCCGGTTACAGTTAAGCTGAATACGATGATCCAATGAAACCGTATCTTTCAACGTCACGGCTACCCAAAAAGACAAAGAATCCTGATTTACCTGTACTTTATCAGTAAATGATATTTTACGTGTAGCGGGAAGCGCTTTATATAGCAAACGGGATGTATCTATCAGTCCATTTTCTTGTGTACCATATATAGCAACAGAAACAACATCTGCCACATCTGTACTCCCTAATAAATCTAAATCTATTTGCTGAATGGCGTAAGGTTGATTGTCTGCCCTGATTAGAGTAACCTTTAATACAGGACTTGCCGGTTTCTTCACCAACACAGGAATTACCGGTCGTTCCAGCACCCATTTTATTTCTTTACCCAAAGACGTGGCTGGCAATACCAATAATAAAATCATTGAAAATATAATTAATATTTCCCTTCTTACTTTCATAGTATTTTTATTTTAGGTAATTTTGAACGCATTTAACTAGATTTGAGGGGAATGACAGAAAGTAAAATAGCTAAACCCCAGCAATATACTTTTACTGTCATCTCCTCTTTTTATATCTAAAAATCGAAGAAATTTATTGCATCCAAATCACCTTTTAATTTGTCATACTCCTCAATTGAAAAAGGTTTAATCGGTAAACGACAACTGCCACAATCAATGCCTATTAATTTCATGATAGCTTTACCTCCACGTACGCCTCCACCATATTTAATGATAACTTCCACTGTACGTATAGATTTCATTTGCCAGGCACGTGCTGTTTCCACATCATTTTGCTTCATTGATTCAAAAATGGCATGGTAAAGGCTCACCCGCAATTTCTTGGGGGTAACTATTTGTAGCTTTCTTTAAAGTGATTA
>OGNE01001375.1_pt1 | contig 10534 bp, 8 predicted proteins | sample 1573401 | NCBI WGS metagenome assembly OGNE01 (sample SAMEA2581884, study PRJEB24529) | metagenome | biome: Human gut stool | place: China | collected 2011 | reverse complement strand
GCCGTGCTGAAAGGACAATATGTCAACGACATCGCATTTGCCGGCGAGTCGCTTTTTGTGGGCACTTCTAACGGAGTCTGGCAACTGTCACACGCCCTGCCGGATAAGAAACGCCAGCTGCTGGAAGGGTGGAATGTACAAACATTGTTCTGCGACAAACCGAAAAAAGAACTCTGGATAGGCACATTTGGCAGCGGTTTGTCTGTGATGAACCTCAACACTTCCAAAGTGCTTGCGCTGGAGGGACAAGGGAGCACGTTCCTTCATCCGATACGGGCAATTACAGACTATGATGTACATACCATACTCATAGGCGTAGACGGTGGCGGTGTGTATGCGATAGACAAGGACACCAAGAAAGCCCGTTTACTGATGAACACCAAAGATGACACAGATACTTACCTGCGCGGAAACGGCGTATATGCCGTAACCAGAGACGACCAGGGCAACATCTGGATAGGTAGTTATACGGGAGGTGTATCCGTGGCTATCCTGCTGAAACATCCCATTTCGATATTAATACACGAAAAGGGAAATACCCATTCTCTCATCAGCAACAACGTGAATGATATCGAAGAAAATCCGGATGGCAACCAATGGTTCGCTACCGATGATGGAATCAGCATCCGAAACACCCTGTCAGGCACTTGGAAACACGTGCTGAAAGAAATCGTAACCATTTCTCTTTGCACATCCGGAAATGGGAACGTATGGGTAGGAACGTACGGAGACGGAGTGTATCTACTGGATAACAACGGACGCGTGTTACGCCATCTCACCAAGCAACAAGGGCAATTGACCACCAATTATATTTTCTCCGTCAGACAAGACATGGAGGGAGACTTATGGATAGGAGGTCTGGACGGATGCCTGATCATGTTTGAAAAAGAAAAAGGCAGCAGACGGTCTTTCGACGTGAATTGGGTACAATCCATTGAACCTATCGACCGAAACCGGGTAGCGGTGGCTACTGTCAATGGTTTCTTCCTGGTGGACAAACATACAGGGAATATACAGCACTATGCCAATTCCCAGGAATTTCACAATCAGAATGTCAGTGCTTATATCATCTCTATGCTGTTCAATGACGACGGAACCGTGTGGCTGGGAACCGAAGGGGGAGGATTGAATCTATATGACATGAAAAACCGGACGGTAAAGACTTTCACTGTTCAAGAGGGATTGCCGTCCAACGATATATATAGTTTGCAGCGAGACGACAAGAAACGCTTGTGGGTCAGCACCGGAAAAGGAATTGCCTTGATAGACAGCCTGCGCGTGTCGAACCTCAACTATGCGGGCAATATAGACAAGGAATATAACAAATCCTCATTTGCCCGGTTGATGAACGGCGAGTTTGTGTATGGCAGCACGGATGGCGCTGTCTTTATCATGCCACTCGACATCTCAACCGTAGACTACTGGACGCTCCTGCGTTTCACAGGGCTGACGGTTGATTATCAAAACGTCCAGGAAGAAGAATCGTTGAGACCCGCCATCCATGATATGCTTGCCGACCGTGCGGTACGGCTCGGCTATAAATACAACTCGTTTACCGTTTCTTTTGAATCTATCAACTATCGTTTCCAGCGCGATATTGTCTATCAGCATATTTTAGAGGGGTATGACAATGACTGGAGCAAACCGTCTGCCGAGGGAAAGGCATCCTACACCAAGGTATCGCCGGGCACTTATCTTTTTAAGGTGCGCAGCCTGCGGCGCAGCGACGGAAAGACTATCTCCGAAAGCACCTTAGAAGTGAAAGTGAGCCAGCCATGGTGGAACTCGTGGTGGGCTTGGACTATTTACCTATTTATAATAGGCTTCATTTTCTATTTCATCCTGCGCTATAAGAGCAACCAGCTCCAAAAGAAATACGACGAAGACAAAATACGTTTCTTCATCGACACGGCACACGACATTCGCACGCCGGTGACGCTTATCATGGCACCTCTGGAGGATTTGAACCGGGAACAGGATCTCTCGGACAAAGCCCGTTATTACCTGAATCTGGCCCATGAAAGTACCCGGAAACTCCATTCGCTCATCACACAGTTGCTCGAATTTGAAAAGGTAGACGCCCACAAGCCATCCTCTTCATCGGTTCCGCTTTGTCTGAATGAAGTTTTGCTGAAAGAAGTCTCCGTCTTCCGGTCTTTTTGCGAGAAGAAGCAGTTGACACTGAATCTGACCCAACCCGACGAATCCGTTTTCGTTTCGGCAGACAAACACCTGATAGAGATGTTACTCGACAATCTTCTTTCCAATGCCTGCAAATACACCATGCCCCAGGGAGAAATCAGTCTGGATTTGAAAGCCACGAAACGCAAAGCCATCCTTTCGTTGAAAGATAACGGAATAGGCATACCGAAGAAAGCGAAAAAGCATATCTTCTCCGATATTTACAGAGCCGAAAATGCCCGGCAGTCACAGGAAGAAGGAACCGGATTCGGACTGTTGCAGGTGCAGCGCATTGTAAAGATGCTGCATGGAAAAATCACTTTCTGTTCCGAGGAGGGCAAGGGAACTACTTTCATCGTAACATTGCCGCGAACCACCACCGTAGCCGAACCCGTGTCGCACGAATCATCCCTCGAACACCTTGCCGGCACATCGGATAATAACAGCCACGAAACGGATAAAATAAAAGATCCGGACGACCGGAATACATTGCTCATTGTAGAAGACCACGAAACTCTCCGTCACTACCTCCGCCAGACCTTTGAACACCTCTATCGGGTGATTGATGTTGCCGACGGACACGAAGCTATCGCCTGTCTCGCCAATGAATATCCGGATATCATCCTCTCCGACGTCATGATGCCCGGCATACGGGGTGACGAGCTTTGCAGAATGGTCAAGGAAAATCCTGACACATCGGGTATTCCCGTCGTTCTGCTGACAGCAAAGGCTAACCACGAAGCAATAGTGGAAGGATTGAAGAAAGGCGCGGATGATTATATCCCCAAACCATTTAGTACAGAGATACTGAAATTGAAAGTACAAGGATTAATTGACAATCGAAACAGGCAACGGCAGTTTTTCATGCGGCAGGCCATCGCTCAAGTAGAGGCGGGCGGCAAACGTGACGACAATGAAAGCAATGAAAGTATCGACAACAAAAACGTAACGACAGCAAGCGAAACAATGGCCGAGGGCGACCGCCGGTTTATCATGCAAGCTACCCGGTTTGTTCTTGAACATTTGGATGAACCCGATTTCAACATCAATCTCTTGTGCCATGAAATGGCAATGAGCCGGACACTATTCTACAGTCGCCTTAAATCACTGACGGGAAAAGGGCCGCAAGAGTTTATCCGTATCATCCGGCTACAAAAAGCTGCCGAACTGCTGAAAGAAGGTAAAAGCGTAACCGATGTCGCCGCCGAAACCGGATTTGTCAACACGAAGTATTTCAGTTCATTGTTCAAGAAACAATTCGGGATGCAGCCAAGTAAATATAGTGGGAAGTAGACAACCATTCATGTTCGGTTTTGAATTAGAATTAGCTCGTTTCCGGTACAGTAATGAACTGTTTCAGCCTATTCTGACAAGGGTATATTCTCACTGCAATGAGAAAAAGTTCTCATTATAATGAGTATTTCTTCTCATACCTATGAGTATTTTTTCTCATAGTGATAAGTATACTTGAGAATGTTTACGGAAGTTTTTTTGAATTATAATTGTATGAGTTTACCTCATTTCTATACCGAAATGAATTTTCAACTAATCAGAAAAAGAGATACGAAATTAGAACTATATGTCTCTACAATCTATATACCATCACAAAAGCAACATTTATTTCTGTTTTCAACAAGTTTTATTCACATCATTCACTATATTTGCATAGTTTATCTTTCCATTTAATGCAAAAAAGGAGCAAATGACTACAAATTTAAACGAGACCTTTGCTGCCGTACAGGTGGCAAGTCGGGAATTAGCCTTGCTGAATGATGACATCATCAATCAGATTTTAAATGCAGTAGCTGACGCAGCAATTGCAGAAACACCTTTCATTCTTGCAGAGAATGAAAAAGACCTCGCACGGATGGACAAAAATGATCCGAAGTACGACCGGTTGAAATTGACGGAAGAACGTTTAAAAGGCATTGCTGCCGACACACGCAATGTAGCGACACTCCCCTCTCCTTTAGGTAAAGTGCTGAAAGAAAGCGTTCGTCCCAATGGGATGAGATTGACAAAAGTCAGTGTTCCTTTCGGAGTGATAGGAATCATTTATGAAGCCCGTCCGAATGTCAGTTTTGATGTTTTCTCCCTTTGTTTAAAGAGTGGAAATGCCTGCATATTGAAAGGAGGAAGTGATGCCGATTGTTCCAACCGGGCTATCATCTGTGTGATTCATGAAGTATTGAAGAAATTCAATATCAATCCGCACATTGTAGAACTACTTCCGGCTGATAGAGAAGCTACGGCAGCATTGCTGAATGCAGTGGGTTACGTAGACCTGATTATCCCCAGAGGCAGCAGCAGCCTGATCCATTTCGTACGCGAGAATGCAAAAATTCCCGTTATTGAAACAGGGGCAGGTATCTGTCATACTTACTTTGATGAATTTGGAGATGTAAACAAAGGGGCAGCTATTATTCACAATGCGAAGACACGCAGGGTTAGCGTATGTAATGCGCTGGACTGCACCATTATACATGAGAAGAGACTGACCGATCTCCCTATGCTTTGCGAGAAGCTAAAAGACAGCCATGTCACTATTTATGCTGACGCACAGGCTTATCAAGCATTAGAAGGCCGCTATCCAGCCGAACTCCTGGAACACGCCAAAGCAGAAAGTTTCGGCACAGAGTTTCTGGATTATAAAATGGCTGTCAAGACCGTAAAAAGCTTCGAAGATGCCTTAGGACATATTCAGGAAAACAGCTCCAAACATAGTGAGTGTATTGTTACCGAAAGCAAGGAACGTGCAGCCTTATTCACAAAGATTGTGGATGCAGCTTGCGTATATACCAATGTATCTACTGCCTTCACTGACGGAGCGCAATTCGGATTAGGAGCAGAAATCGGAATCAGTACGCAAAAACTACATGCGCGCGGTCCGATGGGACTGGAAGAGATCACCTCTTACAAATGGGTCATCGAAGGAGACGGGCAAACGAGAAGAAATTGAGACGATACCTTTATCGTTAAAAATCAAACAAGGTATTGAACGAAACTAATTGAAAATTAAGAATTAAAAGATAAATGATATGAAGAAATTTACTTGCGTACAGGACATCGGCGATTTAAAATCAGCCCTTGCAGAAGCATTCGAAATTAAAAAAGATCGTTTCAAATATGTAGAACTGGGACGAAACAAGACTTTGATGATGATCTTCTTCAACTCCAGTCTGCGCACCCGCCTTAGCACACAGAAAGCTGCAATCAACTTGGGAATGAATGTAATGGTACTAGATATCAATCAAGGTGCATGGAAACTGGAAACCGAACGTGGCGTAATTATGGATGGCGATAAACCGGAACATATCTTAGAAGCCATTCCGGTGATGGGCTGTTATTGTGATCTCATCGGAGTACGCTCTTTCGCCCGTTTCGAAAACCGCGACTTTGACTATCAGGAAACGATTATCAATCAATTTATCCAATACTCCGGACGTCCCGTCTTTTCGATGGAAGCGGCAACACGCCACCCATTGCAGAGCTTTGCCGACTTGATTACCATTGAAGAATACAAGAAAACAGCACGTCCTAAAGTGGTCATGACCTGGGCTCCACATCCACGTCCATTGCCACAAGCTGTTCCCAATTCTTTTGCCGAATGGATGAACGCAACGGATTACGAATTTGTCATCACCCACCCCGAAGGTTATGAACTCGCCCCGCAATTTGTAGGCAACGCAAAAGTAGAATACGACCAGATGAAGGCTTTCGAAGGAGCCGACTTTATATATGCCAAGAACTGGGCAGCTTATTCCGGCGACAATTACGGACAGATATTAAGTAAAGATCGTGATTGGACAGTCAGCGACCGTCAAATGGCAGTTACCAACAACGCTTATTTCATGCATTGTCTTCCGGTTCGCAGAAATATGATTGTGACAGACGATGTGATCGAAAGCCCGCAATCGATCGTTATTCCGGAAGCGGCCAATCGTGAGATTTCGGCAACTGTCGTTCTGAAGAGACTATTGGAAGGACTGAAATAACCGAAAAATAAAGAGGCCGAAAAGCCTCTTCCATCAACGCATAAGAACAAAAGAACATCTCCTTAAAATCCTACTTATAAATATAAAAACAGGATTTGAAAATTGAGATGTTCTTTTGTTCTTATTGTATTTAAAATAAAAGCAGGCTATTACTTACCGCCCGCTCTTTACTTTACCTTATTTCTCTATTTCTTTGCCAGCCTCCTGCCAGGAATTAAATCCTTTATCAAGTTCAAAGACCTTATAGCCCTTCTCACTCAAAATTGCCGCAGCCTTCTTGCTCCGATTACCACTACGACAATACACAGCCACCGGTTTATCCTTCTGTAATAATGAATCAGCCATTGAAGCAAAAGAATCATCCATCACATTGATGTTGATTGTCTTCGTGATGTGCCCCTCCGAATATTCCGCAAGTGTGCGGACATCCAGACGTTGTATATCCTCATTCTGAATAAGAGAATCAAACTCCTCTACATTCATGGATTGAAAATCTCCTTTCTGCTGACAAGAGAAAAGGGAAGAGAGAAATAAAAATATCCCCACGATTAATTGATTCAATTTAAACATATATACTCTATTATTCAATTCTGCCCAGGAGTATAGTCAAACCCGGGATCACAATACTTTTCAGATACTACCGCAGATCCATCCTTATCGTACGTACAATATTTAAACTTAATATTTATAGTCCGGCCAGGATGCTCTTCATCAATATATTGCGCCAAAGGAACAGAGATGTAAGCACGCCGATTATAGTATTCTTCATCACTGTTCGCATCATGGTATAATAACATATTCACAATACCATTTGTTTTAAGTTCAGACACATCTTCCACTATGCCGAAAGTATGTCCTTTGCCTGTACTGACTTTTAGATTCAGAATCATATTCAGATAATCCCTCCCCAGCCAGATACTGACCACCTCTACCGGGTCTTGCTTTATACCGTCTTTATACACCGGATCATCTTCCGGCTTAGGCATCGGCACAATGAGCGATTGCAAAGAATATATAGTAGCCGCACTTCCATCCGGAAGCACTTCATAGAATAAATTTTAGCCCCTTCCTCCATCGTTTCATAGTTACTCATTACACGTCTGGAGGTATTTGCGGCAATAGTAGAACCCGTACGGTCTTCCGCCACAGGCAAAGCCTCTCCCTTATCAGGAATAAGCGTTTGTATACGACCGTCTTCCCCGGCCTCTACAGTCACAAATTCCAGTTTCACCGAAGGATAATAATAATCATCATCTCCACAGGCAGTCATCAGGAAAAGCAATCCCCACAACCAAATAACATGTAATTTTCTTCTTTTCATCGGCAAGCTGCTAAATAATTAACTAACGGATTGGAATACATTAATAACAACTTCTCACGCAAAAAGTCTTCATCCTTATTCGGAATCTTGATCTTTGCCAATTGTTGTTCAATATAGTTCATAAACTGTTGTTTCTCTTCTTCCGTGTAATTGGCCCCGAATTCCGTCGTGCCATTCAACCAATCGTACGCCACATAATTTCCCGGATATATCCGGTAGTTACGATGAATACGGCGGTCAAGACAGGCAGAGATACGGGCAAACAAATCCGGTTTCGGCAACGAACGGTCCAACTCTTTCAGATCATCATTCAGACAAGGGGCAACCTGAAAATGTACCCTGCCTTTATATCCGAAAAGACCGGTTTGCATATTAATCAAATCGTCCTGCGTCGTCTTCTTATACCCTTCGATGTCTCTCTTCAACTGAAACTCCTGCGCTTTCAGAAAATCACACGGGTCATATTCGTATGAAATAGCAAGCGGAGCAATATTCATTTCCATCAAACGGTCTATCAAATCACCTTCACCACCCATTGCCAGCATTTTCAACACACTGTCTTGTGTACGGTCATTCGAATCTTTTGCACGTCCTTCACGCTGCGCAATCCAAATAGACTGTTTTTTCTCCGAAATGGTGTAATGCATATAACGGGACATACGTGCTGAAGATTCCAACATCTGCCGCATTGTCAATGCCCGCTGCACAATGAATGATTTATTGACACGTACCAGTTTCTTAATCCAGGGATAAATCAGCAAATTATCTCCAATCGCTATTTCTACCGTATCCATTCCCTGGTCAATCAACAAAATAGAAAGAAAGCCCGAATCGAGAATAATGTCTCTATGATTCGATATATACGTATAAGCTTTACTTTTATCCGGTATGGCGGTATGATCCAGTGTCAGCCCGGCGGTATGATCTGCCGCTATCTTCCACAAAATGCCATAGCAAAATGCCTCCTGAAAATCAAGTTTAGTCTTACAGGCACGCATTTTCTGCGCCAGAAGTTCAAATGGAACGTTCGGTATAGCCCCGGTAGCAGCTTTCTGAAAAGCCGGATCGGCAATCAGTTCCTCAAAGATTTGAGGAAGTTCCTCATCATTGTAAGGACGAATTTCATTAAACTCTGTCAGATCCATCACGTGATTAAAATTTGTTTTCAATAATATCGGTCATCACATCCTTTATATCCAGTCCGGCTGCACGCACTTGCTGGGGAATAAAGCTGGTAGTAGTCATTCCCGGAGTTGTGTTTACTTCGAGAAGATTCAGTTTTTCACCGGCAGTCACAATATAATCTACACGGATAATGCCGGAGCAACCTAATATATCATAGATAGCCGAAGTCAACATCTGCACACGCTTGGTCAGTTCGTTCGAGATACGCGCAGGAGTGATTTCATCTACCTGTCCATTATATTTAGCATCATAATCAAAGAACTCATTGTGCGTCACCACTTCCGTAGGCGGGAAGATAACTGTCTTCTCTTTGGTCTTATAGCAGCCGCAAGTCAGTTCCGTTCCATCCATAAACGCTTCTACAAGCACTTCTTGCGCCTCTCCGAAAGCTTTAACAATGGCCGGCTGTATTTGTTCTTTCGTCTTAACTTTCGTTACGCCAAAGCTGGAACCTCCCAGACTGGGTTTGATGAAACAGGGCAGACCTATCTTTTCAATCACATCTTCATCGAAAATGGATTGTCCTTGGCGAAGCACTAAGGATTCTGCTATGCGTACTCCAAAGACTTTGAGATATTGGTTGCAGGCAAACTTGTCATACGTAAGTGCTGCTGCCAGTACACCACAACATGAGTAGGGGATGTGAAGGAGATCGAAATAACCTTGCAAGCGTCCGTCCTCTCCCGGAGTGCCGTGAATGGTAATATAAGCAAAGTCGAACACAACCTTTTCCGTTCCGTTCGTAAAACTAAAGTCATTTCTATCTACCGGCACTTTATTTCCGTCCGGCAATTGTACTTCCCAGCGACGGCCTTCCATCTCCACGATATACAAATTATACTTTTCCTTATCAATAAAGGAATAAATGCCCTGTGCACTACGCAGGGAAACTACGATTTCAGAGGTATCACCTCCTGCTACGATAGCAATGTTGCGTTTCATTCTAATTCTCTATTACTTATATAGCCTCTCCACTTCTCGATAAGCCGGGTCATGTCATCCGGAAGTTCGGAAGTAAAGTACATCTCCTCACCTGTGACGGGATGCACAAACCCCAACGTCATAGCATGCAAAGCCTGTCGGGGACAAGTGTCAAAGCAATTATTTACAAATTGTTTGTATTTACTAAAATGAGTACCTTTCAATATCTCGTGCCCCCCATAGCGCTCGTCATTGAACAGCACATGGCCGATATGCTTCATGTGGACACGAATCTGATGGGTACGTCCTGTTTCAAGTATACATTCCACAAGGGTTACGTAGCCCAGTCTTTCCAATACACGGTAGTGCGTAACGGCATGCTTGCCCACCGTCGGGTCGGACATCACCGCCATCTGCATCCGGTCTTTCGGATTGCGGGCGATATTACCGACAATCGTTCCTTCATCCTGTTCCACAACGCCCCACACCAGAGCACGATATCTGCGTTTGGTAGTCTTATTAAAAAATTGGAGTCCCAGATTTGTTTTGGCATCCGGTGTCTTGGCAATCACCAGCAAGCCCGAAGTATCTTTGTCGATGCGATGAACAAGTCCCACGTGCGGGTCATTGGCATCGTAATCCGGTATATCCTTCATGTGCCAAGCCAGCGCATTGACCAGCGTGCCGTGATAGTTTCCGTGTCCCGGATGCACTACCAACCCTGCCGGTTTATTCACCACCATTACGTATGGATCTTCATAAACAATAGTAAGGGGAATATCTTCAGGAATAATTTCGTTTTCATAACGGGGGCGATCCATCATCACCGTTATGACATCCAGCGGTTTCACTTTGTAGCTACTCTTCACCGGCTTGCCATTGGCCATAACGAATCCGCCTTCGGCAGCCTTCTGAATACGGTTGCGCGAAG
>OGNE01001348.1_pt1 | contig 10734 bp, 9 predicted proteins | sample 1573401 | NCBI WGS metagenome assembly OGNE01 (sample SAMEA2581884, study PRJEB24529) | metagenome | biome: Human gut stool | place: China | collected 2011 | reverse complement strand
TGCCTTCGGGACCTACATTGACAGATGAGGATATCAGGAGAGTGGTGGATACGATCAGGAAGATGTAGTGAAACTATAATATTCATTGCAAAGAGAATCGGCTGGAATGTTCTAAATGTTTCAGCCGATTTTTTGTATTCAGTTTACCGTTCCGGTTGTTTGCTCGTATAACTTTTATTTGTGGTGCGTTGCTTTTGGATATATTTTTTTTACCTTTGTGGAAAATAAATAAAAGAATATACTTATGGAAAAATTGCATATCCGGAAGATTGCTTCATTGGGGTTGATGCTTTGCTTTTTTACGGGGGAAGGAGCACAGACACCTGTCAAAGTGGAAAAAAGGAAAGAGCATAAATCGAATACTGTAATACCTGTTGTCAAGGGAAATGTGACAGATACCTTGTCACTTGTATCATTTAACGATTTTCATGGAGCCTTTGCCTGCGATAAGGGTGTTCCCGGAGCCGGCCAACTGGTACAAACAGTGTTGACACAGAAAGAGAAAAATAAAAATACCATCGTGCTTTCTGTCGGAGATAATTTCAGCGGAAGTTATTTCTCAAGAATAACCAGAGGCAATCCGTTACCGGAAATGTTTCAGGAAATGGATGTAAAAATGTCCGCTGTAGGCAATCACGAGTTTGATTGGGGATTACCCTATCTGACGGATACGGCGAAGGTATATATGAATTTTGTGGCAGCCAATATTATAACGGATCGGGGAGATACGTTGGAGTGGGCTAAACCTTACCGGATTGTGACTCTGAATTTGAAGAATGGAGGAACGGTGCGGGTGGCTTTCGTAGGGTTGACAACGACTGATACGGCACATAAAACGAGTCCGGAAAATATAAAGGGACTGGCTTTTGTGCATCCTGTATATGCAGCCCGTGTCGAGACTGCCTGTCGGTTGAAGAAAGAAGGCAAAGTGGATATGGTAGTCCTCTTGATGCATATCGGCACTAACATGAAGAATAGAGATATTATAGAAGAGGAGAATGCTAAATTGCTGCCTTTCCTGAAAGGAGTGGACGCAATCATTTCCGGGCATTCTCACGAAGTTGTTCTTAGTAAGGTGAACGATGTACCCATTATCCAGGCAGGGGTAAACGGTACTCATATCGGTAAGTTGGATTTTAGAGTAGTGAAAGAAGAGGGCGGCAATCGCATCTCTTATATAGGAGGTGATACAATTCGGACAGAGGGGCCGTCTAATGCACATATCGATTCGTTGGTCGATAAAGTATTGGCGGTATACGGACTGTCGGAAAAGCTGATTTTGGCAAAAGATGCCCTGATACACGATCGTACCATTAATAAATGGGTGGACACTCCGGTGGGAGCTTATGTGACAGCTGCCTACGTCCGGAGTTTCTTAGAGAATGAAAAAGTGCCTGCCGAATTGAAAGTGTTGCCCGTCATTGGGGTAAATCATTTTGGTGGTTTACGTGCCAGTATTCCGGCGGGTGAGGTCACAAGGTTGCGTGCCGGCAATGTGCTTCCATTCGGTGGTAACGTGGTAGCTTATGAATTTACGGGTGAACGGTTGAAGCAATTATTGGACGATGGATGCAGGAATAAAAACGGTTTTCTGCAAACTTCTTATTTAAAACTACATTTGAATTCGAAAGGAAATGTTGAAACGATAACCGACTGCCGTACCAATAAGATAATCCGTGATGACGATAAATGTATCGTTGTATTGGATGCTTTCATCACCTCGGGTGGCGACGGTTATGACAGCAAATTATTTTCAGGTTATGAAATAGGAGATTTTAATAGTCAGAATCTTGAAACAACTGTGGCTTTTATCGATTATTTGAAGAGTCTGAAAGGGTTTGTTTCCTCTGAGGCTGCGCCGATACCCATAGTGCAAAAGTAAAAAATCAGAACTAAGACAAAAGCGATCAGGCGGCTTAAAATGTAATTATACATTTTAAGCCGCCTGATCGCTTTTGTGTTTTTTAAGTTTTTTATCTTTCACTTATTAATAAATTATTGCTAAATTCGAACGATTTTTTGCAAATCGACATTGTTTACTAATAATTTAATTATATGGAAAATTTGGAAACAGCGCTTCTACTGATGGTAGTCGGGATGGCAACTGTCTTTGCTATCCTCCTCATTGTGATCTATTTAGGAAAGTTACTTATCTCGTTGGTTAATAAATATGCTCCTGAAGAACAGCTTCCTGCAAAGCAAGGTGCCCAATCACCGGTTCCTATTCCCGGAAATATTGTTGCAGCCATTACGGCGGCCGTTAATGTGGTGACTCAGGGAAAAGGGAAAGTGGCTAAAATCGAGAAAATCTGAAAATTAATCTTATAGAATAATACCGAAAACGGAAATGAAAAGAGAAGTAAAATTTAGTCTGGTTTTTAGAGACATGTGGCAGTCTGCCGGTAAATATGTGCCTCGGGTAGACCAGTTGGTGAAGGTAGCACCTGCTATTGTTGAAATGGGATGTTTTGCCCGGGTAGAAACAAACGGCGGTGGTTTTGAACAGGTAAATTTATTGTTTGGTGAAAATCCGAATAAATCGGTGCGTGCATGGACAAAGCCTTTCCATGAAGCCGGGATACAGACACACATGTTGGATCGTGCTCTCAATGGGCTTCGTATGAGTCCTGTTCCGGCCGATGTGCGTAAGTTGTTTTATAAAGTAAAGAAAGCACAGGGGACGGATATCACCCGTACATTCTGTGGGCTGAATGATGTACGCAATATCGCTCCTTCTATCACTTATGCCAAAGATGCAGGAATGATTTCGCAATGTTCGCTTTGTATCACCCATTCGCCAATCCATACGGTGGAATATTACACCAATATGGCACTGGAACTGATAAAACTGGGGGCGGACGAGATTTGCATTAAAGACATGGCAGGTATCGGACGCCCCGTTTCTTTGGGCAAGATTGTGGCAAATATCAAAGCTGCGCATCCCGATATTCCTATTCAATATCACAGCCATGCAGGACCGGGCTTTAACATGGCCAGCATTTTGGAAGTATGTGAAGCCGGGTGTGATTATGTAGATGTCGGAATGGAACCGTTGTCGTGGGGCACAGGACATGCCGATTTATTGAGTGTACAGGCCATGTTGAAAGATGCGGGATTCCAGGTACCTGAGATTAATATGGAGGCCTATATGAAGGTGCGTGCCCTGATTCAGGAATTCATGGACGACTTTCTGGGGCTGTATATCAGTCCGAAAAACCGGTTGATGAATTCATTGTTGATAGCTCCGGGACTTCCGGGCGGAATGATGGGAAGCCTGATGGCAGATTTGGAAACGAATCTGGAATCTATTAATAAGTATAAGGCAAAACACAATCTTCCTTTTATGACACAAGATCAGCTTCTGATCAAGTTGTTCAATGAAGTGGCTTATGTATGGCCCCGCGTCGGATATCCTCCTTTGGTTACTCCTTTCAGCCAGTATGTGAAAAATCTTTCGATGATGAACGTTATCGCGATGGAGAAAGGAAAAGAGCGTTGGGGAATGATCGCTGATGATATTTGGGATATGATTCTGGGCAAAGCCGGACGTCTGCCCGGCAAGCTTGCTCCTGAAATTATAGAGAAAGCCGAGAGAGAAGGACGGAAATTCTTTGAGGGAAATCCGCAGGATAACTATCCGGATGATCTTGAGAAATATCGTAAACTGATGAAAGAAAAGAAGTGGGAGACAGGCGAGGACGATGAAGAACTCTTTGAATATGCGATGCATCCGGCTCAATATGAAGCTTATAAGAGCGGAAAAGCGAAAGAGGATTTCTTGGCTGATGTAGCAAAACGCAGGGCTGAGAAAGAGCAGGTACCCACGGAAGAAGCGAAACCTAAAACACTTACGGTACAGGTAGACGGGCAAGCTTACCGGGTGACAGTTGCTTACGGAGACACGGAACTGCCTGTTGCACCGGCTTCACAACCGTCTGCTGCTGCAGGTGAAGGGAAAGAGGTACTTTCTCCGCTTGAAGGAAAATTCTTCCTGGTAAAGAATGCGCAAGAGACTCCGCTCAAGGTAGGCGATGCGGTGAAAGAAGGTGATGTGCTTTGCTACGTGGAAGCAATGAAAACCTATAATGCCATCCGCGCCGAATTTGGTGGAACGGTAACAGCTATTTCTGCAAATCCCGGTGATACGGTTTCTGAAGATGATGTATTAATGAAGATAGGATGATGAACGGAATATTTGAAAAATTATATGATATGACTGCCTTCAGCAATATTGTTGCCGAACCGCAGTTTCTGGTGATGTATGTCATTGCCTTCGTTCTCTTGTATCTGGGTATAAAGAAACAATACGAGCCTCTTTTATTGGTGCCGATTGCCTTTGGAGTGCTGTTGGCTAACTTCCCCGGTGGAGGAATGGGAGTGATACAGGCTGACGAGAATGGCATGATCCTGGTGAACGGAGTAATGAAGAATATCTGGGAGATGCCTCTCCATGATATTGCTCATGAATTGGGACTGATGAACTTTGTGTATTATATGCTTATAAAGACAGGGTTCCTTCCCCCGATCATTTTTATGGGAGTGGGGGCCTTGACGGACTTCGGACCGATGCTTCGCAATCTGCGTCTGTCTATATTCGGGGCTGCCGCTCAATTGGGTATCTTTACTGTGTTGTTGGTAGCTATCCTGATGGGATTTACACCCAGTGAAGCAGCTTCTTTGGGAATTATCGGTGGTGCGGACGGACCTACGGCCATCTTTACCACCATCAAGTTGGCTCCGCATCTGTTGGGCCCGATCGCGATTGCCGCCTATTCTTATATGGCATTGGTTCCGGTTATCATTCCACTGGTCGTTCGTCTTTTGTGTACCAAGAAGGAACTGAGTATCAATATGAAAGAGCAGGAGAAGAAATATCCATCGAAAACGGAAATTAAAAACCTCCGTGTATTGAAAATTATTTTCCCGATTGTGGTGACTACGGTCGTGGCTCTGTTTGTACCGAGTGCAGTGCCTTTGATCGGTATGCTGATGTTCGGTAACCTGGTGAAAGAGATCGGTGCCAATACTTTCCGTCTGTTTGATGCGGCTTCGAATAGTATCATGAATGCGGCAACCATTTTCCTGGGTTTGTCGGTAGGAGCCACGATGACAAGTGAAGCTTTCCTGAACTGGACGACTATCGGTATTGTGGTAGGAGGATTCCTGGCTTTTGCTTTGTCAATAGCAGGAGGTATCTTCTTTGTGAAACTGGTGAATCTGTTTACGAAGAAAAAGATTAATCCGCTGATTGGTGCTACGGGACTTAGTGCGGTTCCTATGGCCAGCCGTGTAGCCAATGACATTGCTTTGAAATATGATCCTAAAAATCATGTATTGCAATATTGCATGGCCAGCAATATTTCGGGAGTGATCGGGTCTGCCGTAGCGGCAGGGGTGCTGATCTCTTTTCTGTCTTAATCCGGGCTGACCGGTTGCTATTTTGTTTGGCTATATTCTGTTGGCCTTTATTTCCTGGACCATAACAGATCAGGCTGAATCTTAAATAGGAATCTGCATAATTAATTTGTATAAAAGCTTCCGGTTCCTTTTTTTAAAAGAAGGACCGGAAGCTTTTTTTATACTTTATCGTTGAAACATTTGGTATGAATCTTTCATTTTAAGGTTGAGATTGGTGACTTGGACGAGATAGTCTTTAAAGAAATTTTCGGATTGGATCTTGAATCACAAGTTGTAGAATACGGGCATAAAAAAATGTTCCTCCGACCACGCCTGGCCGGAGGAACACACACAAACAAAACAAATAAAAGCAGTCACGATTCGCATCGGGACGCCCCTACACCCGGTATTATAACCGGGATTTATAAATATTGAAAGGGATCAACATTTATTCTTTTGAGAAATCTTTAATTCGTTGCTCTTCTGATAACTGGCATATTAATAATATATTGTCTTTTTCGGCTATGATGTAATCGTTCAGCCCTTGTATGACTACTCGTTTTTCCTGTGAGGCGTGCACCATGCAGTTTCGGCTTTCATACATCCGGATATCCGGTCCTACTGTTGCATTGCCTTCTTTATCTTTTGGCAACAAAGTGTGTAATGCTCCCCAGGTACCTAAGTCCGACCACCCTATTTGGGTAGGTAATACATAAATCTCTTCCGCTTTTTCCATCACTGCATAATCTATCGAGATACTTTCGGCAGTGGGGAATAGCTTCTTCACGCTTTCTTCCTCGCGTTCTGTATAAAAGTCGGGATATATCCGGTCGAAAATCTGAGCTATCCCCGGTGCATATACCCGCATTACGGCTGTGATCGTTCTCACATTCCAAACGAATATTCCTGCATTCCAGAAGTAGTTGCCTGCTGCCAGATATTTTTCAGCAGTTTCTTTATCAGGCTTTTCTTTGAATGCTTCTACGTGGAATATTTCTTTGTCTCTCGTTATCGGTTCACCTGCGGCGATATATCCATATCCGGTTTCCGGACGGGCGGGTTTTATTCCCAATGTGATGATAGCACTGCTTTTATCAGTGAACAAAAGCGCTTTCTCAATCACCCTGCGAAATTCAGTGGTATCGATTACCACTTGATCGGAAGGAGTCACGACAATGTTGGCTTCCGGATATTTCTTTTTTATTTTCCAGCAGGCATACGCAATGCAGGGAGCTGTATTTCTGGGACAGGGTTCTGCCAGTATATTACTTTCCGGGATACCCGGCAGTTGCTCCCGAATAGTATCTATATACTTTTCCGAAGTGACCACCCACATGTTCTCCTGTGGACAAACATTACCGAATCTCTCTACAGTTAGCTGAATCAGTGTTTTTCCACATCCCAATATATCTATGAATTGTTTGGGACATTCCGGTGTACTCATGGGCCAAAATCGACTTCCTATGCCACCGGCCATAATTACTACATGATTGTTCATTGTTAACCTCTTTCTTTATTTGTTACGTTTGCCGAGCAGTTTCTCTATCCAGCTTAAATCGCCGGTCGGTTTCTGCCTGTCACATAGAACAGGTTCGTATGGCTTTTGTTCATGGATCATCTGGTAGATGGTTCCCCAGTCAGGCAAACCTCCCAGGTTCCGGTCATCAATAAACAGGTCTGCTTTCAGTTTACGGGAGAATCCGTTATGACTCTTTTCTTCTTCCGGATAGTCCTTGTTGACAGAATAGAAAAAGACTCCCCGTTGGCGGCACCATTCAATCGCTTCTTCAAGCAATTCTCCTTCGCGTACGGTCCATAAGATAAGCTTATGTCGCTCCTGAGCCAATATTTTCAGGGTTTCTGTTGCGAATGGAATTTCTTCTCCGATCTTCGGATAGCGGTGTTCTACGATGGTACCATCAAAATCAACAGCAATCGTCATGTGATTAGTGTGTGTGAATTGTGATTATTATTTGTTTTCAGGAATGTATACAATCATTGCATTACATCCCGTTTTGTTTTCATATCCCATCGCTTCCGGTGTCGATTCCGAAATGCGTTCGGGAGAGATGTGATATTTCTCTATCAATATCTTCCGGATGGCTTCCGAACGACGTTTACGCAGCTCCTGATCCGCTTTTTTGTCGGTCAGGTTATCACTGAAAGCAATGATCCGGATACTTGCGTTATTATTCTTCATCCATTCGCCAATTCCGTCTATTTTCTGTCCCTGCTCTTCGCTAACGAACGAACTGAATTCGTCGAACATAATATCGATGGAGAGTGCATCCTTTGGCGGAACAATCATCAGGTTTTGCCCGTCTGTTATTTTCCGGCGTTCCTTTAATTCCTGCTTCATTTGCATTACCTCTTCACAGAGCATCCCTATTTTCTCCTTTATCTCCAGCAGATCCGCTTCCGGTAGATAGAGGGGATGGATGCTGTTGTCCATGCTCTTCCGATATTTATCTCTGAAAGTATATGCAAGTCCTATTGTGAGGTTGCTTTGCATATAAATTTTGTTGTTCAGTTCTTTGCTGTAGTATTTGGGTAAAACCTTTAATCCCGGTTCTATAAATACGCTGAATTTTCTGTTTACATTGTACGAAGCCTGAATCGAGAAGTTACCCGAAATGGTGTTGACCCTTGTATATTTCGGATCATTGTCCCCAAAGTCATAATAGTTGAAACCGGCACCCAGAATAGCCGCCAGATTAAATCTTTTGAATCCATTGTTTCCTATCAGAGTCAACATATAATCCAGGTTTGCACTGAGTTGCGTGGCTTCTGTGTCATTCCCTATCCGGTTCTTACCGATCTCCGCAGTGGCTCTGAATCCCGAAAGAGGCGTCAGATATACACCTCCGGAGATTTTGCCGCCTGCATATACGTTACCGATTGTCTTGGTCAGCCATTCTCCATTCAGGCCACCGGATACAAACCAATTTCCTCTTTCAAACTTTTCCCTGGCGTTTGGCTGTTCCTGTGCCTGTAAGTTACAGGTTGTCAGCAGCAGTACTGCCCCAACGATCCATCTGTTTTGTTTCAATCCCAATATATTTGTCATGGTTGTGTTATATTAATACGACATTGATTGATGCAATCTGTTTCTTTTTGTTTCCCGGACCGGTCACAACAATCGAAGTGATATAGAATTTATCTCCTTTCTCCAGTTGTCTGATCAGTTCCATTTGCCTGGCCGAGAATTTGTTCCCGGTGTTGGGTATTGAAGTTACCGCTTTACTGCTTCCTTTGATCAATACCATTTCAAAGCTGCTGATCTCGTAGTTGGCTTTCGGACCATCGCTGATTGAAGCTCCCAGCTGTGTCATGTTGGATACCAGCCGTTTGTTAATGGGCACATTTCCCCGGTATTGCACCGTTCTCCCGTTTTCATCCGTGCAGAGTATATAAGGTGTCGGATCGGGCAGTGCCTTTACGGTATACCGGTATTCGGCCAGTTGCCTTGCCACCCCGTTTTTTATCTGTGTGGCGGTAACTGTCGCTGTCTGTGCTTTTTCGTCGGGAACGGCTATGCAATGGTTTCCTCTTTTGAGTATCTTTCCGTTCGTCATCCGGAATGTCACCTCGTTGAACGGTATTCCCGCAGTCAGTATATTTAGCGGGTTTTCATAGTCGGTATACAAGATACTTGTTAAGGCGGGTGTGATCTGTACTACAGGCAGGTCCACCGTTCCATCTTTATTTACTATCATCTGGTCTTCATTGATGAATACAAAAGCTCCGCCTTTTCCATCTTCTGACTGATATACTTCATTCACGCACATCAACACCTCTTCCTGCATTTTATTGATAAATGTCACTCCACCGATGGCAGGAAGATAAGAGAAGGTTTCCTTTTCCCAGGATATTCCGGTACCCGGACTTTCCGTATTGAGGTAAGTGCCTACCAGTTGTCTGTGTGCATCATTCTTGATCAGCGATAAAGCGTCTTCTTTGAATGTATCCAGTGAGAGCCTGAGTGCTTTCCCTTTCCCCCCGGTGACCGACAGAAATACCTCCGGCACAGCGTTCAAGTCATCTTTTGCTTTTAGCTTGCCGGCTTCATATTTCTCTTTGTCCGCTTTCCGGGCGATATCTTCTTTCAGTTCCTCCAGTGTATCCATTAGTTTTCCTGCCGCCGCATCTATGTTCTGTGCAGATAAAGCCGCTTTATCATTTCGGCTGTTAATTCTTTCCAGTAAAGTCCGGTTATATTCTTCCAGCTTTTTTATTTGTGGAAGGTAGTCGTTATTCATTCGTCCATACCCCTCTAAGACATCCGACGATATATTGATGGCCAGCATAGCAATCAATACCACGTACAGCAGGTTAATCATCTTTTGCCTTGGCGGCAATGTATATTTAGCCATGTCTCTTCGTCTTATTTCCCGGTTTTTACATTCATGGCATTCAGCATCTGACTATATTGCTTGTTCAGTAATTCTATGTATGCTGCCATTTTTTCTGTCTCCTTTTTCAGTTCCTCCGAATTCATCTCGTTCAACGACTTAGCGTGTTCCGTCATTCCCTTTATTTGCGCTTCGTACGTTTCATTGAGTTTACACACGTTGTTTTCCAGTCTTTTCAGCTGCTGTATGTACTTTTCTGTCATCAGTGTATCCGATACTCCTGTATGGGGATTTATGTTTGCGTTTTTATCATTCAATAGCGGAAACACCCTTTCCCATTTGTACTCTCTAGCCGGTTCGTCAAATCCGGAGATGAAGAAGATGAATACCTCCGTAAATAATCCGATCATTAAAAACAGATTATCATAAGGCATGTGAGCGATTTTGAATACGGCTCCCAAAATAACCAGACAGGCTCCCCAGCAATAACAGAGGTTATAGAAACGTTTTCCTGTTCTGCTCGATAAGAAATTACTTAATTTCATTGTAGTCAATCCGTTTTTTTGATTTCACCACGGAGTTTACACAGATCGTTTCACGGATTAGTCTCGTGGAATGATCTGTGCTAATCTGTGGTCAATTTTATGCTATTAGAATTTGTATATCACACCTACGGTCATCATTCCGCCGGCAAACACATCATCTTTGTTTTCGATGTCATAGAACTTGGTACTGATTTTGATTCCCGGTTCAGCAAAGATGCTCAGATGCGAATTCAGCCTGAAAGCAGCTTGCAGAGAGAAGTTACCGCTCATGGTATTCGTCTTTGACAGTCTGGGATAATCATCACCAAACGAATAGTAGTTGTACCCTAATCCGAAAATGGCGTTCAACCGGAATTTTCTGTCTTCGTCGGTATAATTCTTCATCAGGTTCACCAGGATATCCGCTCCGGCACCGACTGTCACGGCATTGTATCCGCCTT
>OGNE01001343.1_pt1 | contig 10771 bp, 10 predicted proteins | sample 1573401 | NCBI WGS metagenome assembly OGNE01 (sample SAMEA2581884, study PRJEB24529) | metagenome | biome: Human gut stool | place: China | collected 2011 | reverse complement strand
CGGAGTAGGGTGGCAGCCCGGAGGGATTTTATCATAGTGTTACTTGACTTTGGTCCAGCACCTTTGTTGGATGGTGGAGGAAAACTTCGCCGAATGAACTATTTTCGCTGGTTAGTATAGTCCGCACATTTTCCGGGCATACTGTGGGAAAAGTAAGGAAAGCGGAGTGTGGGATGAAGCGGTATTTGTATTTGGCGGCAGGGACATTTTTAATGGCGGTGGCGTATAAGAGCATTTATCAGTCGGTGGGCATGGTGACCGGCGGATTTTCTGGAATCGGAGTCATTGTAAACCGTGTAACAGGTGGCGTATGGGAGGGCGGCGTGCCACTGTGGATTACCAATGTTACATTAAATGTGCCATTGTTTATTGCTGCATTTTATATAGAAGGAAAAGAATTTATAAAAAACACTGTTACCGGGGCGGTACTGCTTACACTGTACCTGGCGGTGCTTCCGGCAGTTCCCGTAGTTGCAGCGGATTATCTGCTGGCGGCAGTGTATGGCGGGGCAGCCTGCGGAGCCGGTATCGGACTGGTGTTAAAATCCGGATTTACAACCGGCGGAACGGATATGCTGGGGGTATTGCTGCACCGGTTTTTCCGCCAGTATGCACTGGCAAGTATTATTCAGGTGCTGGACATGGCAGTTATTATTGCTAGTGTGCTGGTATTCGGAATGAGTGTCAGTCTGTATGCCATTATTGCCGTTTATGTCACGGCGCTGGTGACAGATACGGTGTTGGAAGGCACGAAGCAGGCAAGGGCAGTGTGGATTATTTCCGATAAAAATGAGCAGATTGCACCGGTGGTTATGGAAAAAATGCACCGTGGCATTACACGGTTTCCTGCAAGCGGGGTCTATACGCGGCAGGAAAAAAGTGTGCTGCTGTGCGTGGTTTCAATCAAACAGATACCGTATCTGAAAGAAATCGTAATGGAAATAGACGAAAACAGCTTTTTAATCGTTGGTGATGTTCGTGAAGTAATGGGGAATGGTTTTGTACAAAAGTTACAGTAAATCAGTGTCTATAGTAAATTTGACGAAAATATCCGCAGATATTTGTTGAAATACAATATGGTAATTATCGGCTGATTATTGTATTATTTATTACAACAACAGACGCGGGCAAGATGCGAAAGCGAAAGGCGTCATTTATTTAGGAGGATATTTTAAAATGGCAAGTTTATCACTTAAAAATGTTTGTAAAGTATATCCGAACGGTTTTGTTGCCGTAAAGGATTTTAATCTTGAAATCGCTGATAAGGAATTCATCATCTTCGTAGGACCTTCAGGTTGTGGTAAGTCTACAACTCTTCGTATGATCGCTGGTCTTGAAGAAATCAGTTCAGGTGAATTATGGATTGGTGATAAGTTAGTAAATGATGTAGAACCTAAGGATAGAGATATCGCGATGGTATTCCAGAACTATGCTCTTTATCCACATATGACAGTATATGATAACATGGCATTCGGTCTGAAGTTAAGAAAAGTACCAAAGGCTGATATCGATAAGGCTGTTCATGAAGCTGCTAAGATTCTTGATATTGAACATTTACTTGATCGTAAGCCAAAGGCTCTTTCAGGTGGTCAGAGACAGCGTGTTGCCATGGGTCGTGCAATCGTTCGTAGCCCTAAGGTATTCCTTATGGATGAACCTCTTTCAAACCTTGATGCAAAGTTAAGAGTTCAGATGCGTGTCGAAATCTCTAAGCTTCATCAGAGACTTGAAACAACAATCATCTATGTAACACATGACCAGACAGAAGCTATGACACTTGGTACAAGAATCGTTGTATTAAAGGATGGTATCATCCAGCAGGTAGATACACCAAGCAACCTTTACAATACACCAAACAATCTTTTCGTTGCTGGTTTCATCGGATCACCTCAGATGAACTTAATTGATGCTGAAGTTGTTCAGAGCGGTTCACAGGTAACATTAAAGATGAGCGATACAGTAGCTATTACACTTCCGGCTGAAAAGAGCGAAAAGCTTAAGAGCTATGTTGGTAAGACTGTAGTAGTTGGTATCCGTCCAGAAGATATCAAGGATGATGAAGAGTTTGTTGCAGCTCATTCTGATCATACATTTGAAGCTCAGGTTAAGGTATATGAACTTCTCGGTGCAGAAGTTAACCTTCACTATGATATTGCACAGACAACATGTACAGCAAAGGTTAATCCTCGTACAACAGCTCGTCCTGGTGATACAGTTAAGTTTGCGATGGATATTGCAAGACTTCACGTATTCGATAAGGAAACAGAACAGGTTATTACTCACTAATTTGAATAAGTTACGTAATATGAAATCTGTAGAAATGGTTCCAAGAATCGTAATGTAAATCTAAAATTCATGAAATTTTTGAGGAAATGTATAGAAATTGTGCATTTCCTCTTTTTTTTTTTGGCAAATTGCATTACAATAGTAAAAGAACTAGCTAAAATCAAAGGAAAGGAAGTTTGGGATGATATCGAATCAGATTTTACAAACGACAGTTGATGGATTGAAGGCTATATCAAGAGTTGATTTCTGTGTAATAGATGCTGATGGTAAAGTGGCAGCGAAAACATTTGAGGATGCGCAAAACTGCATTGCAGATGCGATTGCATTTATGGACTCTCCGGCAGAAAGCCAGGTAGTGAATGGATATCAGTTTTTCAAGGTATTAGATGACCAGAATTTAGAATATATTCTTTTAGCAAAAGGAACAAGCGACGATGTGTATATGCTCGGAAAGCTTGCAGCATTTCAGATTCAGAATTTGTTTGTGGCATATAAGGAGCGGTTTGACAAAGATAATTTCATTAAGAATTTATTGCTGGATAACCTGCTGAGGGTAGATATGTATACAAGAGCTGAAAAGCTTCATATTGAAACAGATGTGAAACGTGTCGTATATATTATTGAAACAAAACATGAAAAGGATACGAGTGCGCTGGAAACAGTGCGTACATTGTTTGCGGGAAAAGTGCGTGACTTTATCACGGCGGTCGATGAGAAAAATATCATTCTCGTAAAGGAAGTCAAAGGTACGGAAACTTACGATGAGCTGGATAAGACCGCAGAGGTTATTATTGATATGCTCAATACGGAAGCGATGAGTGCTGCACATATTGCATACGGTACGATAGTCAATGATATTCGTGAAGTTTCGCGTTCTTATAAGGAAGCGAAGATGGCACTGGATGTCGGAAAGATTTTCTACAGCGACAAGAATGTGGTGGCATACAACCGCCTTGGAATCGGACGCCTGATTTATCAGCTGCCGATGCCGCTGTGCCAGATGTTTATTAAGGAAATTTTTGATGGCAAATCGCCGGATGAATTTGACGAAGAAACACTGTCAACCATCAATAAGTTTTTTGAAAACAGCCTGAATGTTTCAGAAACGTCCAGACAGCTTTATATCCACCGGAATACACTGGTGTATCGTCTGGATAAGCTGCAAAAGAGTACAGGACTGGATCTGCGTATATTTGATGATGCGATTACATTTAAAATTGCGCTGATGGTTGTAAAATATATGAAGTATATGGAAAGTATTGATACATTTTAATGGAGGAGATTACGGATGATAATCTTAGAGGATGTTACAAAGACGTATTCTTCTGGTGTCCCGGCGTTGAACGGGATTAATCTGCATGTCCAGAAGGGTGAGTTTGTATTTATAGTAGGTAAGAGTGGTTCTGGTAAGTCTACACTCATTAAGCTGTTGTTAAAGGAATTAGACCCGACAACAGGAAAGATTTATGTTAATAAAAAATATCTGAATAAAATTACAAGAAAGAAGCTGCCTTATTTAAGAAGGGATATCGGTGTTGTTTTTCAGGATTTCCGTCTGTTACCGGACAGAAATGTATTTGAAAATATTGCATTTGCACAGCAGGTCATTGAAGCACCGACAAGACAGGTTAAAAGCCGTGTATTGTCCATGCTTTCCATGGTTGGTCTGCTGGACAAGTATAAGGCATATCCGAATGAATTATCCGGTGGTGAACAGCAGAGAGTTGCGATTGCCAGAGCGTTAGTGAATCGTCCGGCAATTTTACTGTGCGATGAACCGACCGGTAATCTGGATCCTGCCAATTCGGCCGAAATCATGAAGATTTTAAATCAGGCAAATAAGCAGGGAACAACGGTGCTTGTAGTAACACACAATATGGAAATTGTACAGCAGATGAAAAAGAGAACAATTACCATGAGTGAAGGTAAAATAATCAGCGATTTGGAAAAAGGTGGATATTTCTATGAAGATTAGGTCAATATTTTATCATTTGAAACAGGGTTTCAAAAATATTTATAGAAACAGGCTGTTTTCCCTGGCTTCAATTGCCACCATTGCAGCATGTGTATTTTTGTTTGGCGTTTTTTATTCTATTATGATGAATTTTGAGTAGAAGGTAAAGAAGGCTGAAAATGAAGTCTGTGTTACGGTGTTCTTTGATGAAGGACTTTCGGATACAGAGATTAAGAAGCTGGGTGATACAATCAGCAACCGTGTAGAGGTTTCAAGCGTTCATTATACATCGGCTGAAGAAGCATGGAATAACTTTAAGTCAGAATATTTTGCAGCATATCCGGATCTTGCGGAAGGCTTTAAGGATAATCCGCTGATTAATTCGGCATCCTATGAAGTTTATTTAAGTGATGCGGGAATGCAGGGAACGCTGGTTACATATCTTGAAAATCTGGACGGCGTGCGTCAGGTCAACCGTTCCGAAGCAACAGCGAGCGGTCTGTCAAGTGCGGCAAAGCTGGTTGGATATGTGGCAATTGCAGTGATTATAATTCTGCTCGCAGTTTCCATCTTCCTGATTACCAATACGATTGTCATTGGTATTACAGTCCGTAAAGAGGAAATTTCGATTATGAAATTTATCGGAGCAACGGATGCGTTTGTTAATGCACCGTTCTTCGTAGAGGGTATTGCAATTGGTATCATCGGTGCGATTATTCCCATTGTGATTTTCCGTTATATGTATCAGAATGTTATTGCATATGTTTTGAATAAATTCTCAATTTTGAATAATATTCTGGCATTTCTCCCGGTATCAGAAGTATTCCGGATTCTTACACCGGTTGCAATCGCGCTGGGTATTGGAATTGGTGCACTGGGCAGTTTCTTTGCTGTACGGAAGCACGCAAACGTTTAATGAACAACAAGGTGCTGTCGCAGGAAAGCCACGAGATGACTCTTGCGTGGCACCTTTCGTTTTTGGGGCGAAACATATACCCGGATGGGCATAGTCGCTTAAGAATGGAGGAAAGTATGGCACATAGGCGAATAAAAAGAGGGATTTCCGTAGTTCTTATTCTGTTTATGCTGGTCATTTATGTCAATGCGCCGTTTGGAAATGGAATCCGCGCATTTGGGGATACAGTAACAGATTTGAATCAGGCAAAAGATAAGCAGGACCAGTTAAGCAGTCAGTATGAAGATACGAAAAAACAGCTGGAACAGCTCCAACAGGAATCTGCGGATACGAAAAGTTATATCGAACAGCTGGACGGAAAAATGTCAACGCTGGATAGCAGTCTGCAGTCGCTGAATACGCAGATTGAGGATATGCAGAATCAGATAGAAGAAGCCAGGGTCAATCTGGAACAGGCTGAAATTGATGCAGATGTGCAGTATGATTCGATGAAATTAAGAATCCAGTTTATGTATGAGAGAAATGAAGATACATATCTGGACATTTTGCTGTCTTCATCGAGTCTTGCGGATTTGTTAAATAAAGCGGATTATATTACAAAAATTTCAGAGTATGACAGACAGAAACTTCAGGAGTATGAAGAAACGATTCAGTATATTGAGCAGACAAAACAGAATTTGGAAAGCGATTATGCGGAACTGGATACGATGAAGATTTCACTTGAAGATCAGAAGTCAGCGCTGGCTCTGGTACAGCAGGCAAAGGAACAGGAACTTGCGGTGCTGTCAACACAGACGACACAGACAGCATCGACAAAGGCGCAGCTTGAAAAAGAGATGCAGGAGCAGGAAAATGAAATCTTAAATCTTGTAGCGAAGAAGCAGCAGGAAGATGCGGCAGCAAAAGCAGCAAAAAAAGCCGAGGAAGAAAAGAAGAATCAAAACAGCAGCTCGGGACAGAATAGCAATAGTAACAGCAATAGCAGCGGAAACAGTTCAACGCCGTCAAGCAGTGGATTTATCTGGCCAACGGTTTCAAAGCGTATTACATCGCCGTTTGGTGATACAGAGGATCGAAGTTCGCCGCATAAGGGACTAGATATCGGTGCAGTCAGTGTCGGTGTTGCCGGTGATCCGATTTATGCTTCAGCTTCAGGAACCGTTATTATTGCAAAATATAGTGCAACTGCAGGTAATTATATTACGATTGATCATGGAAACGGATTCAGTACGGTTTATATGCACTGTTCGGCTTTGAAGGTTTCAGTTGGTGACACCGTAACGCAGGGACAGACCATTGGATTGATGGGAACAACAGGAAATTCATATGGTGTTCATCTGCATTTCGCGATGATAAAGAACGGAACGTATGTGAATCCACAGTCGTATTTGTAAAGGAAATTACTTATAAAGAACGGCATAGGTGAAGATATATAGCTGCAGAACAGCATATTTATAAGGAGAAAAGCCGTAAAAACAGCAGGAAGGATTTAGACAGCGCATGAATGAGTTAGAAGAAAATCAGCAGACAGTGAAAAAAAGCGGATTTGGCAGAGGTCTGATATTCGGCGTGATAGCCGGGTTGTCAGTTGCCATACTGGCAGGTGTTGTTCTTTTAAATGTTTTTTATCACAAAGGATTTGTCCATATAGGCGTAAATGGTGAAATTTATGTGCAGGATACAGCAACGACAGAAGATGAGGGCATCGGCAGTGAAGTAGAAGCAAAGCTGAATGCAATCGATTCTTTAATGGATTTGTTCTACATGGAAGATGTGGATACGGACACGGCAAAAGAGATGATTTACAAGGCGTATCTGGCATCTTACGGTGATAAATATACGGTTTATTATACACCGGATGAATGTAAGAATCTGTTAGAATCCACAACCGGAAAGTTTGAAGGAATCGGTGCTGTCTGCCGGAAAAATGATGACGGCACGGTTGAAATTATGGATGCATATGAAGATGCACCAGCCTATGCTGCGGGGCTACGCAACGGTGATATCATTACGACAGTCGACGGCACGGATATTACGGGATTGGATTTAACCAGTACGGTGGCGTTGATAAAAGGTGACAAGGGAACCAGTGTCCATTTGGATGCAATCCGTGATGAAACAGCTTTTTCCGTTGATGTGGTGCGGGATGAAATTCATACCCAGACCGTAAAATATGAGATGCGGGAAAATCAGATTGGATATTTGTCAATTTCGGAATTTGACGATGTTACGACGCAACAGTACAAGGATGCGTTGCAGGCGTTGGAAGATGCAGGCATGCAGGGACTTGTGATTGATTTGCGGGATAATCCGGGTGGTGTGCTGGATACGGTTGTCAAAATGCTGGATTATACACTTCCGGATGGGCTGATTGTGTATACAGAAAACAAAAGCGGCAAAAGGACAGAGTATAAGGGGACAGACGGTCATGAACTGGATATACCGATAGCAGTTTTAGTCAACGGCAACAGTGCCAGTGCTTCGGAAATTTTTGCAGGTGCCATGCAGGATTACGACAAGGGTGAAATTATCGGAACACAGACCTTTGGAAAAGGAATCGTTCAGACGATTAAGCCGTTGACGGACGGAAGTGCCATAAAACTGACAACGGCAAAATATTACACACCAAACGGTCAGAATATCCATGGACAGGGTGTGACACCGGATATTACGGTAGAACAGGGAAAAGATGAAAATGAGGACACTCAGTGGAATACAGCGGTTGAATATCTGATGGAGGAAATGCAGAAATAGATATGAATTTTCAACCTGTATAAGATAAATAAAATGAATATATAGTAGATAAAGAATAAGCCCCTTTGGCAGACATGGTAAATTGTACCGGTTTCAAAGGTTAGACGTAAAAATCTAATCTTTTGGAGAGCGGTACAAAGAACCCGGACTGCTGCAGGGGCTTTAATTATTACAAAAAATCGTCAATGCACAGCGAGCTGCCGAGCGGTTCACGTAAGACCTGAAGACACATATCGCTGCGTGTGCCCTGTGACCATTTGATAAGTGTCATACAACGGTTTTCGATTTCAATCGCAGTAATGCCGGCGGGGGATACACAGCTTCCGGTGTTGCAGTACGGAGAGGTACGGTTTCCGATAACGGGGCGGTGGGTGTGACCGGCAATCAGAATCAGTTCGTGCTGTTTTGCCCATGCGGACAGCTTCTTTTCCGTAGCATTTTTCTTTGTGTGGTTTTTGGCGGCACTGGTTGGATCAGGGATTCCAAGGGATTCCAAAGGACGCCATACATAGCGGACAAGAAACCGTGAAAGCCGCCAGAGGGTGCTGTTTAACAAATCACTTTGATGTCCGTGCAGTAAAAAGAGGTCTTTTCTTTTGGCGCAGTCTTTTAAAATAATTCCGGGATAAAATGTAATTTCGGGAAACAGCGGGATTTCACACTGCTCCTGCCAGCAGAAGCACGAAGAAAAACAACGTCCGCTAAAGTGGGCACTGCGTTTGGTAATATCGTGATTACCGTAGACGGCGTAAAACCGGTGTTTCGCATAAAAGCGGGAGAGCAGTTCAAAACTTTGGGCATGCATTTCGCGAATCGGGCACATGGAGCGGTTTTCCCAAAGTTCATCGCCGTCACCCAGTTCAATATAAGTAAAGCCGTGGGAAAAGTAGTATTTTAAGGCAGCAAGATAGAGATATTCATTTTTCAGGAAATTATCAGTGCTTCTGCCTGTTCCGCGGCGGCAGTCACTAAACAGTACATATTTTGATGAAGGATTTAAGGGCAGGCAGAAAGCGTTTTCATAGGCATTTGTAATACGTGAATTGGCACTCATAGACAGGTCACCTCCGGCATCGGTGGAATTTCTGCGTTTTGTGGCGTTTCATCCGCAGCAGGCGGCGGAAGGCAAACGGCAGATAAAAGTACAGATATAGAATCTGTTCATAACAGTCGGCAAAAGGTCGTGTGATTTTATTAAAAATACGACAATAAATGCGGTTTACGTGCTGTGCCATGTGCGTAACAAACGGACGTTTACAGCGCGGCTGGAAGCTGTGCGGTATGCCGAAGGTAAAGGCAACGGAAGCACTGCACAGTTCAATATCGTAAGGGCAGTACCCTTTGGCAATCAGTGCATCGGCGAAGCTGTCCGCCATTTCACGGTCTAAAAAGGTGATGGAAATGCGCAGTGACAAATCCTGTGGATAGGCAAAAAATCCCGGACGGAAGCCCGTCAGCCACCAGTGGGTCTGTCCGATGCAAAACAGTGGTCTGCCTTGATAAAAAAGCTGCATGGACAGCGGCAGCATGAGGGAATTGGAAATGCTTTCAAAGCGGGCATTGGTAAGCCGGTCCGGTGACAAAATTGTATCGGCACGGTAGATGCCGGTTTCGGCGCCGCAGCTGATACCGTACTGACCTTTCCAGAATTCAATCAGCCATGTTCTGTTATCATAGTCAAAATAAACCGGTTCGCAGTCAAATACCATTTTAAAATGTGGTGCAGAGTAGTCAAAAAGGCGTGTATAGCCAAAGGTGCGCTGCCACGAATCAATATCGGATGTGATAATATTCTGCTGTGGGCAGGAGAGAAATCCAAACGGCTGCATCAGTTCGTCAAGCAGCTTTTTCTGTGCACAGGGGCTCATATTGCGGATTTTTTGGATAATCCGTTTTCTGCGCCGGTGAAAAAAGACCGCAAAAAAAATGCATATCAGGATGAAAATGCCGAAGAAAATGTACATAGGAAAATCCTTGAGCTTGTTTTTATTATGATATGCGGGTGGAGATGAAATGTGTGCCGAAAGAAACCGGGATAAAATGAAGATGAAACGGATTCGTATAAAGTGTGGCCTATGTTGAAATAATTAAATGAAGTACATTTATAATAGAAAGAAAATAAAAATAGAACAAATGTTTGAAAATGCTGTACATTAAAAAATGGGTGTGGTATAATCCAGTTAGAAAAGAAGCCGCAGTGTTGAAAGTAGAGGATAGAGGTTATGGAGCGTTTTAAATTAGTATCAGAATATCAGCCGACCGGCGACCAGCCGCAGGCAATCGAGAAACTGGCGAAAGGTTTTGAGGAGGGAAACCAGTTTGAAACGCTGGTGGGCGTTACCGGTTCGGGCAAGACATTTACAATGGCAAATATTATTGAGCGGGTGCAGAAGCCGACACTGATTATTTCGCATAATAAGACACTGGCGGCACAGCTGTACGGGGAGATGAAGGAGTTTTTTCCGGAAAATGCAGTAGAGTATTTTGTTTCCTATTATGACTACTATCAGCCGGAAGCTTATGTGCCGTCCAGTGATACGTATATTGCAAAGGATTCGGCAATTAATGATGAGATTGATAAACTGCGCCATTCGGCAACTGCCGCACTGTCAGAGCGGCGGGATGTGATTATTGTAGCTTCGGTTTCGTGCATTTACGGTTTAGGTGCGCCGGTGGATTATCAGAACATGGTGATTTCGTTAAGACCGGGCATGGAAAAGGATAGGGACGACGTAATCCGCAAGCTGATTGACATTCAGTATGTCAGAAGCGATACGGATTTTAAGCGTGGTACATTCCGTGTGCGCGGGGACGTTTTGGAGGTGTATCCGTCTGCATCCAGCGGCGACGCGGTCCGTGTG
>OGNE01001331.1_pt1 | contig 10874 bp, 6 predicted proteins | sample 1573401 | NCBI WGS metagenome assembly OGNE01 (sample SAMEA2581884, study PRJEB24529) | metagenome | biome: Human gut stool | place: China | collected 2011 | reverse complement strand
GGGAGAATTTTTTGCTGCCGAACCTTGTTGTTGCCGTGGGCTTATTACTTCGACGGGCGAACGGTGTTCGCCCCTACACATACATCGAGCTGATACCGCAGGTTGAGTAACAATACCAGTCCGAAAAATCGTACATATACGCAAATTCAAAAAATATTGATAAAAAAGCCTTTACAATTAAAAATAAATGTAATATAATAAGTAAAACAACTGTTCGATTGAGGAGGCATTTATGGATAAGTTTCAGCTTGTTTCAGATTATAAGTTATCGGGCGACCAGCCTGAGGCAGTGGACGCTCTGGTAAAGGGTATCGAAAGCGGTATGAGAGAACAGACCCTTATGGGCGTTACAGGTTCCGGCAAGACCTTTACTATGGCAAACGTTATTGCTCGGATAAACCGTCCAACGCTGGTGCTTGCCCATAATAAGATACTTGCCGCTCAGCTTTGCTCTGAGTTCAAGGAGTTTTTTCCGAACAATGCCGTGGAATATTTCGTGTCCTACTATGACTATTATCAGCCTGAAGCCTATGTGCCTAGCAAGGACGTCTATATCGAAAAGGACAGCTCCGTGAATGACGAGATAGACAAGCTCAGACATTCCGCTACCTCCGCTATCGCTGAACGCCGTGACGTTATTATCGTTGCCAGCGTTTCTTGTATCTACTCCCTCGGTGACCCTGAAGAGTATAAGTCCATGGCGGAGTCTATCCGCCGTGGTATGGAGAAATCCCGTGACAGACTTATCGCCGACCTTGTGGGTATACAGTATGAGCGCAACGATATAAACTTTGTGAGAAACAAGTTTCGTGTCAGGGGAGATGTGGTGGAGATATTTCCTGCAAATTCTACAGACACTGCCATAAGAGTGGAGTTCTTCGGAGATGAGATAGACCGTATCACAGAGATAAATGTTGTCACAGGCGAGGTGCTTTGCTCCCTTGCCCATGCCGCAATTTTCCCTGCTTCTCATTATATCGTCAGCCGTGATAAAATGCACGACGCTATCGAGGAGATAAAGCAGGAGCTTGACGAGCGTATCAAGTATTTCAAAGACAACGATATGCTTATCGAGGCTCAGCGTATCGCACAGCGCACCAACTATGATATTGAGATGTTGGAGGAGATAGGCTTTTGCAGCGGTATCGAGAACTATTCCCGAGTGCTTGCAAGACGTCCCGCAGGCTCAACACCATTCACTTTGCTTGACTTTCTGCCTGAGGATTTTGTGCTTTTCGTGGACGAGTCACACGTTTCTCTGCCGCAGGTAAGAGGTATGTATGCAGGCGACAGGGCAAGAAAGCAGACACTGGTTGACTATGGCTTTCGCCTGCCGTCAGCAATGGATAACAGACCGCTGACCTTTGATGAGTTCTATTCTCATATCAATCAGGCGGTTTTCGTGTCAGCTACCCCCGGACCTATCGAGCAGGAAAAGTCACAGCAGATAGTTGAGCAGGTAATAAGACCGACAGGTCTGCTTGACCCTGAGATAATCGTCAAGCCGACTGAGGGTCAGATAGAGGACTTGCTCAGCGAGATAAATATGCGCACAGCTAAAAACCAGCGTGTGCTTGTTACTACTCTTACAAAGAAAATGGCTGAGGATCTGACAAATTATCTAAAGAGCTTTGACGTAAAGGTGAGATATATGCACCACGATATAGACACTATCGAGCGTATGGAGATAATCCGTGACCTGCGTCTGGGCGAGTTCGATGTGCTTGTGGGTATCAACCTTTTGCGTGAGGGTCTTGATCTGCCTGAGGTAACTCTTGTGGCTATACTTGATGCTGATAAAGAGGGCTTTCTGCGTTCTGAAAGCGCACTTATACAGACCATAGGCAGAGCCGCACGAAATGCCGAGGGCAAGGTAATAATGTATGCCGACACGGTGACACGTTCAATGGAAAAGGCTATCACCGAAACAGAACGCCGCCGTGCAATACAGATGAAGTTCAACGAAGAACACGGCATAGTTCCGAAAACTATCGTCAAGGATATAAGAGATGTAATAGAGATATCCACCAAGGAAGAGGTGGAATACGAGGCAAGGCAGAAAACAAAGCTTTCAAAGCAGGAAACTGCAAAGCTCATAGACAAGCTTACAAAGGAAATGAAAGAGGCGGCAAAGCTGCTTGAATTTGAGCACGCCGCATTCCTGCGTGATAAGATAGCGGAGTTAAAGGGTGAGAAGAAATAAAAAGCCTTGCGAAACATAGAACGGATATATATCCACAAAACGTGTGTAGTGGCGAACAGTGTTCGCCCGCCTGAATACCAATATGTGATTTTTCAATACCAAAAGGAGAGTAAAGAATACCAATGCCAATTAACGAGATAGTTATAAAAGGTGCAAGAGAGCATAATCTCAAAAATGTTGATGTTACCATACCGAGAGATAAGCTTGTTGTTATGACAGGTCTTTCGGGTTCTGGTAAATCTTCTCTTGCATTCGATACCATATACGCTGACGGACAAAGACGTTATGTTGAGTCGCTGTCATCTTATGCGAGAATGTTTTTGGGTCAAATGGATCAGCCTGATGTTGACAGCATAGAGGGGCTTTCCCCTGCTATATCCATAGACCAGAAAACTACTTCCAAAAACCCACGTTCAACTGTTGGAACAGTCACCGAGATATACGACTATCTCAGACTGCTTTACGCCCGTATAGGCGTGCCTCACTGTCCTGTCTGCGGAAGAGAGATACGTCAGCAGACTGTTGACCAGATCGTGGATAAGATAATGGAGCTTGACGAGGGTACTAAGATACAGCTTTTAGCTCCTATCATCAGAGGACGCAAGGGCGAGCACACTAAAGAGCTTGACCGTGCTAGAAAGTCGGGCTATGTGAGAGTGCGTATAGACGGCATAACCTATGACCTTTCGGAAGAGATAAAAATAGAAAAAAATAAAAAGCATACTATCGAGATAGTGGTTGACCGACTTGTTATCAAGGAGGGCATAAAGTCCCGTCTTACCGACAGTATCGAAACTGTTTCTTCGCTTACAGGGGGACTTGTGGGCGTTGACGTTATCGGCGGAGAGGAAATGCTTTTCTCTCAGAATTATGCCTGCCCTGAGCATGGCGTTTCCATTGACGAGCTGACACCGAGAATGTTCTCTTTCAACAATCCATTTGGAGCTTGCGAAAAGTGTACAGGTCTTGGTGTGTTCAAGAAGATAGACCCTGAGCTTATTATCCCAAATAAAGACCTTTCCATAAGGCAGGGTGCGATAAAGGCAAGCGGTTGGAACAGCCTTGAAGAAGGTTCTATCGCAATGATGTATTTCAACGCTATCTCAGAAACTTACGGCATATCCCTTGACGAGCCTGTGAAAAATCTCGACAAGGACGCTATAGACGTTTTTCTGTACGGCACGCAGGGTCAGAAGCTTCACCTAAAGCGTGGCAACAAGTTCTATAAGGCTGACTATCAGGCTGAATTTGAGGGCGTTATACCGAACCTTGAAAGACGTTATAAAGAGTCTAACAGCGATTGGGCGAAGGCTGATATAGAAGCTTATATGAGCGATGAAAAGTGTCCTGCCTGCCATGGTGAAAGGCTTAAAAAAGAAAGCCTGAGCGTTACAGTTGGCGGAATAAATATCGCAGAGCTTTGTCACAAATCGGTGGCAAAGGCACTGGAGTTTTTTGAAAACCTTGAGATAAGCGACCGTGACAAGCTTATCGGCGAGCAGATAATAAAAGAGATAAGGTCACGCCTTGGCTTTCTCAAAAGCGTTGGACTTGAATATCTCACCCTGTCACGTTCCGCAGGCACTCTCTCAGGCGGTGAGAGCCAGCGTATAAGGCTTGCAACGCAGATAGGCTCATCACTTGTGGGCGTGCTGTATATCCTTGACGAGCCGTCTATCGGTCTGCATCAGCGTGACAATGACAAGCTTATCGCAACCTTAAAAAGGCTTCGTGACCTTGGCAATACCCTCATAGTGGTAGAGCATGACGAGGACACCATGCGTGCGGCAGATTTCGTGGTTGACGTTGGACCGGGAGCAGGCATTCACGGCGGCGAGATAGTCTGCGCAGGAACTGTTGACGATATAATGAAGTGCAAGCGTTCTATCACAGGACAGTATCTCAGCGGTGAAAAGAAAATACCTGTCCCTGAAACACGCAGAAAGGGCAACGGCAAGTATCTGAAAGTCATCGGTGCAACACAGAACAATCTGAAAAACATAGATGTTGAGATACCTCTCGGCACTTTCACCTGCGTAACAGGTGTGTCAGGCTCAGGCAAATCATCACTTGTGAACGAGATAATCTATAAGGAGCTTGCGGGCAGTTTAAACCGTGCGAAAATACGTTCGGGAGCATTCAAGGAAATGCAGGGCATAGAGCATCTTGATAAGGTCATAGATATCGACCAGTCGCCTATCGGCAGAACGCCAAGGTCTAATCCTGCCACCTATACGGGAGTGTTCACCGACATCAGAGAACTTTTCGCTCAGACCGCTGACGCAAAAATGAAGGGCTACGGCGCAGGACGTTTCTCATTCAACGTCAAAGGCGGAAGATGTGAAGCCTGCGAGGGCGACGGTATAATCAAAATAGAAATGCACTTTTTGCCTGACGTGTATGTGCCATGCGAAGTCTGCGGTGGAATGAGATACAACCGTGAAACGCTGGAGGTAAGATACAAGGGCAAGAACATTTATGACGTGCTTGAAATGACAGTAGAAGAGGGCGTTGAGTTTTTCAGCGCTATCCCTAAAATAAGCCGTAAGCTTGAAACACTGTATGAGGTCGGTCTTGGCTATGTGAAGATAGGGCAGGCGGCGACCACCCTTTCAGGCGGCGAGGCACAGAGAGTCAAGCTTGCAACAGAGCTTTCAAAAAGAGCCACAGGCAGAACTATATATATCCTAGACGAGCCGACTACAGGACTTCATACTGCTGACGTGCATAAGCTTATAGAGGTCTTGCAGAAGCTTGCTGACGGCGGAAATACGGTGCTTGTTATCGAGCATAATCTTGACGTCATAAAGACCGCAGACCATATTATAGACCTTGGTCCTGAGGGCGGTGACGGCGGCGGAACTATCGTCTGCACAGGCACGCCTGAGGAAATTGCGGCTTGCGACAGGTCTTATACGGGACAGTATTTGAAGAAGATGCTGTAACAAATGAGGAATGAGGAGTGAGGAGTGAGGAATTGGCATAGCTGACCCTTGTGGCTCTTCAGTACGAGGTAAATGTATGCACCGAGTTTATTCTGCTATTTAGTGCAGAGGGGTGCAGAAATGAAACTACCAAACTAACTAATAATCAAAGCGGTGTCGAGAAATAAAACTCACACCGCTTTTTCTATAACTCAAACAAAGCGCCAGCAAAGAGCGTAGCGATTTTGCGGCATGGCAAACCATAGTGCCAAAATGTAGGGGACGGCGCCCTCGACGTCCCGCTATCCCTCGCCTGCGGAATTATTGGCAAACGTCACAATAATGTATCCCGAATAATTCGGCATCAGGGGTGTGATAATCACAGCGTTGCCCCTCCATTTAGCAACCAAAAAAATCCCAATATCGAAGATATGACAGTTATGGTGTTATCTCTCCGAGCGGGACGTCGAGGGCGCCGTCCCCTACACATTATTTGAGCAAATACCGAATATAAATATTTCGGTGATGAACTTGTTTAAGCTAAAAATCAAAAATACGACTTATGGAATTTCATTCAGCTTTTTCTTTGTTATAGCCCTCGTGACGATATGCTCTGCGACCCAAACGGAAAAACTGCTCATGACCCTTGTGAGCTGCGCACTCCACGAACTGGGTCATCTCGTACTCATGACCGCTTTCGGAAGCTCGCCGCAGGAAATTGTTGTCTATGGAGGCGGTATACGCATTACTCCTGATAATAAACAGCTGTCTAAATACCACGAGCTTGCTGTGCTTTTCGCAGGGGCAGGGGTGAATTTTATGCTCTGCCTGCTAACATATCTAACAAATGGTGGTGGCTTTTTCTGTCAGGTGAATTTTCTGCTTGGTGCGCTGAACCTACTGCCATTTCGCTATTTTGACGGCGGCAGGATACTCGCCTTGCTTGCCAATGGCAAGGTCTGCGAGTTTTTCAGAGCGGTATTTATTCTACTTTCAGCGGCGGCTATGATATATATGATACTTCACGGCACTGTCAGCATATCATTTGCCGCAACTTTCTGTTTTATCGTCCTCTCAGAAGTCATATATTAACACTTTGCTTATTGCTTTTGTAATAAATTTTTGGTATAATAATATGAAATGCTTATGTATCTGTAGGGGCGAACAGTGTTCGCCCGTTTCACCTCACTTTGTGTATTGCTTTCGCTTTACTGGGTGCGGTGAGATAGTACAGACATTCAATATCGGAGGATAAAACGTTGGAAGAATTAAAAAAGAAAATAGAAAAGCTGCTGCTTAAAGTGCAGCGTCCGTCAAGGTATATCGGCGGCGAGGTGGGCAGCGTTGTAAAGGATAAGGATAAGGTGGACGTGCGGTTTGCCTTCTGCTTTCCTGATACCTACGAGGTGGGTATGTCGCATCTCGGCATGAAGATACTCTATGGTTTGAAAAATGCCCGTGAAAATTGGTGGTGCGAGCGTGTTTTTATGCCTGAAGAGGACTATAACAAGCTTATGCGTGAGAACGATATCCCTCTTTACGCACTGGAGAGCCTTGACCCTATAAAGGATTTTGATTTCATCGGCTTTACGCTCATGTATGAGCTTTCTTATAATAATGTATTGGAAATGCTCGACCTTGCAGGCGTGCCTGTGCTTGCTAAGGACAGAACTGAGCTTACGCCACTTGTTATCGCAGGCGGTCCGTGTGCCTGCAATCCTGAGCCTATGGCTGACTTTTTCGACCTGTTCATACTTGGCGAGGGTGAGGAAGTCAACGTGGAGCTTCTTGAACTTTACGAGAGAATGAAGCCTCTGAAGCCTACAAAACAGGAGTTTCTCAGAGAAGCCGCAAAGCTGGAGGGCGTTTATGTTCCGTCTTTCTATGACGTGGATTACAACGATGACGGCACTGTGAAGTCTATCACGCCAAACGTTCCCGAAGCCCCTGCAAGGGTGAAAAAGCGTGTTATAAAAGATTTTGATAAGGTATATTACCCTGAGGGCTTTTTTGTGCCGTTCACTCAGATAGTCCATGACAGAGCGGTGGTTGAGGTACTGAGAGGGTGCATAAGAGGCTGTCGATTCTGTCAGGCAGGCTTTATTTACCGACCTTTCAGAGAGAAAAGCATCGACACCATAAAGAACGAAACAAAGTCCCTTTGTGAGCAGACAGGCTATGAGGAGGTTTCTCTTTCGTCACTGTCTACGAGCGATTACACTGAGATAAACAAGCTTTTGGAAAATCTTGTGGAATACACCGACGGCGAGCAGATAAACCTTTCACTGCCTTCGCTGCGAATAGACAATTTCAGCGAAGAACTTTTGGAGAAAAGAAAGTCCGTAAGAAAAAGCGGTCTGACCTTTGCTCCTGAGGCAGGCACACAACGGCTTCGTGACGTAATAAACAAGAACATCACCGAGGAGGAGATAATGCGTACCTGCCGCACTGCCTTTGAGGGCGGTTACAGCACCGTAAAGCTTTATTTCATGCTTGGTCTGCCTGAGGAAACCCTCGAGGACGTTGAGGGTATCGCAAAGCTTGCACAGAAAGTCCTTGACCTTTATTACGAAACACCAAAAGAAAAGCGTGGAAAGAGCGTGCAAATATCAGTTTCTACTGCAACATTCGTACCAAAGCCTTTTACGCCTTTCGAGTTTGAACCGCAGGCAACTCCCGAGGAGATAAAAGAGAAACAGGAACACCTTTTCAAGAGCCTTACAAGCCGCAAGATACGCCTTAGCACTCACCAATCCTATACATCTATATTGGAAGCGGTTCTTGCAAGGGGTGACAGACGTCTTGGTAAGGCGATCTATACCGCATGGAAAAAGGGTTGCTATCTTGACGGCTGGGACGAGCATTTCAAGGCTGACAAGTGGCAGGAAGCATTTAAGGAGTGCGGGCTAGATACAAGCTTCTACGCTCACCGCAGACGTTCTTATGACGAGATAGCGCCGTGGTCGCACCTTGATTATCTTGTGAGCCACGAGTTTTTCGTTCGTGAGAACAAGAAAGCACATCAGGCGGTGACTACACGAAACTGCAAAGAGGGCTGTTCAGGCTGTGGCATAAAATGCGAATACGGAGGTGTTTACTGTGGCAAACGCTGAGCCGAAGAATGTAAATCTCCGTTTGGAGAGATTTGAATACAGAGCGGTATTTTCAAAAACAGGCAGGGCGAAATACATTTCTCACCTTGACCTTATGAGAGCCTTTCAGCGAGTGTTCAAGAGGGCGCACCTGCCCATATGGCACACTCAGGGCTTTAACCCCCATGTGTATATAATGTTCCCACTGGCGTTGCCCCTTGGCACTGACAGCAGGGTAGAGATAATGGACTTTGCTCTCACTGAGGATATCCCATACAACGAGGTTTTGGAGCGAATGAATGCACAAACGCCTGTTGGTCTGGAGATAGTGAGCGTTTCAAAGCCTGAGCATAAGCATACCGATATTACAGCGGCGGAGTATGTGGCAAGGCTGAAAACAGATAAGAGCGTACATGAAGTGGCGGAGCTTTTCGGCAAGTTCATGGCACTTGACAAGATAGAGATAGAAAAGCGAACCAAGAAAAAGACTATCAATCTTGTGGATATAAAGCCACATATCACAGTGCTTGACAGCAAAGAGCTAGAGGACAGCTTTGAGGTGACATTAAAGCTGCCCTGCGGAAGCTCATTCAATCTTAATGTGAACGTAGTCATAGACACGTTCTGTGAGCGTTATGGTATAGAAATATCGGAAATTTATACAGAACGTACAAAAATACTCATGACAAATGGCGAAAATTTTATATAAATATCCTTGCAAAAGGTTTTGAGATGTGGTATAATATTAAAGCATTTGAATTACCGTCGGTTCTTCCGACGAGAGTTAATGCCACGCCTTTGAACGAAAGGCACGACATTAAAGCGGGCAGTCCTCTGGCTTTGCAGCGATAGCTGCCATAAAGCGTATGAATGTCTGAAAATATTAAGGAGGAATTTAAAGTGGACGCTTTAAAGCAGATTTCTAATTCAAGCCTTAAATCCGAGGCACCTGTTATCAACGTTGGTGATACAGTAAAGGTACACGTAAGAATTACAGAGGGTGACAAGTCCAGAATCCAGGTATTCGAGGGCACAGTTATCGCTAAGAAGCACGGTGGAATCCACGAGACATTCACAGTTCGTAGAGTAGCTCACGGCTGTGGAATCGAGAGAGTTTTCCCTGTTCATTCACCTGTAGTTGAAAAGGTAGAGGTTGTACGCAGCGGTAAGGTTCGCCGTGCTAAGCTCTATTATCTCCGTGACAGAGTTGGTAAGGCAGCTAAGGTCAAGGAAGCTATCAGATAATTCTTTCTATAAAAACGAGTCGGCTTTGGTCGGCTCTTTTTTTTATATCCACGACTGAGTTGTTCGCACGATATACGGTAGGGGCGAACAGCGTTCGCCTGCATATATCGCCCGACAATTTTATGATATTCGTACATTCGTTATATTTTCACAAACCATGTAGGGCGTCGTCCCCTACAGTTCTGAATTTGTACAAGTTCTGAGCATGGGCGAACACTGTTCGCCCCTACAGATTATTTGGGATAGTTTGTCTTGCCGCAAAATCACATGACATTTCACCGTCACATTGCACAAAATATCAGCACATGATTTGTGCAAACAAATGATTTATATTTTAATTTGGCAACATTTCTGCAATTGTTGCATTTTTTATGCAACAAAAAAGGTCTTTTTCTGGATAAGTAGAGGGGGATAATTGCCCTCGATCCACAGAGAAAGGACGATAAAAATGGCAAAGAATTTTCACACAGACAACAAAGCGTTCATGCTTTACAAAGACTGGGAGGACATTTTTCAGGCGCTTGACAGCAGGGAAGAGATAGGCGAGCTTGTCATGGCGCTGTTTGCTTATGCAAAGAGGGGAGAAACTCCAAAGCTGTCAGGCGGAGCAAAGATAGCGTTTCTTATGATGAGGGCAGCTATCGAGCGTGACGGCATTGCATGGGAAGAGACGTGTGCTCAAAGGAGCGAGTGCGGTAAAAAGGGCGGCAGACCTAAAAAGTCTGATGAGTCAGGGAATACTGATGAAAAAGCTGAGCAGACAGCTGCATCAGCAGATACTGCAGAAGAAAAACCTCAGGGTATAAATGATACCGCAGAAAAACCAAAAGCTTTTTCACAAACCAAAAGGTTTTCAGAAAAAGCAAAAAAAGCTGATAAAGATATAGATATAGATAAAGACAAAACAATCGGAGAAGAAATGGATTTATCTCATGGATTACCATTTGCACCACAAAAAATGGTCATAAAAGCTGGAGATTATGATGAATGCAAAGATGCAGAAGTTGTTGTAATAACAGCAGGAATTGCACAAAAACCAGGTCAAACAAGATTAGAGCTTACAGAAACAAATACAAAAATTATGAAAAGTATAACAAAAAGCATTATGGCAAGTGGATTTAATGGCGTAATTGTTGTAGCAAGTAACCCTGTTGATATAATGACATATGTTGTAGCTAAAGTTTCAGGACTACCAAAGAACAAAGTAATTGGTTCAGGAACAGTATTAGATACAGCAAGATTACGTTATATAATGGCAGAATACTTAAATGTATCAAGCAAAAATATTCATGCATATGTAATGGGAGAGCATGGAGATTCATCATTTGTTCCATGGAATCATGCATATGTAGGATGCAAAAAAATATCTGATGTAATGAAAGATAATAATCACCCAATGGACGATTTAGA
>OGNE01001327.1_pt1 | contig 10898 bp, 9 predicted proteins | sample 1573401 | NCBI WGS metagenome assembly OGNE01 (sample SAMEA2581884, study PRJEB24529) | metagenome | biome: Human gut stool | place: China | collected 2011 | reverse complement strand
CTGCAGGAACGTTCACGTCTTGTAAGGACTATGATGACGACATCAAGGACTTGCAAGGACAACTGGACAAAAAAGCTTCACTTGATGACCTGAATGCAAAAGTTGCTACTTTGCAGACAGCCGTAGATGAAGCCAAAACTGCCGCAAACGAAGCCAAAGCCAAAGCTCAAGAAGCTCTGGATAAGGCTGGTTCAAGCGAAGGTGGAGTATCTGAAGCTGATTTAGAGAAATTGCAAGATGCTTTGGAAAAAGAAATGGAAAAACTGGCATCTTTAGAGGTTGTTGACACTAAGATCAAAGAACTGAAGGAGAGTCTGGCAAGTGAGTTCATTTCTGAAGCTGATTTGAAGAAATTGGCTACGGAAGTCGAAACTCTGAGTGTTAAAGTTATGGCTTTGATTGGTCACCGATTGACCAGCCTTACGCTGATTCCAACTACGCACATCAACGGCATTCCTTCAATTGAGCTGCTGACACTGACGTATACACCGCAGGTTTATGCAGCTGTAACAGGTCATCAAAATGATGCGAACCCGAAGAACCATGCCACTCGTCCCGTTTTGGACCACGTTTCTGTAAGTGGAGCCAAGGCACTCAGCATTTCTACCGAAAAGAATGAGGTAAGCTACAAGATTAGCCCGAGCATCGGTGTAATGAAAGAAGATGTTAAGCTTCCTATGTTTGAATGCTTTACCTCTCAGAACGTAACGAAGGCTGCTCCTGAACTTTCTCAGAACAAGCCTCTCGAAGTTGTAGACTACGATGTAAAAGACGGTGTAATGACTGTTCTTTATAAGAAGAATGCAGATTATGTAGGCAAGAGCATCGGCACAACCGGTAGCGCTCACGGTGAAGGTAAACTTGAAAAGTTCTGGATGGCTTCTCTGAAGACTCCTATTGCTGACAAAAACCTGACAGATGCTGAGAAAGAGGCTGGTAAAGATGTATTTGTAAATTCTGAATACAGCCGTATCGAAGAATCTACTGTATATCCTTATTTGGCTAACAAGAAGATTGACTTCACGAAGGACTTCACGACTGATTTTGCAGACGAAATGCAGGATGGTAAATACGTTCATTATCATGACTCTCTCTGCTTGTATAAATCAGGCAACGAACAATTGGTTGATGTTAAGCAGTCATATGACAGTCCACTTGACTTGAGAACGTTGGTTACTGTATGCTATACTTATACTGACAAACAACACGCTTCTCACAAGGAATTGACGAACTACGCCGACTATGGTCTGGAATTCCGTTTCTCTTTGGCAAAAGCCAAGTATCTGCAAGGTGACCGTAAGACAGACGAGCAGGAATTCGGTCGTATCTTGTCTGATGGTTATACGCTGAAGTCTGAAGTTTACGACGTAGAGTTGGGAGATACAGAATATTCCAAGACTTCCATCGGTCGCGAACCTATCATTCGTGCTGAATTGTGGGACAAGAATAATGGCAACATGATTGCTGTACGTTACATCAAGATTCGTTGGATTGGTGAAAAGGATCAAACGATTGCTGCTATTACATTCCCGAACGATACTGTAACTTGCAAGGATATGTTCCAGCAGTTGTTCTCTAAGGAAATGAACGAGAAGATCTATCATATGGTTAAGTTCGACGGTGGTCAGAGTATGAGTAAGACTCAGTTCCACAGCATCTATACAGATATGGAGATTCTTGAACTGAGAAAAGACGGCAAGAAGGTAGATTTGTCTAAATTAGATGTTTCTAAGGTGGCTACTGACTGGAAAGAAGGTTCTGACAAAGTTGGCAAAGACGGTAAGGAAGCGATTGAAAACAATAAAGACCTTGTATTTGCCTTATTGCAGGATGCTGAAGACAATACATCTTACAACTTAGTTTGGGCTATGAACCCGAAGACTGTTGGTACATTGGCTTACAATGCTGCAAACAAGACTTATGCTTCTACATTTGAAATTGATGTTAAGTACGTTGACGGAAAAGGTTTGAATGGTGATATCAAGCAGACATTCAAACAGACAATCGTTGTTCCTGCACAGAAGTTTGCATACCAAGGTACATTCTGGAAGAATGGTAAGGGCGAAGGTGTCTTCAATGTGAATCCGATTGTTTACACTACTGCAAATGACGGTGGAACACAGAAAGACCCGCATGTATATCCGGGTATTACTGACGGTTGTACGCTGAAAGACTATAGCCACATCGAAGCTGACTTGGTTAATGGCTTTGTATACGAACCGACCAAAGAAAAGCCAGCCAACTTGGCTCAATTCATCCAGTATATTCGTGAGTGTGCAGAGGTTAAGTTTATCTTTGACGAAACACGCATGAAAGACTTGACTACTTATCCGCATTTGAAAGACTTTGTCACAAGCGATGACAAAACTCAATTGTGGTATAAGACTGAAGGTACAGCAGAAGACAAAGACAAGAGTGACAACAACAACATCGGTAGAACGGATGCAGATATTATGGATTACAAACAATCTAATGATTTGGCTGCCACTATCAATAACCTGATGGGTGCTGATGCTACAGAAAACAAGAAGAACTTGCCTTGGAATTATGATGAAACATTAGGTAATAACGTAAATGAATGCTCCAGTATCATCCGTCTCCACGAAAAAGATAACTGGAACGGTACTGATGCCGCCCTCAAGTTGATTGGCAAGGAAGTTCCTGTACAGCTAGTTGTTGCATACAATGACTTCAATGTTATTCCAGTTCAAGAATTTGAGGTACACTTCATCAACCCGTTGACTATTGACGGTTCTATCAGCGACAACTTCGTTGATGCTGAAATTGACGGTAGCTTCTTGAGCGTTGCCAAGAACTTCACATTCACTGACTGGAATAATAAGCCGGTAGCTGCTGCTGTAGCTGACAAGGCCACTGGTGATGAAGTTTATGCACATGCTTTGTATGACTACTATGCTGTGCGTGAAGTTAAGTTCTTGACTGATAAGACCACTACCAGCTTGGCTTGGAATGCTGCAACCAGCACTTATGAGCATAAGGAGGGTACTACTGACGGTAAGTTGCCGACCAATGCTTCATTGAAGATGATGAACTGGGATGAGACAAAAGCTAAGTCTACTGCTACAGAAGCTAAAGCTGACCCGACTCACTTGGCATACTTCAACAACCATGGTACTCCGGTTAACGTTGACTACAACATGTTCCTGACTGTAAATGTCAACTACAAGTGGGGTGTATTGAGCAAAGATAACCTGAAAGTCATCGTTAAGAAGGCTGCCGGTACACCGAGTGCCAAATAATTAAGAAGAGATTCTTGATATAATTTAATAAAAGGGACGTCCTCTTGCAGGGCGTCCTTTTTTTCAATCTTTCATTTATAAATATCAGATATGAAGAAAATACTATTCATTTTGACTGTGTCAGTTTCACTCATCTGCTTTTCTTCATGTAAGAAGTCAGCAGCTACACATCCTTTTCCAGGCAAATTCGTTACTGAAACCGGTATCCAATTCGACCTTCGAGCCGACTCCACCACCCTGATTCAATATGATGATTCCAGTTCGTACGAGGGTACATGGAAAGTCTATAATCAAGGAGATACACTAAAGTATGCCACTATTGAGTTTGCCGGTTACTTTAACTATTATTATCTGCGTAATGGTAAACTCTATCGCAATGAACATAATATGATACGTCAAGCTCTTGGTGAAGAAATTGAATATCAAGATTAAAACAGAAAATGGCTATTACTATTCCTCTATTCTTTGGATGAGGAAAAGAATAGCCATTTCATATGATAGTCAACCACACATTTCCAATAATAATCGTTTTATGATTATCATCTTATGATTATCGTGATATTTTCCTTATATTTGCGTGTAAACTCAATAATCATATGAAAAATCCATTTGTTACGAACGGCTATGTATCACCGGAATATTTCTGTGACAGAGAGAAAGAAACGGCTAAAATTGTCTCACTTTTGACGAATGAGAACAACATTGCATTGATTTCCCCACGCAGATTAGGCAAAACAGACTTGCTGCGGCATTGTTTTGGACAGCCGGAAATCAAGGAGCATTACCACACTTTCATCATCGATATTTATGCCACAAGCTCTGTACGCGATTTTGTGAATGTTTTCGGCAAGGCTGTACTGGATGAACTACGTCCAAAAGGAAAATCCGTATGGGGTACCTTCTTGAATGTACTGGCCTCCCTTCGTTCCGAAATAACATTCGACATGAATGGACAGCCTACCTGGGGAATCGGTCTGGGAGCTATAACTAATCCCTCTGCAACATTGGATGAGATATTCTCCTATCTGAATAATGCCGGGAAGCCTTGCCTAATCGCCATTGATGAATTCCAGCAAATAACCAAATATGCAGACGATCCCAACATAGAAGCGGCACTACGGACACATATACAACGCTGTTCCAATGCCCACTTTGTCTTCTCCGGGTCCCATAGGCATCTGATGGGGGCAATGTTTACTTCTCCGGCACGTCCATTCTATCAATCAGTCACATTGATAAACCTGCCTCCCATTTCTGTTGATAAATACGCAGAGTTCTGTCTTAAGCACTTTGAACGGGTAAGCAAACACTTGGACACATTAGTGGTAACAGAGCTATATGAGCGCTTCAATGGTATAACTTCGTATATGCAGAAGGTTATGAACATTTTATTTTCCATGACCGGAACTGGAGAAATATGTATTCCCTCAATGATAGATACTGCCATTAACGACCTTCTAGACTTTTCTGCCGACACCTATGATGCCTTATTATATCAGATGCCCGAAAAGCAACGTATTGTGTTTATGGCAATAGCAGCAGAGGGAAAAGCTAAGGCTATCTCAAGCGGTGACTTTGTACGTAAATACAAGTTGCAATCTGCCAGTTCTGTCTCTTCAGCTGTAAAAGGACTACTGGAAAAAGACTTTATTACGTATGATAAAGGCATTTACCAGGTATATGATCAGTTCTTCCAACTTTGGTTGCAAAGGAATAAGCTTTAATGGTTTCTTTCTTGAATCTTATATTCATTCTATAAACAATTTAGAAATGAGTAGAAATGCAGCAGGCTTTGCAAAATATAATTATAAGACTAAAGTAAATACCTTCAATATGGTTCCAACGGATAAAATGTTGTAGCAAATCATTGTTGTTTGAAGGATAATAACTATCTTTGTTCTAAAGACTCGAAATATGGATAGTAAAGTAACCTTATTGGATTGAGATGTCAGATTATGATTTGGAAACAGCGAATGCAATGCTGCTTACAGGCCGTTATCTCTATGTCGGTTCATGTGCCATCAAACAATAGAGAAAATTCTCAAAGCATATTGGACTAATTGCTTAATGGAAGTTCCTCTAAAGATACATTCACTATCCAGACTTGCGGAGAGAACGGGATTGGACAAGCAATTGTCGGAGGAGCAGTTAGACTTTATAGACAAGCTTGAACCTCTTAATATAGAAGCCCGTTACCCCTCTTATAAAGAAAGATTGATGAAGAGCTTAAATACTGTGCTGAACTTTTGAGCCAAACTAAAGAGTTGCAATTATGGATAAAGAACAAGCTATAAACCTTGCCAAACGCTATAAGGAAATGGTAGCGGAGAAGTTACCATTAAAGGCCCTTTATCTTTATGGTTCGTACAGTAAAGGAAATTATAGAGCAGACAGCGATATAGATATTGCTGTGATAGTAGAACGCCTGGATGACGATTATTTTAAAGATACTCCTCTATTGTGGAAACTTAGACGCAAGATAAGTAACCTTATAGAGCCAGTCCTACTTACAGAAGATATGGACAATCCTCTTTATTGTGATATTAGAAAAACTGGAATTCTAATACAATGAAGTCTTGTTTATCACATGCCATCTATTTCTATAATTTATATTCTTTTTTACTTCCAACGCATATTCTTCTCCTAAATCTTCGTACCATACCAAGTACTGCGAAATACATACCTGAGCGTTTTTCTCTTACTTATTCCCTTCTTCATCCAATCCCTATCATGACTTAAACATTTTTCTCTTGCAGCAATAATCACTTGATATTGCAAAAAATGAGGAATATGAAATCATTGTATTTGCAGCTATAATTGTATATACTTGTAAGATAAACCTTTTATAAATAAATTGGAAATGAATAGAAATGAAATTACCTTACAAGAGATGTTCTCCTCAGTCATCAGGGAACTCCGGGAAGGCGGCAGGTGGGGGACGGCACACATCTACCAGTCAGCCGTGAATGCATTCTCGGCATTCACCAAATGGCAGCCGATGCCCATGCGCGGGCTGAGCCCGACCGTACTGAAGAGATTCGAAAACTTCCTCAGGCAGAGGAACTGCAGTTGGAACACCGTATCCACCTACATCAAGACGGTACGCTCGGTGTATCATCGGGCGGTAGACAGAAAGTACATACGGTATGTACCCAGACTGTTCGAGCATGTATATACCGGCACACGGGCGGACAGGAAGAAGGCGCTCGAGGCATCCGACATCAGCAGCCTGGTAAGGGAGACGGAAAGGAGCCTGCAAGGAGGGACGCTCCCAAACACACAGCAGAAAACAAGGATTTTCTTCGTACTCATGTTCATGCTCAGGGGCATACCCTTTGTGGATCTGGCATACCTGCACAAAAGGGACCTGCAGGGAAATATACTATCGTACAGACGACGGAAGACGGGACGGGCGCTGACCGTATCACTCACACCCGAAGCCATGCAGATGGTGAGAATAATAGCAAACAAGGACAAGGACTCTCCTTATTTATTCCCCATATTACAAAGTGAGGAAGGGTCGGAAGCCGCATACCGGGAATACCAGTCGGCACTCAGGGCATTCAACCAGCGGCTGGCAGTACTCAGGCAGTGCTTGGGAATGCAGTCGGCACTCAGTAGTTATGCGGCGAGACATACTTGGGCCACAATGGCTTATCACTGCGAGATACATCCCGGAATCATATCGGAAGCCATGGGGCACTCCTCCATCACGGTGACGGAAACCTATCTGAAGCCTTTCAGCAACAGAAAGATTGACGAGGCCAATCAGAGGGTAATTTCTTTTGTAAGAAGTGGAGCGTGTACAGTATAAAAGACGTTACTTCTTTTGATAGGATAGAATAGATTTGTTGCGCATTTTCCGGAGTCTTCAAAATGAGTTTTGAGGAACGGAATGGTGTTGCCTTTACGGAGCTTCCATCGGTTCTGTCAATATGCTGTTATTCAACCTTTTGAACTGAAAAATACATACTTTCATTTTTTGAAAGCCTCATTTCATCACTTTCCCACTGTCACTTTTCTGGACTTCCAATCCTCTTTCCAATATCCTAACGGGCTGATTTTTACTATTCCAGACAAAACCCACCTATTTTCTCCTTATTCCTTGATTATTAACGGAATTAACAGGATTTCATTACCTGCGAAGTAGCAAGCGCAATGATCTCGTCTAAAGTCGCCTGCACATAGCCGCGGCGGCTGAAAACTTCCTCTGCTGCCAGCAATATTCTCTGATCTTTAGGTAAGGTTTTGTCTATTTCGCGCATAAATCAAACTTCCTTTCAATAAATATTTCTATTTCTCCATTATTATATATTATTATAAGTTTTTTAGACAAACTTTACAAATTTATCTTTCCAAACTTCACTTTGTTTCATCAAAAAATTTTGCTATTTTATTTTTTCACAATTTTAGGGCTTTATATCGCCGATGCTTTCCTATATAATAGAGTTGAAATCACAGAAAACTATTATTTATTTTTTCTAATTATTTTTGTTCCGCTTAAGGCGGATAGTTTTTGAGAAAGAAGGAGGTCGCGATTATGAGTCTGAAGGTCCATACAAATCGCTGCAAAGGCTGCGGGATCTGCGTAGCATTTTGCCCCAAACAGGTTTTGGCAATCAGCGAGATCGAAAAAGTAGAGGTGGTCGCCGAGGATAAATGTATCCAATGCGGCCAGTGCGAAACACGCTGCCCTGACTTTGCGATTTTTGTAGAAAAGTAAAACGGAGGAGTTGAAATCATGTCCAAAATCCTTTTGTTACAAGGCAACCAGGCAGTGGTCGAAGGCGCCATCGCTGCCGGTGTAAAATTTTTCGGCGGCTACCCTATCACACCCTCTACCGAAGTTGCTGAATCTTTGGCTGAACGCCTGCCTCTCGTCGGCGGTAAATTCATCCAGATGGAAGACGAGATCGCTTCCATGGGCGCTATTATCGGCGCAGCGCTGACCGGCAAAAAAGTTATGACCGCGACCAGCGGACCCGGCTTTTCTTTAAAACAGGAGCTGATCGGTTATGCCTGCATGGCCGAGATCCCTTTGGTCATCGTCAACGTGCAGCGCGTAGGCCCGTCTACCGGCCAGCCTACCTCTCCTTCCCAGGGCGACCTGATGCAGGCCCGCTGGGGCACGCACGGCGATCACTGGCTCATTGCCCTGACCCCGGCCAGCGTGCCTGAATGCTTTGAACTGACGCTGCGCGCTTACGCTCTCAGCGAAAAATACCGTGTTCCCGTTGTACTGCTGATGGACGAAGTTATCGGCCATATGCGCGAGAAGATCGAACTGCCGGACGATTACAGCGAGATCCCGCAGGCAGAACGTAAACAGCCTGAATGCAGCCCCGAAGAATTTAAAGCCTACGCTACTGACGACAGCCTTGTACCCGCCATGCCCGCTTTCGGCAGCGGCTACCGCTGGCACGTCACCGGTCTGGTACACGACGAGACCGGTTTCCCGAAAGGTACACCGGCTGCTACTTTAGCCGCTACCAACCGTCAGCATGACAAACTTTACAACAATCTTGACGACATCGTCCAGGTAGAAAACTACCAGATGGAAGATGCCGAATATGCAGTTATCGCCTTCGGCGGCGGTGCCCGCACCGCTTACGAAGCTGTGGATATGGCACGCAGGGAAGGTCTCAAGGTCGGCCTGATGCGCCCGATCACGATCTGGCCGCTGGCTGACAGGCAGATCAAAGAACTGGCCTCCAAGGTCAAAGGTATTTTGGTGCACGAGCTCAACTACGGACAGTATGTACTGGAAGTAGAGCGCGTCGTCGCAGGACAGGTACCGGTTGCGCTGTACGCAAAATACGACAACGAACCGGCTACCCCCGCTCAGCTGCTGGCTGAGCTCAAAAAGGCCATGGCCTAAGAAGGAGAGGAGATTTGATTATGAACATGGAAGCAATGATCGATAAATATTTCCGCCCGGGCCGCCTGCCTCATATCTGGTGCCCCGGCTGCGGCAACGGTGTCGTTACCGGCACCATCGTCAAGGCAGTTGCCAAGCTTGACCTTGATAAAGACAAAATCGCAGTTATTTCCGGCATCGGCTGCAGCAGCCGTGCCTCCGGCTATTTAGATTTCAATACAGTCCATTCCGCACATGGACGCGCTTTGCCGGTAGCGACCGGCGTTAAACTGGCTGACCCCGGCCTGACTGTCATCGTCGTTACCGGCGACGGCGACGCTACAGCGATCGGCGGCAACCACCTGATCCACGCTGCCCGCCGCAACATCGATATGACCGTCGTACTTTACAACAACAGTATTTACGGTATGACCGGCGGCCAGTATTCGCCTTTGACACCGACAGGCTCCAAAGCGACGACAGCTCCTTATGCGACGATCGAACAGGACTTCAACGTAGCCGAGCTGGTCAAAGCGGCCGGCGCTACCTTTGTCGCCCGCGGCACCACTTTCCATGCCCAGATCCTGGCCGACCTGATCGCCAAGGGTATCGAACACAAAGGCTTCAGCCTGATCGAAGCTGTTACTGCCTGCCCTATCTCCTACGGACGCCAGAATAAAATGGGCGGTCCCGCCGACATGATGAAATGGCAGCGCGACCACGCAGTACCGCTGGCAGCCTGGGATAAAATGACCGAAGAACAAAAAGCGGGCAAATTCCCGATCGGCGTACTGTATCAGGTTGAAGGCAGACAGGAATATACAGCAGCCTACGACGAGCTGATCGCCAGAGCGCAGGGAGGTAAATAATCATGAAACAGGAATTACGTTTATCCGGTACCGGCGGCCAGGGCCTGATCACAGCCGGCATCATTCTGGCAGAGGCGGCGCTTTTAGACGGCAAGCTGGCGATCCAGTCCCAGTCTTATGGCCCGGAAGCCCGCGGCGGCGCCTCTAAAGCAGAGGTCATTATCTCTGATGAAGCGATCCACTTCCCGAAAGTGACCGACCCGAACCTGCTGCTGGCAATGAGCCAGGAAGCAGCTACCAAATATTCACACGACCTGACGGCAGGCAGCGTTATGATCACCGACAGTCTTTTCGTCAGCGACGTGCCGGACTTCGGCGGCAAGGTCTACGAGCTGCCGATCACCCACAGCGCCAAAGAAGTGCTTGGCAAAGCGCTTTTTGCCAACATCATCGCGCTGGGAGCTTTGGTGAAGCTGACCGGCATCGTCAGTGAAGAATCGCTGGTCAAAGCTGTTTTGAACCGCGTACCGAAAGGCACTGAAGAGAAAAATAAACAGGCATTGCAGGTTGGTATGAGGATTGCTGAAACAATTCTTTAATTTTGTACAAACAATAAAAACTACAGTTAAAAATGGAGCTGCAGATATTACTTTATGCCGCTTAGCAGTGTAAAACAATGATAATAATATTGGAGTAAATTTGTTTGATATTAATCTGTCTTAAGGTATAATATTATGAGTGTGCTTCCTGCCCTGTTTACGGTGTTAAAGTAAACTTTGATCAAAAGAACGTTAATGAATTATTCCGATAATCATCTGAATAAAATAAAAAAGCTTCACTGAAAAGTGAAGCTTTTATATTTTGCAAATGTTCCAGGGTATAAAAACTGTTTTTTTATGTTTTATAAATAAAAAGTGATACCTTTAGGCTGATAATAGGATAACCTAAACAAATCACCAATCAATTATTTAA
>OGNE01001300.1_pt1 | contig 11097 bp, 7 predicted proteins | sample 1573401 | NCBI WGS metagenome assembly OGNE01 (sample SAMEA2581884, study PRJEB24529) | metagenome | biome: Human gut stool | place: China | collected 2011 | reverse complement strand
GATGACGGCTATGACAGATATGATGACGATGAATATGATTTTGATTCTTATGAAGAAGATGATGATGAAGATTTATCGGAGGACGTGCTGGCAGATAAAGAAGATGAAATCCAGGAAGACGATGAAGATGAGGTCGTACGTTCGATTTCAGAAGCATTGAAAAAAAATGAGGATGATCTGGAAGTGTTAGACATTCAGGATGTAGATGACGTTGATGATGTGAAACGGACATAACATTTAAACAAAAAGGAACAGACCACCGCATTTCTGCTGCAGAAATGCGGTGGTCTGTTCCTTTTTGTTTAAATCGCTGGCTGCCAGTTTTCTGCCTGCGCCTGATAATCCTCAGCCTGTGCTAAAAAAGCGGCAGAAAGTTCGGCATTTTTATCCTGTTTGGCTTGTGCGGCAAGCGTGCTGTAACATTTTGAAAGACAGGCAAGCGGCGCATCGCCGGACGAGTGGATGTCGATAATGCTCGGTGTTTCGGAAGCTGCGTTTAAATACCAAAGAACAGCTTCTTCATAATCCTTTAATCCGTAAAAATAGTGTCCGAGTTCCATGCAGATTTCCGCACACGGATTCTGTGCCATATCCTTTAAGCAGATTTTAAAGAATTCATTGTATGCGTTTGTCAGGCGGTAAATGCGCGCCAGCACGCAGGCAATGTTTTTGCGGCAGTCTTCGGGACGGTCTTCCTTTGCAAGCACATTTTCAAAAATTTCACGGACACTTAAAAAGTCTTCATCTGTTCCCGAAATAAAAAGTTCCTTGCAGAACATAATCACGACATAATTTTCAAGGCGCACACCGCGGCGGACAGCATCGGCAAACACACCGAAATCCCGTTTGGTATGGCTTTGTTCAGGCAGATGTAAAATCTTAATATCACTGTCAAATACAACCGGCTCTAATCGTACGGTTTCGTGAATCGGAGAAATCCATTCAAACGTACGCAGGCGCTTAAACAGCTTCGGGCGGTATTCTTCTTCAAAATTATAAACGGTGTTGTGCGATTTGCTGTTGACGTAAATCATCTGTACAATGTCAATTTCCGGAACAAGCACCTGTTTTAAATTTAAAAACTGGCGGCGGTTTTCCTCGTCTAAGACCTCGTCCGCATCGGCAGAAAAAATGTAGTCGCAGTTTGCTTTTGAAAAGGCAAAATTTCTTGCGGCGGCAAAATCGTTGTTCCATGGATAATCATAAATCAAATCCGTATATCCGGCGGCGATTTCTTTGGTGCGGTCGGTTGAGCCGGTATCTACGATAACAATTTCATCGCAGACCGGACGGTACGAATCCAGACAGCGTTTTAATAACTTTTCTTCATTTTTAACAATCATGCAAAGACTGATTGAAATCATAACGTACTCCTATCTGCCAAACGGCGTATATTCCAAATCTTTTATTACTGTAAGTATGACATTTTTGTGGGAAGACTGTCAACGGGAAGTTTCACAATGGGGAAAAGTATGGTATACTGTTTTTAGTTTAGAATAAGTGGAAAGTGAGGCACAAAAGTATGAAAAAAAGAAAGGCAGCAGTGCTGGCAGCAGCTGCGTTTGCAATGACGGCGGCATTTTTTTTAAACGGCATCCAGAGGGCAGAAGCGGCAGACAATGTTGTAGTGATGTTAGATCCCGGACATGACAGTACACATACAGGGGCGGCAGCATATGGTTTAAAAGAGCAGCAATTAAATTTAAAAATCGGACTGGCGTGCCGTACAGAGCTTGAAAAATACGATGGCATAACCGTTTATATGACACATGATACCATTGCGTGTCCGTTTGAAGGCAGTACAACCAAACAGGACTTAATACAGCGGACAGAATATGCAGGAGAAGTCGGAGCGGACCTTTTTGTAAGTCTGCATAACAATTCGGGCGATGACAGCGGATATGAAATTTATTATCCCAATAATCACTATGTATCAGAATTTAATGATATAGGATATGCGGTATCTGAGCATATTGCGGGTTACCTGAGTGAAATGGGCATATACCGGAATGGATTGTATACAAGAGATAGTGATGGCGAAGAAGATGATGATACCAACTGGTATCCGGATGGAAGCCGCGCGGATTATTACAGTGTCATCAGAAATTCCAAGTACAACGGTGTACCGGGAATTATTGTAGAACATGCTTATCTTTCAGATGCGGGGGATACACATGTATTTTTGTCCAATGACAACATGCTGGTACGTATGGGACAGGCAGATGCCAGCGGAATTGCAGATTATTTCGGACTGCATAAGAAAAATGGTCTATGTACGGATAAATACGGTGACTGGCATTATTACGAAGACGGTGAAGTATCGGATTACACGGGAATGGCGGTCAATGAATATGGCTGGTGGTATGTTACAGACGGTGAAATAGATGATTCTTATACAGGTATTGCAGAAAATGAGTATGGCCGCTGGTATATGCAGGACGGTGTTGTAAACATGGATTATACCGGAATGCTTTGTGACGGAGCGGAATGGTATTATGTTCAGGGCGGTTATGTAAATGATGCCTATACGGGAATGGCATGTAACGAGTATGGCTGGTGGTACTTTGAAGACGGAAAGTTAAACTGGGATTACACCGGAATGGCATACAATGAATACGGCTGGTGGTATTTTGAGAATGGCGTATTAAACTGGGATTATACGGGAATGGTATGTAACGAATATGGCTGGTGGTATTTTGAAAATGGCAATTTAAATGATGCCTATACGGGAATGGCGTTAAATGAATATGGCTGGTGGTACTTTGAAGACGGTCAGCTGAATCGTGAATATACCGGAATGGCGCACAATGAATACGGCTGGTGGTATTTTGAAAACGGTCTGTTAAATGAGGAATATACCGGCATTGGCACAAACAGTTACGGCGAATGGTATTATCAGCGGGGCAGAATCGGATATGACTTTAGCGGAAAAGTGAAATTTGATGATACAGAATATACCATTACAGAAGGTTATGTCGTAGAAAAAAGGATTGTAAATGAAACAGAAGCAGATACAGCAGATACAGTACATACAGCAGGAACGCTTCCAGCAGGCGAAGAAAGCAGTACTCTCGGCAAATAGGCATAATAAAGGGATTGGAACACTTTCCGAAAAGACGGTACATAGTGTACTGAAAAAATTTTTTGAGCCGGAAGAAGACAACCATGAAGTTGCGCTTGAGGGTTATTTTGCGGATATTTACAATGAAAACGGGGTTATTGAAATCCAGACAAGAAGCTTTGAGCGGCTTCGTGAAAAGCTGGCAGTCTTTTTGAACCACTATCCGGTAACAATTGTCTATCCGATGCCCTGCAACAAATGGGTGTTCTGGGTTGATGAACAGACAGGGGAGGTGAGTGAACCAAGAAAATCACCGCGCCACTACACGGTCTACGATGCTTTTACGGAGCTGTATAAAATCAAACAGTATCTGCATCATCCACAGCTGACGGTCAAACTGGTACTGATGGATATGCAGGAGTATAAGACGTTACAGCAGCGGATTCGTACCAAAAAAGGAATCCGCAGGCACGGTGAAAAAAAGGACAGAATCCCGATAGGCATACGGGAAATTGTGACAATTGAGCAGCTTGAAGATTATATGCAGTTTGTGCCGTATGAACTGGAGGGCACATTTACATCGGCGGATTTTGCAAAAGCCGCCCATATTCCGGTGGATACGGCAAGAATAACGCTTAATATTTTAAAGGACACGCAGACGGTTACAAGAGTAGGAAAGCAGGGCAGGTCGTATCTTTACGAGGTGAAGGAAAACAACAGATGTATGTAATAAAGGACAACGTAATTAAACTTTCAGTCCGCGGACTGGTTGAATTTATCTGCCGCAGCGGTGATATTGATAACAGAACCGGCGGATTTTCAGATGTGCGTCTGATGCAGGAGGGTACGCGCATGCACAAAAAAATACAAAAAAGCATGGGCGCTTCTTACAGGGCAGAAGTTCCGTTAAAAATTGAACTGCCGGAAACGGTGGATGATATTGATTACATCATACGTCTTGAGGGCAGGGCAGACGGTATTATCAGTGATTTTCACGAAGAAGCGGACGGCAGTAAGACACCGGTTGGAAAGGTTATTATTGATGAGATTAAAACCATGCAGTCCGATGTGGAAAAGTTAGAACAGCCGGTGCCGGTACATGAAGCGCAGGCAAAGGTGTACGGCTATATTTATATGGTACAGAACCATCTTTCCGGTATCGGCGTACAGATGACCTATGCCAATCCTGAAACAGAAAAAATAAAGCGTTTTACAAAAGAATATTCAAAAGAAGAACTGACAGAATGGTTTGAAACGCTGATCAACAGCTTTAAACGGTGGTCAGATTTTGTCTTTTGCGAACGTGAAAAAAGGACGGCATCGATTAAGAAGCTGTCCTTTCCGTTTGAATACCGCAAAGGACAGAAAAAACTGGTAACAGGTGTTTATCACTGCATCGGGGAAGCAAGAAATCTTTTTATTCAGGCATCAACCGGTGTTGGAAAAACCATTTCAACTATTTATCCGGCAGTCTGTGCCATGGGACAGAGTAAGGCAGACAAAATCTTTTATCTGACCTCTAAGACGATTACAAGAACCGTTGCCGAAGAAACCTTTTCAATTCTGCGCAGGCAGGGGCTTTCTATGCGTACGGTGACACTGACGGCAAAAGATAAAATCTGCATTCTGGAGGAAAGAAACTGCAATCCTGTTAAATGCGAGAGGGCAGCAGGACATTTTGACAGGATTAACGATGCGGTCTATGACATGATTACACATGAAATGGTGATTGACCGTGAAAAAGTGATGGAATATGCAAAGAAACATTGTGTCTGTCCGTTTGAGATGTCGCTGGATATTTCATACTGGTGTGACGGCATTATCTGTGATTATAATTATGTTTTTGACCCAAATGTGGCACTCAAGCGCTACTTTGGCGAAGGAAACAGGGGCGAGTATATTTTTCTGGTGGACGAAGCACACAATCTGGTTGACAGGGCAAGGCAGATGTACAGTGCTATTCTTGTAAAAGAGGATTTTCTGACAATAAAAAAATATGTAAAAGATACAGACAGGGCATTGTATAACAGCCTTGAAAAGTGCAATGCCGGATTGTTGGAATATAAAAGAAAATGTGATACAATAGATGTGATTGATTATCTGGGAACTTTTCCTGCGGCACTGGAACGGTGTTATGTAAGATTACAGCATTTTCTGGAACATCATAAAAATCATCCGCAGCAGGAGGAAATTTTGCAGTTTTTCTTTACACTGCGGCATTTTCTGAATATGTATGACTGCATGGATGAAAAATATCTGATTTATACAAAGCATGATGAGAACAATCATTTTTATATGAAATTGTTCTGTGTAGACCCGTCAACGAATCTGTCGGAAAGACTGGCACAGGGAAGAAGTGCCGTGTTTTTTTCGGCGACGCTGCTTCCGGTCAATTATTTTAAAGAAATGCTGACTGCAGATACACAGGATTATGCAGTGTATGCACAGTCTTCGTTTGACAGTAAAAAGCGCAGAATTGTTATCGGAAAAGATGTCAGCAGCAGATATACAAGAAGAAATGCAGGGGAATACCGGAAAGTATGCCGCTACATTGCCGAAACGGTACAGGTGCATCCGGGACGGTATCTCGTATTTTTTCCATCATATGGATATTTGCAGCAGGTAAAAGAAAACTATGAACAGATGTATAAACCGGATGAAATCATCATGGGCGCAGAGGGCGGTACACCAAAGCTTACAGCAGAACAAAATCTGATTGTGCAGCTTCCGTCAATGAAAGAACAGGAAAAAGAAAATTTTCTGTCTTTATTTGAAAATGTGCAGGGAAGTGGAAGCCTTTTAGGATTTTGTGTAATGGGCGGCATTTTTTCAGAAGGGATTGACTTAAAAAGAGAAAGCCTTATTGGGACGATTATTGTCGGAACGGGAATTCCTATGATATCAAAGGAAAGAAATCTGTTGCGGGATTATTTTGACGGATGCGGAAAAGACGGCTATGCGTATGCGTATGTCTATCCCGGCATGAATAAGGTATTGCAGTCGGCAGGGCGCGTTATCCGCACGGAGGAGGACTGTGGAGTGATTATTTTACTCGATGACAGATTCTTAACACCCGGATATGAAAAGCTGTATCCGAGGGAGTGGAATGAGGTCTATCCGGCAACAAAGCACAATTTTAAAAATATATTAGCAGATTTTTGGAAAAATTTAGTGCAATAAAGTTAAATATATTGTATAATAATTAAAAGAATTAATGTAAGCTGTATATACAAGTGTGGCTCGTGAGTGAAAAATCCAACGCAATATTAGGAACGTCTGACAAAATAATTGGCAGTGAGTGGAGAATAGCATATGGAGAATAGTATTAAGAATCAATTAGAAGAAAGCAGAAAAGATGGTACTTTAAAGGAAACGCTTCAGGGGATGGGGTTTAACCGTCTGCAGTCCGTAGAGATTGCCAAAGGCTTGAACAATGAAGTGGATATTACAAAATATGCGGATAAAAAGTATGACGCAGCGCAGATGAAGTCTATCCGGCTGGCACTCGAAGAAGGCATGGATATCACACCGTTTGCAGATAACCGTTATAATTATATGCAGATGGAGGAAATTAAAGCGGTTATCAGGGAACATATGGATTTAGATGCGGTATGCAATCCGGCATATGATTATTCGGTCATGAAAGAGATCCGTTTATCGGAACGGATGAATTATGATATTACAAAATACGCAAAACGGGGATTTTCAGGGAATGTTCTTAGACAGATCCGCAAGGCAAGGGAAAAAGAGATTGATTTATCGTTCTTTGTCAATGAAGGATTTGATGAATATCAGCTGCGGGAAATCCGTCTTGGTATTGAACACTGTGTAGATATTACAAAATATCTGCTGCATGAATATACGGGGGACCAGATGAAGCAGTTGCGGCTTGGATTACAGGCCGGTCTTGATGTCAGCTGGTATTCGATGGTTGGATTTTCATCCGCCCAGATGGAACAGGTACGGCTGGGACTGGAAGCCGGAATTGATGTTTCAGGATATGCAGATCCGTTTATCGATGCACTGGAAATGGAAGATATGAGGTTAAAGCTTGAGGGCAAATCCGAAGGCGGCGGGCTGGATGAATTGCAGAGCCAGGAAGTCCTTTTGGGACTGGAAAGCGGTGTGAATGTTAATCTCTATGCAGATGCAGCATATGATTTTAAACAGATGGAGCAGATAAGACTTGGGCTGGAACATGGGATTGATGTGACAAAGCTGCTCAATCCGCTGATACCAAGTGATGTTATGATGAATATGAGGCTTGAGTCAGAAGCATTAAAAAAGTAGGATATTGATGAAATAGGATATGAGGCCTTTTGGGGCAGAATTGAGGTACATATGGGAACACCTGAACTTTTTGATGAAATGGGACAACTTAATAAAAAAGATATTCAGGTCATAATAGCCGATGACAATATGTCTGCGACCCTTTTTTTAAGTGAACCTGCAAAAGAGGAAGACCCCTATACATATGAAGAAGTGATGCGGGCTTTGTCTAATGCCGGCGTAAAGATGGGGTTGGATGATGCCAGGATTCATCATATGGTGGAGGAGCAGATTTATAATACAGCGGTGGTCATTGCACAGGGGAAGATGGTGCAGGATGGCGCAGACGGTTACTATGAATTTGAATTTGAAACGGATTTGAAGGCAAAACCGTCTGTGCGTGAAGACGGCTCGGTTGACTATTATAATATGAAGCTGTATGAAAAGGTGAGTGAGGGTGATAAGCTTGCACAGTATTATCCGCCGACGAAAGGTGTGTTTGGATTTGATGTAAAGGGGAAACTTTTAGCACCGAAGGCGGGCAAACCAAAATCCAATCTGCGCGGCAAAGGATTTACCGTGTCAGAGGACGGTAATACCTATTATGCAGCCATTGACGGTAAAGTTGAATACTGTAACTATGATTTGCGTATCGTGAATGTATTGGACATCAGTGGTGACGTTGATTTGAATATTGGTAATATTGATTTTAATGGGGATGTCAATATCACCGGAAATGTTATTACCGGGGTAACAATCCGGGCAATGGGCAGCATCTATATCGGTGGCTATGTAGAGGGTGCGGTGATTAAGTCAAATAAAGATATCGTTTTAAATAAAGGCGTCAATGCCAATGGCATCGGACAGATTGAAGCCAAAGGGAATATTTCGGCACGTTTTTTTGAGAATGCGATTGTTTATGCGGAAGGCGATGTCAATGCAGGCTATATTTTAAGCAGTAAGATTATGGCACTTGGCAAAGTCATTGTACAGGGAAGCAGAGGAACGATTCACGGCGGTGATGTAACAGGTGTTATGGGGATTGAAACCTCCAATGCCGGTAATGCATCTTATGCACCGACCAATTTAAGAATCGGAGCAACAAAGAAACTCCGTATGGATTATGCCAATATTATTGTACAGTTAAAGGATATTGATTCCCAGATTGAAATGTATGAGAGTGCATTGAAGAAACTGACGATGGTAAGGGATGTGAAACCTGAGGCATTTGACAGCGTTTCTTATACAAAAATCTGTCAGTCCAAGATTATAAAGAGTGCGGAGAAGGCTAAGTGTGAGCAGGAAAGCAAGCGGCTATACGATTTGATTAAAGAGTCCGGAAAAGCTGTTGTAAAGGTTGATTCCAAAATCTTTCCGGGAGCACGTATTTATATAGAAGCCAAGGTTTATGAACCGGCGGATACACTGGTACATGTTTTAGTCCGAAAGGTCAATGACAGTATCGTTGTAAGGGATTATGAAGAATAGTGGAGGAACAATCCGATGATAGAGGAAGTTGTATCGGTAGATTTGGCAGTTCATGAAAGACTGACGGTGAGAAAAAACAGACTTGCACCGAAACAGCTTACAGGAAATGAAAAGCGAATTTCCATTGTGACGGGTACGCATGGAGATGAACTGGATGGGCAGTATGTCTGCTATGAGATTGTGAAGCAGCTGAATGCGCATCCTGAGAAGTTGAAAGGAATTGTTGATATATATCCAGATGTGAATCCTCTTGGACTTGATACAGGTTCAAGAGGAATTCCTATGTTTGACCTTGATATGAACCGGGTCTTTCCGGGAGATAACAATGGTGCGATTACGGAATATCTGGCTGCTGGGATTATTGATGATATTATCGGAAGCGATATGTGTCTGGATATTCATTCCAGCAATATTTTTGTCAAAGAAGTGCCGCAGGTGCGTTTAAATGATGACAACGAGGAGAAGCTTCTGCCGTATGCAAAGCTGCTCAATGCGGATTTTGTCTGGATTTATTCATCTATTACAGTGTTGGAAGCAACACTTGCCTACAGCCTCAATAATATGGGTGTGCCGACTTTAGTGGTTGAAATGGGTGTGGGACACCGTATCAATAATGCATACTGCCATCAGCTGATAGACGGCATTTTTAATATGCTGATTCATATGGGAATATGGGAGGATGAAGCACCGCAGGTGAAACAGCCGATTATTTCTACCGAAGGAGAAGTCAGCATTATCAATGCTGCTCAGACCGGTGTGTTTGTTGCAGCAACAGACCATATGGGAGCAATTGAGATGGGAACGCATATCGGCGATATTATTGAGCCGATAGAAGGAAAGGTGATTCAGAGAATTGAGTCACCGACAAACGGAATTATATTTACCCTGCGGGAAAATCCGGTTGTATACAAAGGTGCGTTGATTGCCCGGGTATATGGAGGAAAAGCATGAAAAAGATTGAGTTATATAGATTAAAAGGCCTCTACCGGGAAGATTTTGTTGTAGAGGGCTACCGGTTCGGCGGAGAGGAGAATTCAGCCTGTATCGTCGGGGCGTTGCGGGGAAATGAAATGCAGCAGCTCTATATCTGTTCACAGCTGATTAAAGTTTTAAAAGAGCTGGAAGCACACGGGGCGATTACACACGGACACGGCATTCTGGTTGTGCCGACGGCAAACAGTTATTCCATGAATGTTGGCAAACGGTTCTGGGCAGTGGATAATATAGATATTAACAGAACCTTTCCGGGCGATCTGCGTGGAGATACCACAAAGCAGATTGCGGGAGAACTGTTTGAAAAGGTAAAAGGATACAGCTACGGTATCCAGTTTGCAAGCTTTTATATGCCGGGGGATTTTATCCCGCATGTGCGCATGATGGAAACCGGTTATCAGAATGCAAGCCTTGCGAATCTGTTCGGGTTACAGTATGTAGTTATCCGAAAGCCAAAGCCGATGGATACGGTAACACTAAATTATAACTGGCAGATGAACGGAACAAATGCATTTTCGATTTATACCAACAGCACTGATCTGGTGGATGACCGTTCAGCAAGGCAGGCTGTGTCATCGGTGCTTCGTTTTCTGACCCGCATGGGCATTTTAAAATATAACAACCACAGCGGCTATATTGCCAGTGTGATTAATGAATATGACCTGCTTCCGGTAAAAACATATGATGCCGGATTTTACAGGCATTTGAAAAATCCGGGAGACCCGGTATTTCACGGTGATCTGATTGCACAGGTAATTGATCCGTATGAGGGAGAAGTCAAAAGTGAAATCTATTCCCAGACGGACGGTATCGTATTTTTTGCGCATACGGCACCGATGGTTACGGGAAATGAGGTTGTATATAAGATTATACGAAGAATGCATGAGTAGTTATTGTTTAATTTTGACAGATATGCTACAATGATACTTATTTCAATAATACATTAAAGCGGGGCGCGGTAAAGTTTGCACCCGGCAGAATTTTAGGAGGAAAAGATGAGCGGCGTTAAAAGAGTTTTTGTTGAAAAGAAAAAACCATATGCTGTAAAAGCAAAAGAGCTTCATGATGAGATTGCAGGATATTTGGGAATTAAGACGATTTCACAGGTAAGGGTTTTAATCCGTTATGATATTGAGAATCTTTCAGAGGAAACTTATACACAGGCATTGACAACGGTATTTTCAGAACCACCGGTTGATGATGTATATGAAATGGAATTTCCGGCAGATGCTGATGATTTCGTATTTTCCGTAGAATATCTTCCGGGACAGCTTGACCAGAGAGCA
>OGNE01001294.1_pt1 | contig 11147 bp, 6 predicted proteins | sample 1573401 | NCBI WGS metagenome assembly OGNE01 (sample SAMEA2581884, study PRJEB24529) | metagenome | biome: Human gut stool | place: China | collected 2011 | reverse complement strand
TCCGAATTCTAAGTTTACGGATTTTAAGGAATTTACGGGAAATGATCCCAAGGCGACACCGGCAGATGCAGTCCGTTATATTCTCGGATATAAAACATCAAAGGCTCATGTGGATGGAGAACTGCGGATATTGGATATTGAGCCATGCTATGACCGAAAGAACGGATATTCGCTGAAAAAAAGTTATATCCAGCTTATGATTCCGAATTTTATCGGGGATATTAAGATTACCCATATGACTACGGCAGAGTTTATTGGTTCCACGGAGGATCTAAACAGCAAGTACAACATGATTTATCTTGGGCTGGATCAGGGTGCTTACAATCTGGTAGAAAAGGATGTAACCTATAAAGATGCAGATGGCAATGAGAAATGGATCAAAGAGAATCAGACGGTGTGGAATGATACTTCCATGAATGGAAAAATATATTTCCATACCGGAGATAAAATGACCAGTGCAGAGTATAGCAGGGCATAAGCCGTTCGGTCAAGTTCCTGTGGGCTGGAAGCGGAAATAATGTTATAGAGGATACGACACTCCGTTTCCCGGGAAATGACATTACAAAGATTAAGAAAGCGGAACTGGAGAACTTTTTACATGCCGGTTATCCGGTTGTTGCGGTTGATGACCTCTATCGCCTGTCCGATAAAATAGATGCCGGTTCAAACCTTGCGGATCTGGTAAGGGAGAGTAAGAAGGAAAAGAAAACCATTTACCAGACGTCAGATACCAATGGGCTGATTGCAAAGGTAAAAGAGGTCTGTCCGAAAATTACGTTTACAAAACTGCCAAATGAATATCAGGGAACGACTTCGTCTGGGGGGAAAAATGATACGTCTGTTTCCGTAGATGACAGTCAGGCAAATTATCTGGATGTGGACGGTTTTGGCAGATCAAAACTTGATTTTGGTTTTCAGGTGACGGATGTGCCATCCGCACAGTATCAGTGTAAAGTTTATATTGACCAGAATCAGGATGGTAAATTTGAAGAGGGGCTGGCAGATGTAGATGGCTCCGGGGATGCGGATGATTCGGATGATACAGGGGAAGTTTATTATGAGGGAGATGTTTTTACGGCAGGAGACGGGGAACAGAACATTACACCGGTAAAACTTTCCAAACTGTACTTTGGGCTGATCCAGTGGAAGATTGTTGTATACCGCAAGGATAATCCGGACATTCATTTTACACGTACCGGCTGCTCGGTTGCAAAAAACCAGACCGGACAGAAACGGGAGATTAAGGTGCTTCAGATTATGCCGGATACGGATACTAATAATAAGGGGTATCTGAATTTGCACGAAAATACGCTGTTTACGAAATATTATAATGCATTGAATGATTATAAAATTTCCGTGGTAACGACTACGGTTTCTGATTTTCAGAAGAATTATTTCGGGGAGAAATTTGTGTATGATTATTCCAGGGATATTTCAGCCCAAAAGGGAAACGAAAATCCAGTTAAAATGTCGACAAAACAAAAGGAACTGTATCATACATACAATATGTTTATTCTGGGATTTGGTGATACGTTCCATAAGGTGAATATGTCGAATGAAAAAGGTGCGATTGATTTCCTGAAATATTTTATCGCCTCTGGAAAAAGTGTTTTGTTTACGCATGATTTTACTTCTATGCATAATGTGCACAGTGGGGATTTCGGATATTCTGCCAATACATATCTGCGTGATGTCATGGGAATGAACCGGTATAAGGCTGTGAGTGGGAAACTGACCGAGAGCGAACGAAAGGAACTGCTGGCTTATCAGGCGAAACATAAGTATGATACAATGACCCAGACAACCGTTGGCAGCAACGGTACACTTTCTACAACGGCACTTGGTAATACCCAGGGATTTACTTACTATGCCATGAAACGTCTGGGATGGGAAAAGAAAAATACGGATCAGATCATCCCATACCGGTATATGATCAGAAGTTATAAAAATGATGAATATATCTGTGGCGTGAGTAACGATAATGTGAAATTGACAGGATTTAACAATAATAATGACCTGACAACGCGTGCAACGAAGACGAATACGGGACAGATTACGGAATATCCGTTTAAAATTGACGAAACACTTAAAATTGCATCAACGCATGGGCAGTGGTATCAGCTGGACATGGAAGATCCGGAAGTTACGGTCTGGTACTGTCTTTCGGATAATGAGAACGGAGATCCGTGTGCATGGGCGGGTACGGCTTCAAACGGAGATGGAACCGGTGCCACCTATGGGGCTTCCCCGAATGATGCCGCCAATAATTACTATATTTACAGTAAGGGAAATGTTTTTTATTCCGGAGTAGGTCATTCTACGGTAGATGGAGATATGGAGGCAAAACTTTTCATTAATACGATGATTGCCGCATACCGTACCACATATGAGCCGCCAATGGTCGAGATCCTGAATGAAGAGGCGGAGCTTTTAAAAGAGGAGTCCGGAAATGGAAGTGATCCGAATCTGGTGTATAAGATGAACTGGATGAAAGAATATGGAAATAACCTTGACGGAACTAAGGAAAAAATCCGCTTCAGCCCGGTTGAACTGAATACCGTCAGAACGAAGCTGACCTGTTCGATCCAATACAAAGATGGAACTTACGTAGATAAAATTTACAAAAAAGACGGAACGGTGATTGAGGGAAAAGCAACAAAAGAGAATCCTAAAAAATATGTGTTTGAAAATCTGAAAAACATGGGTGAGTATTATTTTATTTATGATACGACAGGGGAAAACAAAAAGAAGGAAGGGGATATTGTTTTTGAAATTTATAACAATAAGTCCAAAAATCCGGATGGAACACCAAGAGTGGGAAAAACTACTGTGAAAATGGAATCCCAGAATTTGTTCCTGCTTGATTAGTATGGGGATTTAAGAAAAGACACACAATGTGAGAGAGTATCGCATTGTGTGTCTTTTTTATGATGGTCACAGGTAGAATACATTTTGCAATTACATATATGCAGTATACGTAAAGTTTTCCTTGCCAGGAAGGTGGGGATATGCTATGGTAAACATATCTTTTTTCAGTGGCAGTTTCTGCCAGAAATCCCATTTGTTTTGTTGTATAAGTGAAAGATGTGAACTTTAATATGCCTTTGACGGTCAGGTTTTAACAGTCAGGTTTTGACGGTCGGAGATTGACGGTCAGGGTTTAACAGTCTGCAATTTTTGTGCGTTGAAATAAAAGAAAAAACCACATATAATATAAGGAGAACATTTGGAAAAAGAACAAACGAAAAATCAACAGGAGAAGAATCAACAGGAGAATCAGAAAAAGTCCCAAAAGCTGCAGTGGCATCCGGCATTCTGTTCAGCCTTGCGCCTGGAACTGCTGGAGGATGCAGAAAATCTGGAATTTACCGATGAGTTCCAGCTTACGGAAAAACCTTTGCAGATTGACTGTACGGTTGTAAAAGTAAAGAGGGACTGCAAAATAAAAAATGAAATCGGGAAGATCTTCCGGAAACACAACATTTTTGAATATAAATCCCCGAAGGATGAGCTGAACATTGATACTTTTTACAAGGCGGTTGCGTATGCATGCCTGTATAAAGTATTACCAAATCATGTGGATGAGATTCCGGCAGAGGAGATTACCATTACACTGATTCGTGATCGGAAGTCGGTGAAGCTGATGCAGGAACTGGAAAAATCCGGGTATGAATGTAAAAAAGAAACAGTAGGGATTTACTATGTCAGTGGAGTGATGTTTCCGGTGCAGATCATAGCGTCATCGGAACTGGATGTGGATATGCATGTACAGCTAAAAGCATTGACGAATCATCTGGAGGAATCGTTGATGCGTCAGTATTTATTGCAGGTGAGTACCTTTGAGGGAAGGGAGAAGAATCTTGCAGATATCGTGCTGCAGGTCATTGTAAACAGTAACATGGAGAAAGTGCAAAAATGGAAAGGAAGTGAAAGGATTATGTGTGAGGCATTACGTGTTTTGATGGCAGATGAATTGAATGAGGAACGCGTGGAAGGTCGAATTGAAGGCCAACGCGAAGGTCGTCTTGAAGGCCAGCGTGAAGGGCGAATTGAAGGCAAACGTGAAGGTCAGATTCAGGCATATGCATCCCTGGTACAGGATGGAATCATTACAGTGGAAATTGGTGCAGAGAAAGCAGGAATGTCTGTCGATGATTTTACAAAAGAAATGAAGAAGGCCGGTTATGTAATTCCTGCAGTATAAAATCAGAACATAAAATGTGTGGTGCCCGTGGTTGCACCACACATTTCATTTTAATTTAAGAAAAGTTTTATATAATAGGAATTGTTCTGGAAATCAGTTCATGATAGTATAAAAGCTATGCATATGAAAAGGAGTTAAATCATGGGAAAAATATTTAAAAACATGCTCCCATACTGGAAATGGATTCTGGTTATTGTGGCTGTTCTTGTGATGCAGGCATTTTGTGATCTGTCCCTGCCACAGTATACATCGGATATTATCGATGTCGGAATCATGAGCAGCGGAGTGGAGCATATTCTTCCGGAAGAAATGACACAGGAAGATTTTGTGTCAGCACAGCTTTTTATGACCAGCAGGGAAAAGAAAACATTTGCCGCCTGTTATAAGGAGCCGAAAAAAGATGGAAACTATGTGAGAAATTGTGAAGAGGATACGCTTGACGATATGGATGAGTCTCTGTTGGAGCCGATCGTCATGGTATATCAGATGTCCCAGATGAAGGAGTCCGATATTGACGAGAAGGCTTTCACGGGGAAAATGGGAACGGATGGGACGCAGGTAGATATGAAGCAGCTGATGCAGGCACTGGCAGCTGGCCAGGTACCGGATCAGCAGATTCTTGAGATGCGAAAGCAGGTGTCTGGACAGATTGATGCGATCGGATCTTCTACATTGAAATCCATGGGTGTGACCTATGCGATCTCCTGTGATAAAAATGCAGGTGTGGATGTAGATGCCATTCAGAAACATTACTTATGGACCACCGGAGCCAAGATGCTTGGTTTTGCGCTGCTGATGGTTATGGCGGCAGTGGTTGTCGGATATTGTGCTTCCCGTGTGGGAGCATCCATCGGACGGGATCTGCGTGATAAGACATTCCGCAATGTCGTACAGTACTCCAATGCAGAGATGGATCATTTTTCAACGGCATCCCTGATTACGAGAAGTACCAATGATGTACAGCAGATTCAGATGGTGACTGCAGTATTTCTGCGAATGATTCTTTATGCTCCGATCATTGGAATCGGTGGTGTGATTAAGGTTGCACAGACCCATGCAGGAATGGAATGGGTGATCGCGCTTGCGGTGCTTGTTATTCTTGGATTTGTAATGCTTCTTACCTCCCTTGCCATGCCGAAGTTTAAGATTATGCAGAATCTCGTGGACCGGCTGAATCTGGTTTCGAGAGAGATTCTGACAGGATTAAATGTCATTCGTGCATTTGGACGGGAAAAACGGGAAGAAGAGCGGTTTGATGAGGCCAACCGCAATCTGACAAAGACGCAGTTGTTTACCAACCGTGTTATGACATTTATGATGCCGGGAATGATGATGATCATGTACTGCATTACGCTTCTGATTGTGTGGATTGCCGCAAAGAGGATCGATGGCGGATATATGCAGGTTGGTTCCATGACGGCATTTATTACTTACACAATGATGATCGTTATGGCATTTCTGATGCTGACCATGATGTCTATCATGATGCCGAGAGCCGGTGTAGCTGCAGAGCGTATAGATGAGGTTGTACGCACAAAAAGTACGATTACAGATCCGAAAGAGCCGGCTGCCATGGAACAGTGTGAGGGTGTGATTGCCTTTCATCATGTAAATTTCCGGTATCCGGGAGCCACGGAAGATGTGCTTTCGGATATTGATTTTGTTGCAGAGCCGGGAAAGACCACTGCAATTATCGGAAGTACCGGATGTGGTAAATCTACGCTGGTCAACCTGCTTCCGCGTTTTTATGATGTGACAGGCGGAGAGATCACGCTTGACGGAACGGATATCCGCAAGTATACATTGCAGGATCTGCGGGAACATATCGGATTTGTACCACAGAAGGGAATTCTTTTCTCTGGTACAATTGCAAGAAATCTGCGCTTCGGGGCAGAGGATGCGTCAGATGAGCAGATCCGGGAAGCAGCGGAGATTGCGCAGGCAACAGAGTTTATTGACAGCAAACAGGATGGGTATGAGATTGGGATTGCACAGGGCGGAAGCAATGTTTCCGGCGGACAGAAGCAGCGGCTTGCCATTGCCAGAGCAATTGCAAAAAATCCAAAGATTTATGTGTTTGATGACAGTTTTTCCGCTCTGGATATGAAGACCGATGCGGCACTCCGCAGAGCGCTTGAGACAAAGACGGAACATACGACCGTGATCATTGTCGCACAGCGAATCAGTACAATTCTGCATGCGGACCAGATACTGGTACTCGACGATGGAAAGATTGTCGGAAAAGGCACGCATGAGGAATTACTGCACAATTGCGAAGTTTGCGAGCAGATTGCCAGGAGCCAGCTGTCTGCCAAAGAACTGGGACTTTCTGAGGAGGTGAAATAAGATGGCAGAACAACGTACAAGAAGACCTCACGGTCCGATGGGCGGCCCGGGCAGAGGAATGATGCCGGGAGAAAAGCCAAAAGATTTCAAAAACTCTATCGAAAAACTGGTTCGTTATCTCGGAAGATACTGGTATGCAATCGTTGCCGTTATGATTTTTTCGGCGGTGTCTACCGTCTTTTCCGTTGCCGGACCAAAGGTTATGGCACGTGCAACGAATGCATTGGTGGAAGGTCTCGGAAAAAAGATCGCGGGAACCGGATCTATTGATTTTACCTATATTGCCAAAGTGTTATTGTTTACACTTGGCCTGTATATCTGTTCTGCAGTATTCAGTTTTATACAGGGAATGATCATGACAGGAATCACGCAGAAAACCTGTTACCGCATGCGTAAGGAAATTTCAGAGAAAATCAACCGCATGCCAATGAAATATTTCGAGAGCCGCACGTACGGAGAGGTGCTATCCCGCATCACCAATGATGTGGATACACTTGGACAGAGTTTAAATCAGAGTGTGACGCAGATCATTACGAGTGTGGCAACACTGGTCGGAACACTTGTGATGATGATTTCAATTTCCGGAATTATGACATTGATTTCACTTGTGATTCTTCCGGTATCTGCCATCCTGATTTCGTTTATTATCAAACATTCGCAGAAATATTTCCGCCAGCAGCAGGAATATCTGGGACATATCAACGGACAGGTGGAAGAGGTCTATGGCGGACATCTGGTGGTGCAGGCATATAATAAGCAGGAGAGCACCATCAAAAAATTTGAAGATACCAATCAGATTCTGTTTCAATCGGCATGGAAGTCCCAGTTTTTATCCGGACTGATGCAGCCGATCATGCAGTTTGTCGGAAACCTCGGTTATGTCGGAGTGGCAATTTCCGGAGGACTTCTGGCAATCCGCGGAACCATCGGGGTTGGTGAAATTCAGGCATTTATTCAGTATGTCCGGAATTTTACTCAGCCGATCCAGCAGATTGCGCAGGTGGCAAATATGCTGCAGTCGATGTCTGCAGCCTCCGAGCGCGTATTTGAATTTCTGGACGAAGAGGAAGAAGAACTGACGGTTGAACATGCTGTGCATCTCGACCATGTGGATGGTTACGTGGATTTTTCCCATGTAAGTTTCGGATACAATCCGGGCCAGATCATTATCAGGGATTTTTCCGCTCATGTAACACCTGGACAGAAAATTGCAATTGTCGGACCAACGGGAGCAGGAAAAACCACAATGGTCAAACTGCTTATGCGTTTCTATGATGTGACAGGCGGAGCCATTCAGGTGGATGGGCATGATATCCGCGACTTTAACCGTCAGGAACTTCGGGATGCATTTGGTATGGTATTGCAGGATACCTGGCTGTTTAAGGGATCTATCAAGGAAAACATCCGGTATGGCCGTTTAGATGCCACAGATGAGGAAGTGATTGAGGCGGCAAAAGCCGCACATGCCCACCATTTTATCCAGACGCTTCCGGGTGGCTACCAGATGGAGTTAAACGAGGATGCAAGTAATGTTTCCCAGGGACAGAAACAGCTTCTTACAATTGCACGTGCTATCCTTGCGGATAACCCGATTCTGATTCTGGATGAGGCAACCTCTTCGGTAGATACCCGTACCGAAGTGCGGATTCAGAAGGCATTGGATAATCTGATGCGTGGACGGACCAGCTTTATCATTGCGCATCGACTCTCTACGATAAGAAATGCGGATCTGATTCTGGTGATGAAAGATGGCGATATCATAGAGCAGGGGACACACGAACAGCTTCTGGCACAAAAGGGATTTTATGCAGATCTGTATAATTCCCAGTTCGAAGAGAATGCATAAGACATTGAAATAAATTGGCAGTTGTGCTATAGTTTAACTGTATTTATCGACAAATTTTGACAAAATCGGACAGTGCTTTCTGGTATGCTTATTTTTGACTGAATTTGACATTCTAGGAGGCCTACATGGGAAAACTAAATGTCGCAATTGCAGATGATAACGAGGTTATGCGTGACTTATTGGAAGAAATGGTAACCAGTGATGATGAACTGCACCTGATCGGGATGGCGAAGGATGGAGAAGAAGCCTGTCATCTGATCAGGGAAAAAGAACCGGATGTTGTATTATTGGATATTATTATGCCGAAATTGGACGGTCTGGCAGTCCTTGACAGGATCAGGGCAGATCACACGTTAAAAAACCGGCCGACATTTCTGATGATCAGCGGAATCAGCAATGAAAAAATTACCGAAGATGCGTTTGAGCGGGGAGCAGATTATTATATTATGAAGCCGTTTGACCGGAATATTGTTTTGGACCGGATCAAGACACTCAACCGTCGAAAAAACAAAGTACGAAAAGAAATTGGCAGACCGGTTGAGATGGAAAAGAAATCGGAAAATAACTCGTTACAGACACTGGAAGAGGATGTCACAGAGATAATTCATGAGGTTGGGGTTCCGGCACATATCAAGGGATACCAGTATTTGCGGGAGGCAATCATCATGTCTGTGACGAATATGGACATGTTAAATTCTATTACGAAAATTTTATATCCGGGGATCGCAAAGAAATTTGATACGACACCAAGCCTTGTCGACCGTGCCATCCGTCATGCTATTGAAGTAGCATGGAGCCGTGGCAAGATGGATACGTTGGATGATCTGTTCGGATATACCATCAGTAATGGAAAAGGAAAACCGACCAACTCGGAATTTATCGCTCTTATTACGGACAAAATACGATTACAGATGAAGGGTAAGTAAAGGAGTGTTGTGTATGAAGAAGATTCTGTTTGTTTCATCAGAGGCAGTGCCATATGTGAAAACCGGGGGTCTTGCCGATGTTGTCGGATCACTTCCGAATTATTTTGACAAAAAAGAGTATGATGTGCGGGTAGTTATTCCGAAATACGCCTGCATGGATCGCTCATTTCTTCCAAATTTAAAATTTTTGTGCCATTTTTATGTAAATCTGAACTGGCGCAGGCAGTATGTTGGAATTTTCGAGTCAGAATATCATGGTGTTCACTTTTATTTTGTGGACAATGAATTTTATTTCGCAGGAGAATCTCCATACAACAATATCTATGAAGATGTGGAAAAGTTTGCATATTTTTCCAAGGCAGTACTTGCTAGTCTGCCGTATATTGATTTTGCCCCGGACATTATCCATTGCAATGACTGGCAGACAGGACTTATTCCGGTGTTTCTGCATACGGTATTTGGAGATGATAATTTTTATGCGGGAATCAAAACCGTGTTTACGATTCATAACCTGCAGTTTCAGGGACGCTGGCGAATTCAGGAGATAATGGATATTACAGGACTTCCGGCACACATTTTCAATGCATATGAACTGGAATCTTATGGGGAGGCAAATTACTTAAAGGGTGGCGTGGTATATGCAGATTATATTACTACCGTCAGCCCGACGTATGCAAATGAGATTACGACCGTAGAAGGTGGAGAGGGCTTAAGTGGCCTGATGACTGCCCGAAAGGATCGCCTTTATGGTATTTTAAACGGAATTGATTATGAAGAATATAATCCACAGACAGATCCTTATATTCCGGTAAATTATTCGAAAAAAGATGCAGTGAGTGGGAAAAAAGAAAACAAAGCTGCATTACAGAAAGAACTTGGGCTTCCAGTCAGGGAGGATGCTTTCCTGATCGGAATCGTATCGCGTATGACCAGCCAGAAAGGATTTGACCTGATCGGCTGCGTATTGGATGAACTTTTAACCGAAATGGATATACAGCTGGTGGTTCTTGGTTCCGGAGAGAGCCAGTATGAAAATATGTTCCACCATTATCAGAGTAAGTATCCGGACAAGGTAAGCGTACATATCGGATTCACCGAGGAGCGTTCGCACCATATATACGCGGCAAGTGATGTGCTGCTGATGCCTTCCATGTTTGAACCATGCGGGCTGGCACAGATGATTGCCATGCGTTACGGAACGCTTCCGATCGTACGTGAAACCGGAGGACTCCGGGATACGGTAGAACCATACAATGAATATGAAAATACAGGATGTGGTTTTTCATTTGCGAATTTTAATGCACAGGAAATGGCAGATATTGTCCGGTATGCGTATCGTGTGGAGCATGAACAAAAGGCCGCATGGAAAGAACTGATCTATCGTGCGATGGATCGCAATTTTTCCTGGAATGCTTCGGCACATGCATATGAGAAGCTATATGATAAACTGGTAGAAATGTAATAGATGTTCCCCGCAGAATTTTTTCTGCGGGGATTTTGTGTCTGGAAATATAATCTATGAAGTGCAGACCGGCTGCGGCATGGTCAGCAGATGGCTGTGCCGGCAGTAATAGTAGGCATGGTCGGACAGAATTTCTTCATCCTGAAGCTGTGAGGCATTCACTTCTTTTACCATTGCGGTGTAATGGTCGAGATTCTGCCTGTCGTTTTCATCGGCGGCAAGAATCAGTACTTCGTGAATACTGCTTGGCAGAATGATCAGATCCTTTTCAAACAAATCGGACAGTTCTTTTAAGATGTCATCGTAGAGGAGAACGGTTGCACCGTTGGTCCGGTACGTATTGGTCAGAACATACAGTGGCGG
>OGNE01001287.1_pt1 | contig 11212 bp, 8 predicted proteins | sample 1573401 | NCBI WGS metagenome assembly OGNE01 (sample SAMEA2581884, study PRJEB24529) | metagenome | biome: Human gut stool | place: China | collected 2011 | reverse complement strand
CCTGTAGCTAGCGTTCATCCTGAGCCAGGATCAAACTCTTCATTGTAAAAGTATCTTTTCATCTGTTAAGATGATTTTTTGCTCTGTTCAGGACGCCGTAATTTTATTGACCTTATTCAAATACCTATTATCTTCAATCGTATCGCTACTCTCTCGGACAAGTATTGACGGTTCTATTTTTTTTACTTGTACTACTTGTATTGTTTATCAATATTTCAAAGAACTTGCTGCTTTCGTTTTAAAAGCGGGTGCAAAGGTAAAGGCTTTATTTTTAACTACCAAACTTTTTCGGAAGTTTTTTTTATTTTTTCTTTTTACTCATTTCTCAGGCTCTCTATGCGAAAGGGAAAGAATGTATAAAAGAAAAACAAAGGCCGTTTTCTTTGCGAATCGGACTGCAAAGATAAGAACTTTATTTATTATACTCCAAAACTTTTTGGAAGTTTTTTTGTTCTTTTCTTTAAGCGCAATCTCGCTTTTTCACTATGTCAATTCTGCAAGGCTTTCTTCTCTTGGAAAGCGGGTGCAAAAGTACACCCTTTTGGTATACAATCCAAATATATTAAACTCTTTTTTCTAAGTTTTTTTGAAAGAATCTGCTAAAGTGCTGAAGGATAATGATGTTGTAGAACATATTTTTTTTATCATGAGTGGATTGGGGGCGGAAACGGTACACATGAGACACATTATTATATCACACGCGGGCGCGTAGGCGAACGCAAGAGAGAAAAAGATGCAGAAGAAAAAAATAACAAAATTACAGTCGAATTACAGCTGAGAAAAAGACAACAGGAAGAAAGAGACAAGAAGATGATATAGAAGGAAAACAAGAAAAAGAACGAAATGTAAAAAGAATACTAGGGATATACCACAAAGGGACATTACAAAAGGAGATTATTAAAGGGGATTATTAAAGGGGATGGATTAATTGGAATGGTTAATTGGGCATGACCAGCAGAATACAGGATATTCAGCGACGCAGCGCCACTAGAAATGATTTTTCATTTTCATTTCTCATATTCTCATAGGTTGCACAATAATCAACTGTAAATCATCAATATAACACTATGAGAAATAAAATAAAAAAGGCATTTCTCATAGTATTACCAGCGTTTTATACTGAAAACAGTGCATTTCTCATACCTTTTCAAGGTATTTCTCATAGTATTTTGACTATTTATGCTATAAATTCTCAAGCTAGATCCTAAACTAAAGACCAGGTTGAATACCAGACTAGACACAGCTTTACAATATATTATCAGTGCTTATTGAAAGTATATAGAGCAGACATTCGCATATTTTCCTACCTGCATCTGTATCGTTGCACTCGAGTGAACAGGCCTGTGCACTAGAGTAGAAAGAACCGTCTACTCGAGTGAAACGATCTGTTCACTCGAGTGCAACGATACAGATAGTAGTAGGAAAAAAATGGCAATGATTAAGGAAAAGCATAAGGATATAAGGTGCATGATACACAGGAAAGCAGTAAACAATAGGAAGTTGCTTAATAAACGACATAAAAAAAGGAATAATCGTAAAGTTCGACGAGAGTCTGGGAAAAGATACAGTCATAATGCATGAGAAAGGAGTAAAATAGATAAAAGGAGTATGAGAATAAGATGAGAAACGATTTAAAACCTATGAGAAATGCATCATTTTTAAGGCTAAATGATAGAAATAGTATGAGAAATACCATTTTATATTTTATTTCTCATACTATTATATTATTGATTTACATATAATTACCGTATTATTTATGAGAATATGAGAAATGAAAATGAAAAATCGTTTGCAGAAGAAAAGAACAAGAGGAATCATTCACCAGGCAGGGAGATGTGTAAATTAAACTATGTATGCTTTATTCTCATTCAATCTCATCGGTCGGGGAACGGCCAGCGCCAAGGGGCAGCACTACCCGTCCCAACGGACGTAAAATTGCAACATTTTAAACCTATCTACAAATTTTATCGCCAGTTGTCGTGCACTAGCTCCCCAGTTAGCCAGTATGACATGGTCCATTTCTTACATATATTGCGATAAGCGAGGTAAAACAGTTTTTTAAGGGCGGTGTTGTTAGGGAACACGCCCTTGTTTTTTTGTCACTTTCCGTATCTGATGATGACAGTCCTCAACTGTATTTATGGTATAAATCATACGATGTATATCCGATGTGAACTGAAAGTATTCAGTAAGTTTTCCCTACGTTCATAATCCTCACATATGACATTCAGTTCTTTCAAAAGCAGAGAAATATTATTCATATTTTCTTTACCTCAAAAATCCATTTTTCGATTAAGACTACAAATAAGTGGCTCACAGTAAAACCACACGAGAATCACCACAGCAAAAGATCCTAAAAACAGCCTTATCTCTATTATTATTGATATCCCATTTCTTGAATATTTATATTCAAATATCGGCCCAATTTGAGCCGATATTCTTAATTTAAAGGTATACGCAATATCCAACAACCTATCATTCCCAAGATAACTTTAATTGGAATTATATTCTAACCACTTCTTTATAGTTTTTTTGGTTGTTTGTTGTAATCCTTCAAGTTGGTGTGGATCATCGTTCGCATATCGTATTATCAGATTAGGATTATCTTGTAGATCTTCATACAATCTTATTGCAAAGAAATTATCCTCTTCTGTTACCATCTTCTCAATCAATAATGGAATGATTTCTTTTCCCATAGCCTTTAAATCGGCATATTGAGGTAAATTTCTTGTAGTAGCAGTGTTATTACTAAGCGAGTAATGCCATGCTTCCTTCCATTCATTAAACAGAGATTCAAACCTTGAACTATCTCTACATGTTTTTACTTTTCTAGCAATCATCATCAACTCATCCGGTGAGAAGATTATATTTTCGTGAATATCCTCACTTATTTCTTTCATTGCATTAGCATCTATTTCACTTAGACTACGGGTAGGAGAAACTGCCCCATAGGTTTCCACAGGAACTCCATACATTCCATTAGAAAACACACTTACAAGGTGCCACAATAGCCACATACGCCCCATCTTAGAATAAGGTGCCTCGCAATGGGGACTACCTCCAAGAGATGCATGCAGAGGGGTATTTCCCCAACCCCAAACTACAGGATAGTATCTTGATATTGAGGTTGCCCCTTTCATGTAATCATAAGCGGCATGATACACGGAACTCGCATTTTCATATCCATATCTTACTTGATCCCAAGTACTAAACTCTATCCACATATTATTAAACCCCAACGAATAGGCAAAACAATTATATCCAGATGACGGATAATTCATAACAACTGTATTGGAATATTCAACTAAAGGAAACGATTTCCTTAAAGCATTCCTTTCAGCAGAAAAGAGAGGTCGTGGGAAAGAGTTCCTGATCAATTCGCGCTGTTCATCTGTTAATTGAGAATCCCAATTATCAGGAAGAATATACCCTCCCCCTGGTAGATTTGATCGTGTCTTAGCCATCGGTCCAATAATGCTATAAATATAATCCATAATTTCAAGGCTATCAAGCAAATTAACAGTTTGTATAGCCACTTCATTAGCCGGCTTTACAGATTCCTCAACGGTACTTACAATATCTTCGCTACTACAAGCAAAAATACACAACAGAGCGAATACTACAGTTAATTGCTTCATATCACAAGTATTTAAGGTGAATATTATACGAATGTATATATTTTTTTCGAGCATTCCTAACACTTTTCTGTTTTTTTACTCAATAATATTCCATTCTTTTGTTATTAAATGATATAGATGCTAGTGACTTTAAAAACCTTTTGAATATTTTAAAATAGCAGCAGCCAGAGGAGATGCAATCGCATGGTTAAATCTTGGAAATATGTATATGACTGGACAGGAGCATCCTTAAAATAGATGACTTCACCTTATCATTTTCAATAATAAGGTGAAATCAGCATACGATTCAGGCTGAAATTATTCAGGTAAAATCTGTTCGATCTCTTTCAACTCATCTGCCATGAATTCCAAATGTTCCAGTGCTTTCAAATTGTTTACCAGCTGATTCACTGAGCTCGCTCCTACTATGACCGATGTCATCCGTTCGTCTCTCAGCACCCATGCCAAAGCCATTTCTGCCAGCGTCTGTCCACGGTGACGGGCGATTTCATTCAATTGTCGGGCAGCCTCTACCTTTTCAGGCGTCACTTGCGAAAGCTGAAGAAAACCCGAAGAACGTGCAGCACGTGAACCTTCCGGAATACCATTCAGGTATTTATCTGTCAACAGTCCTTGCGCCAAAGGAGAAAAGGCGATGAAACCGGAACCATATTCTGCTGCCAGCGGAAGTGTTTCCGCCTCCACCTCACGGTCGAACATACTATACCGATACTGGCTGATGAGACAGGGAACACCGGCTTTTGCCATCATCTCGTAGGCCATACGTGCTTGTTCGGGGGGATATTTGGAGATTCCGATATACAGCGCTTTCCCTTGTTTCACGATATCAATCAATGTCTGAATGGTTTCTTCGACCGGAGTAACTCCATCATAACGATGGCTATAAAAGATGTCGAAATACTCCAACCCTGTCCGACGGAGACTTTGGTCAATGCTCGCCATCAGATTTTTACGAGAGCTATTTCCGCCATAAGGGCCAGCCCACATGTCATGTCCGGCTTTGGAAGAGATGATCATTTCATCCCGATAACCTTGGAAGTTCTCTCGCAAGATTCGTCCGAAATTAATTTCGGCACTTCCGGGAACAGGACCATAGTTATTTGCCAGGTCGAAATGAGTAACACCATGATCGAAAGCATACTTAATCATGTCGGTTGCTACATCGAAATTGTCCACACTACCGAAGTTGTGCCACAACCCCAAAGAGATTAAAGGTAACTGCAAGCCGCTCTTGCCACAATATTTATAGGGCATACGTTCGTAGCGTCCGGCTGCCGGCTGATAACTGAAAGAGTTTTCCATAAAACAGAATGTTTATATTTTCCTTTCACAAAGAAAGGAAAATATATTTTAATAATACTTTTGAACCAGCCTAAATTTTACGGCAGCATTATTTAAATAAAATTTCCATAACAACCCTGACAGTCTCTTTACTTGAGACAATTAAACAAAAATATAAAACCGTTCTACCCCTTACAAAAAACAATAGCCGGTAGTCCACGTTACCTAAAAAAAATAGAAAAATATGATAACTATCAAGGTTAAATTTAGAGAATCAACAATTAAGAAAAAGAAAGGAACCATCTATTATCTGTTGACAAGGAATAAAGAATACAGAGAGATAACAACTCCGTATAAGATTCATTCACACGAGTGGAATGACAAGCGTTCGCTAATTGCGATATCGAATGCCGAATACCAGCGCAGATATGAACTGCAGCTCATTGAAAACTCCATCATCCGGGATATTCGACACCTTCAGCACATTCTGACAAGTGAAAACAACATTGATACCATCATCAAACTTTTCAAAAAAATTCAAGGTGAAAGCCTATTATCCGTATTCAGCAAGAGTGTCACAAATGATTTGTATATCAAGAACCAACCCCGAACCGCAAAATCATATATAGCTTCAGTAAAAAGTTTCCTCCGGTTCAGAAACGGAGTTGACATTTCTTTCGAAGAACTGACTCCTAAACTTATTTCAGACTACGAAAGATATCTGAAAGAGCAGCAGATATGTAATAATACTATTTCATTCTATATGCGAAACCTAAGAGCCATTTATAATAGAGCTGTCGAAGAAAGCTATACAGAACAAAAGCATCCGTTTAAAAAAGTATTCGTAGGCAATGATAAAACCATCAAACGGGCAATAGACGAAGATGTCATATCAAGATTAAAAACATTGGATTTATCGTCAAAACCACGATTGGCTTTTTCACGCGATATGTTTATGTTCAGCTTTTATGCACGAGGGATGGCTTTTATTGATCTGGCGTACCTAACCAAAGAGAATATCCAAGGAGAATATATTATTTACCGACGCCATAAGACCGGACAAGAACTTAGCATAAAACTAGAAATATGCTTAAAAACTATTATTGATAGATACTCTCATTACAGTAACGGAACTTTCTTATTTCCTGTTTTATCAGAAAGTACACAGAATTATGATAGTGCCTTGAGACTTCATAATATTCATTTAAAGAAAATCTCCGGCTTCATGGGACTTCCCAAACCTTTGACTTCATACGTGGCGCGCCATAGTTGGGCTACACTAGCCAAGAAAAAAGGTATATCTACACAAATCATCAGTGAAAGTATGGGACATAATAGCGAAAAGACAACCCGAATATATCTCTCATCTCTTGACAGGTCCGTGATTGATGATGCTAATGCCAAACTGATTTCCGGTATATAAGAATATATGCAGGACTGCAAGATGGAATTAAAGTCTATGCATAATCAATTGATTTACACATTATTATTCACTGCAATTCTTTCTCTTCAAAAGAGACGGAATAAAATATTTATTTGCAAAATAAACAATTTAAATCTTTACTCGCAAGTATTTCTCAAACAATGTTTAAGCTATATTCAAAATAATCAGATCACTATGAATTCAAGCTACCGCAAATATATTTACCCATATTTCACAAATAAAAGGAACTTTCCGTCAGCCAAGCGCACAACTACACATCTAATTATAAGACGATTACGCACATAATACAAGTTTTATTCCGTCTCTTTTGAAGAGAAAGAATAGGCAGATATTACATTTTTTTCAATTAACGAAACAAACTGGCAAATAGTACAAACTTAAAAACACACATACAAAAATAATCAACAAGTAAATATAATGAAAATAAGAAGTATTTTCACCCTCCTCATCCTAACCCTCCTCGTTTCATACTCGAGAGCGCAGGATATAGCCATAAAAACAAATTTACTTTACGGAGGTTATACCTATACCCCGAATCTTAGTCTTGAAATAGGTTTGGGTAAAAGAAGCACACTCGATTTAGGCGGCGGCTATAATCCCTGGAATCTTGACGGAACGGCTGAAAACAACAAAAAACTAGTCCACTGGCTAGGCGAAATAGAATATCGTTACTGGCTATGCCAACGCTTCTCCGGACACTTTCTCGGAGTGCACGTTCTCGGTAGCCAATATAATATTGCGCAACAGGATTTGCCACTCATATTCGGAAAAGGTTCTAAAGAATACCGCTTCGAAGGCTATGGCTACGGAGGGGGAATTTCATACGGCTACAACTTCTTTCTAGGCATACGATGGAGTATTGAAGCCAATCTAGGAATCGGATATGCACGCTTGCACTATGACAAGTACAAATGCCAAAAGTGCGGCGAAAAGATCGGAACAGAAAGCAGAAATTATTTCGGTCCTACGAAAGCAGGAATATCACTGATATATTACCTTAAATAGACAAACAAACATGAAAAGACAATATATGCTATTCGTCATCGTGTTGTTGTTCTGCACGAACACATCAGCACAGCAAAAAGAGTATTCCGGGAAAATACACGTCACGGCGCTGTCCCTGCAACAAGAAGGGGATTCAGTGTACGTGAAACTCTCTTTCGACATTTCCGGGGTAAACGTAGATTCACGTCGTTCGATCAGCCTGATTCCCACTCTGGTAGCGGCAGGCGACAGACTGGACCTGCCCGAAGTAGTCGTCAAAGGACGTGAAAACTATAACGTGTACCGACGGGAAACCGCCTTGATGAGCAACCGGGAAAAAGCGACGTATGCCGCAGAAGCTCCGTATGCAGTCGTCCCCGGATTCAAATCGGAGAACGCAAAAACAATTGCATACAGCGTAGCCGTGAAATACAATCCGTGGATGGCGGACGCAAAGCTGGATATGTATGAAGACCTTTGCGGCTGCGGCAATCCTGCGCGGAGGATAGGCATCACCATGCTTGCCAACCGGATAACGCTAGAGAAAATAATAGAGCCGTACGAAATAACTCCCAGCATGGCATACGTGCAACCTGTCGTCGAACCGGTAAAAAGACGCGAAATCATCAGCGAGGCTTTTCTGGATTTCGTTGTAAACAAGACCGATATCCGCCCCGATTACATGAATAATCCGCAGGAACTGAAGAAAGTCACCGACCTCGTTGCCGAGATAAAAGACGACCCGGACGTCACAGTCCGCGCGATTAACGTAATCGGTTACGCTTCACCGGAAGGCTTGCTGTCCAACAATCAACGGTTGTCCGAAGGCCGGGCCAAAGCACTGACCGGTTATTTGGCTTCACGATTCGATTATCCGCGGAGTTTATACCAAGTCGCTTTCGGGGGTGAGAACTGGGACGGACTCAAAGAATGTGTAGAGGCGTCCCAAATGCCGTATCGTAAAGAAGTTTTGGAGTTCATCGAGTCTTTCCCGGCCGAATGTGACTACGCTGCCCAAGTGAGGCGAAAAAAAACATTGATGAACCTGAAAGGCGGCGAGCCATACAGATACATCATCCGGGAGTTCTGCCCCTTACTTCGCAAAGCGATTTGTAAGATTGACTTTGACGTCAGAAATTTCAGCATCGAACAGGCTAAAGAGGTATTCAAAAGCCGTCCGCAAAACCTTAGCTTGAATGAGATGTTCCTTGTTGCCAACACCTACGAAAAGGGATCACAAGAGTTTATCGACCTGTTCGAAACTGCCGTGAAGCTATATCCCGACGACGTGACCGCCAATCTGAATGCAGCAGCAGCCGCGTTGTCACGCAAAGATACGGTCTACGCCAAGCGATATTTGAGCAAAATAGAAAAATCACTCGATATCCCCGAATACCACAACACAATGGGAGTACTGGAAATGCTTTGCGGCAACTATGACAAAGCAGCATCACACCTGAACAAAGCAACGGAAGCCGGACTGCCGGAAGCCAAACAAAATCTGGCAGAAATGACAAAGAAACAGGAGAATACCATTCTTATCAGGCAACAACAGTCAAAGAAAAAACAGCAGAGATAAACAACAAAGATTAATAACAGAGATAAATAACTGATTTATAAACACTTTTAAAAAACAGGAAAGCATAACAAAAAACAACCTCCTACAGGTAAGCATTCACCTATAGTTTGTTTAGGGACCAAACTATCAAACGGGCAAAACAAAAGCTAAAGCAAAAGCTGACGCAATTATTAAACATTTTATTTATAAAAACAATGAAGAAAATTATTTTCATGGCTTTATTCGCCGCCACTCTCTCCGCTTGCTCCAATGAGAACAACGAGGTGACCCAAGAAACAACGAACCTGAAATCACTCGATTTTTCTTTTGATGTCGCTACTCCTAAAACGAGAATGAGCGATGACGAAGTGACCACAGCAATAACAGCGGTCAGAAGCAATATTCAAAACATTACCATCGAGTATTTCAACGCATCCGATGCTTCGCTTGGCACGTATGACTTTACACCCGAGCAGGTAGCTACGGCAAAAGGTGACGACCAGACTGCCGCTGCTGCAGGCCGCAAACCCGTTAATATTAGCAACATTCCCAGCGCTACGACTAAAGTGAACGTTTATATGAACGTTGATAAGAGCGCTGCCGACATCAATGACTTGCAGATAGGATACACGAAGATGGAATATCGTGGTACACCTGAAGATATCACATTGAAAACACCAGGAGGGGAAAGAACAGACGGCAGCACGAACGACCTTTACAGTGTCGAAGTTTCCGTGGCGCCTGTATTGTCACGTTTCGAGTTTCACGGCAAGGCATCAGACATTAAGGTGAATAGTTCAACAAGCGGTACACTACCAACCGGAGTTACAAACGGAACAAAAGACCAGGCTAAAGCCCATGTAAGCGATGCCACAATTGCAGCGGCAGAGAAAGCCGCTCAAGAAGCGTGGAGAAAAGCAAATCCGGGAGTTGCGGATCCTTCGCCATGGAGCTTCACATACACTGTCACGTATGAATACGATGCTGCATACACGATTGAAAGTATTGACGAATATTATATGAATAATATACCTCTCACCAAAGGTGGAAATCTGGTCTTAAATGCCAACGACGGTGCAGGTAACTGGAACGATGCTGCTAAGGATAAATATAAAGTAGATGGTGATATGGAAAAAATGTTCGATACCACTGTAGAAGCAGACAAAGTTATCGCATACAATTTATTCCCTCAAACAGCGACAAACGGCACGTCCGCCAGTACCACCGATGTAAAAACAAGTATGCCGCACTTCGTTCTGAAACTTACCACTAAAGCAAACGGTACAACCACCCCCCGCTGGCTGACAATCCGTGCATTGAGAACAACAGATGCGTTGCCGGGAACATTGATTACCTCTTTCGAAGCCGGCAAAGTATACGTGTTGGATGCCGCCGATATTAATATTAATCAATATTCCGCCAAGCTGAAAGTTACCGCTAACAGTACAGCTGGTCCTGAAATACCGGAACCCGTAGACCCGACAGATCCGAACCCGGAACCGGTAGGCAAAGACCTCGACGTTCTTGTCAAGATCACCGAGTGGACCATTGTCAACGTGAAACCCGAGTGGTAATTACGACCATTACCGGACGTTAAACCACGCATAAAAAAGGGGGGACGTGGCTGATTACCACTTCCCTTCACGAAGCCGTCTCCCTTCCCCCGGAAAGAATGACGGCAACGGGTGATAACCGCACCCTGTAACGGTTAGTATGAGATTCATTTTTTGATGCAGAATTATGAGAAAAGTCTTTTTCGTAGGGTTGATTGCCATGCTGACAGGTTGTAGCCAGGAGAGCCGCGTTGCTTCGCCGGAAGCCTCCGGCATCGAGCTACAAATTAATTTATCGTTAGGAAACGTCTCCAGCAGAGCCGTAGACGACCCCATCACCGGCAACGACGGCAAAGGATATGTATTGCCTTTTACAGAGGTAAAAACGCTGAAAGTAGATTTATACCAATCTCTTGAAGCCGCTCCTATATTCACCTATACAGCCACCGATGCGGAGATTGCTGGCATCAGGAATACCGCCACCGGAAAGTTGGCAAGACTCTCCATACCCAAGATTCCGGTAACAACCCAATACGTGAAAGTGACGATAAATCGGTTTAAAGAGGAGAATCCGCTTATCAACCAGTTACAGGTGAGCAGCCAGGACGACCCGCCCGCCCCTACCATGAACCGGACAGAGATTCCTTACGAAGGAGTTACCAAAGAAATTATCGTCATCCCCGAGGAATCGGACCCTTTCTCCGTCAAGGTGAAAGCCACCGTGAAAGTGGCTCCCGTATTGAGCCGGTTTGAA
>OGNE01001284.1_pt1 | contig 11245 bp, 9 predicted proteins | sample 1573401 | NCBI WGS metagenome assembly OGNE01 (sample SAMEA2581884, study PRJEB24529) | metagenome | biome: Human gut stool | place: China | collected 2011 | reverse complement strand
CATCAACACCCAGCGTATGCCGGACTTTACCGCTTCAGCACAGTATAACTGGAATGCCAACAGCCACCTGAAACTGGCCGCCATCGTACGCAGCATGACTTACTCGAGTTCTGTGGACAACAAGGCACATTCAAAAGCCGGATACGGCCTTCAGGCTTCGACTTCCTTCAACGTAACTCCGAAATGGCAGGTATACGGACAGGTGAATTACGGAAAAGGAATCGGACAATATCTGAATGATTTGAGTAACCTGAATGTGGATATCGTTCCCAACCCGGAGAAAGAAGGGCGTATGCAGACGCTCCCCATGTTGGGATGGTTCGCCGGGCTGCAATATAACATCAGCAAAAACGTCTTTGTATCGGGCACTTACAGTCTGTCACGTCTTTATTCGGAACATACCTATCCGAGCGACGAGCCCGATATGTACCGGAAAGGCCAATACCTGGTAGCCAACCTGTTCTGGAATGTAACCAGCAACTTGCAGGTAGGTGCCGAATATCTAAGGGGCTGGCGCACAGACTTCAGCAGCAATACCCGCCATGCCAACCGTATGAATGCATTGGTACAATATTCGTTCTAACTTTTTATAAATCTCTCCGAACTCTAACGTAAAAAAAGTCTAAGGACGAACCCTGCCCCGTCTCTGTTGTTACCCTACGGAGATGGGGCTAAAAATAAAATTTCACCACACAGAGATTATCATCTTCCACCCTTTTACTCAGCACCCGATATTCTTCCTCGGGAAGGATACTCTTATAATTCTCCAGCTCTTCTGTCGGAACGATACAAAGCATAAAATCCTCGGTTAACACTTCCGGATCGATTCGGATACCCTCTCGTGTCTTCTCAAAATAGAAGACAGCTCCATCCTTTTTGCGATAAAAAAGATTTGTGTATTTCCATTTGGGTTTGGATGCCAAGCTGAGCAATTGAGCATAATAGTACTTTCCGTTTTGGTACTGATTAGTGAAATTAAAGGCTATTTTACCGGTTTCACGATATTCGTTCAGCCGCCTGTCCTCCTCCCTGCGTGTGTCCGGATTCGAATTGAAATGATATTGTGCTATATTTATATTCTGTTCTCCCATATCCCAGCGATAGGCTACACGGAAGCTATCGCTCGTAAGTTCGTAGACCTCTTCATAAAAAGCGGGAGCAAAGTAAGCTTTGCCCTGATAGGAATAGAACATATCCCTACAAGCCCAGTTCAACCAGAAATCATCGGACCAGAACTCATTGATCAACTTCGCCGAATCGGCATCCAACCGCATGATACAAGCCCCGTCATCCTTGTTCTGCGCCGACCACGTCAGCAGATCGCCATCCGGAGTCAGTCCAATCTCCTGAAAGTTCATTTTCTGCGGCAATATCTTTCTGTCTATAAACGAACCATCCAAACGATAGGTATACATCGATCCGAAAGGAGATAACATATATACCCGGTTCCGCTGCTCACTAATAACGGCATCATAAACCTGTGAATATTCACCGGGACCCTGTCCTACTCGCCCGATAGAACGAAGGTAGTTCCCCTTCTTGTCAAAAGCCATCAACGTGATATGCCTGAAGGTGGGATAATCCTGAGTCAATATATAAGTAGTATCCCCGGAAACCCGTACTCTCAAGATTCTGGCCAGCAGACAACTGTCCGAAGTTTCCAACGGAATCACTTCAACTTTAGAAAAGAAATCGGAAACAGAAACAGGAGTTTCCTTCAACTCTACTTTCAGAACATCGGGCTCTTCCACAGAGGGAGTCCGATTACAAGAGCTGCAAACAAAGCTCAGAGCAACGAGGAAAAGAATAAATGTGTTTTTCATATCTTGCGGGATTAGAAAAACAAAGATAAATTTAATTAAGCAGTATATCAAAAAAAGGGACCGGATAATTTAGTCTATCCGATCCCTTTTTGAGGTTTATATAAATAAAGATTAGCCTATAAGGGTTGCATCAGAACTTATAGTCGAGACCGATACCGAACACTTTGTTGGTACGGGTGAAGACATCTTTTCCGGCGATTCCGGTACCCCCATAGTTAGGAGTCTCTTTTGTATATTTATCGTAATCGGTCCAGAAATAAGCGACATTCAATTTCAGGTTCTTCGCAATATCGAATCCGGCACCGAAACCGTATGAATAAGAGCTGACTGCAAAACTCATATCACTCTGATAATTATCACCCACACCATATTTGGTACGTTGCATACCGGCACTTACCTGAGCCCATTTACACACATCCCATTCGATACCTCCCAGATACTCGTTGGTACCCTGTTTGATGAAATGCTGTTTGCCCATAGTCTGACCGGTCACAGGATCTTTAGCATCGGCCATACGTGCATTGGTATCGAAGAAATGATGATAGCCAACTGAAGCACGAAGTACAGGAAGAATTTCATAAGAAACACCTACTGTCAGCAGAGCCGGAATGTCATGCGGAGTATTTACCCCATTCGCAAACAGTCCTGTATTATCTATACGGGTCTTGTTCTCTACATTCAATTTGGTGTTAAACTCGTATTTCACACCGATGTTCCATTTATTCATCTTAAAGTCCAGACCCAGAATAGGAGTTACTCCCCAACCGGTTTGGTCACAATCCAGTTCTTTATCGGCCGTCAGTCCGGCAACCTTGGTTGCTTCTTTTGCAATGGCATCATATTTTGCATAATTAGCCAGATCATTTGCAGCCAGATAAGCATCTGCGGCTGTTCTGGCCTGCTTGGCATAATCACTGAAATACTTATTCACGTTTACCATTTCTCCACCACCGATGTTAGCCTCAATGTTACGAATGTGTCCTTCGTAACCATTGCTTACGTAGTTCATACGCACACCGGCAAATGCAGACAAGTAATCTGTGATTCTATATGTGGCACCCAGCTGAAGGCCAAAAATCATTTGCTTACCACGCATGTAGCTGTCAACAGAGTATTTATTGGTTCCATTAAAAATGTTAATCGGCAGAACACCTTTATCCACCATTTCATTGCCCGCAGCTACCAACATGCCGGGTACTACAGATACCAATGACTCAAATGAACCCAGCCCTTCATTAAAAGTAGCCTTACCGCCACCACCGGTTACCGCAAAATTCCCCGAAAATGCCCACTTATCCTTCTTATATACTGCAAATACACTGGGAATGAACGGAGCCGAAGCTTCTCCTTTATATACTTTGGTAGCGTTTCCTCCAAACCCTGCAAACGGAGCGAAAGTAGAAGTGATAGTTCTTGTCTGGAACGCACTCTGTCCGTTGAGTGACAAGTGGAAGCCGTTTTCCATGAAAGCCACACCCGCCGGATTGGAATATACTGCGTCAATTTGTGTAGAAGCATCACGAGCCAACATTCTCAAAAACAATACGTGCTGATTGGTATTCGTCAGGAGACCTCCCGCAAAAGTTGAAGTTGAAACGATTAGCAACCCGATGCTAATCAAGAATAATTTTCTCATCTAAATCTTTTTTAAGTTATTTCGGGCGCAAAGGTACAATAATATTGCACATGACGAATATTTTTGTGCACCTAATTTCCATTTCACAAACAAATTAATTGAAAACACAAACTGTTTCTACTGAAACGAATAAGAATCCGGAGAAAGAAATGCCGCCCCCGGACACAAACATTACTCCCCCCATAAACGTTCTATTATTATAGAATGTAAATAAGAAAATTATGGCATATACAATCGCATTTTTTGGTACCAAACCTTATGATGAAGCTTCCTTCAACGAGAAAAACAAGGAATTCGGATTCGAACTCCGATTTTTCAAAGGTCATCTGAACCGACACAACGTATTGCTGACTCAGGGAGTGGATGCCGTCTGCATCTTTGTCAACGATACCGCAGATGCCGAAGTAATCAGAACAATGGCTGCCAACGGAGTAAAACTACTCGCCCTTCGTTGTGCAGGTTATAATAATGTAGACTTGAAAGCTGCAGCCGACAACGGTGTAACCGTTGTTCGTGTTCCTGCCTATTCTCCATACGCAGTAGCCGAATATACAGTGGCACTGATGCTCTCGCTCAACCGGAAAATTCCACGGGCATCATGGCGCACCCGGGATGGAAACTTTTCACTGCACGGACTGTTAGGCTTCGATATGCATGGAAAGACAGCCGGTATCATCGGTACGGGAAAGATAGCCAAAATACTGATACATATATTAAAAGGGTTCGGCATGAACATACTGGCGTATGACCTTTATCCGGATTACAACTTTGCCAGAGAGAATCAAATAGTATACACCACACTCGACGAGTTGTATCACAGTTCGGACATCATCTCACTACACTGCCCCCTCACGGAGCAGACCAAGTATCTGATCAACGACTACTCCATCAGTAAGATGAAAGACGGCGTAATGATCATCAACACCGGCCGTGGACAACTGATCCACACCAATGCACTGATCGAGGGACTGAAAAATAAAAAGATCGGTTCGGCCGGACTGGATGTATATGAAGAGGAGAGCGAGTACTTCTATGAAGACAAATCGGACCGTATCATCGACGACGATGTACTGGCACGCTTGCTGTCGTTCAATAATGTAATCGTAACCTCCCATCAGGCTTTCTTTACCCGTGAAGCGCTGGCCAACATCGCAGCAACGACTCTGGAGAATATACGGGATTTCAAAAATCAGAAGCCTTTGGTGAACGAAGTCAAGTTGAGCAATGCCTAAAGGCATCAAAAAGAAGCCTCGGTTGCAATAGTGCCACCGCTTCCTGCGAAAGAAGCGGCAGACCTTATTAGGTTTGCCCGGACTTTAACGTATAATATCCGGGATGGCTGTTCATCAATCATTCCTTTTCTTAGACGAAAAATATAATTGACTCATAACTATTTCTTTTTAAATCAAGTTCCTACTCTATTATGAATTTTCGGTTCCTCTGTTCAGAGTCAACACTCTATAATACTCTCTAATATGGGTTCTCCTCTCAGCGGAGCATAAATAGTGACTTTGGCAAAACCATACTTGGGCTCGCGTATTAGTGATTCAGTCATACAGATGAAGCGGTAGTTATATCCGCTTACCAATTGCTCGGCAACCAGAAGCGGAGTATAGTCCACACCCTTCAATGTCATGCAAGTACGGAATATCTCTTTCTCCTGATCCGTCAACGGTCTGAATTCTCCAAAGCCCCCTATTATCGGGTTCGCTTTCTCCGAAGTAACCACCCCATAAGAGAATATATCTTCGTAAAGCACTTCTTCAGAGTCACGGTAATAGGCAAACTGAATCTCTACCTGCCCCGGCTGTAAAAACCGGAAGATAAAAGACTGTACAGACGTTCCTCCCGGAGTATCAGCATCTTCTGACAATTCCTCTACAAGGGCAACTCCGCCGGTCAGGCGTACTAAAGCGTAACGATAACCAGTACCTGCTTGTGAGGTACGTTTGATGGTGATTGTATCACCCACTTTGAATACTTTTTCAATCATAACAATACGTGTTTTTTGAAAGATTAATTCATTAAGAAAGGTTTTCTAATGGTCTGATATGCCGATCAGCCTTATCGAGAATAATCTGCCGAGAGAGACCTCCCGGCAGATTGGGTACTGTACATCACCTAAACCAGTTTCGTTGATGTGGTTCAAAGGTAGAAGGAAGGATTTTCAAATCAAAACATTTCGAGTAGGTTATTCTCTCATTTTTTCACTTTGAGTCTCTCATTTTTTCACTTATCCTCAGTAATATTCTTATTATTAATATGTTGTACCCCCACCTGAAAATCTGTCGGAGTCACTCCATACTTTCCCGAAAAGAGGCGATAAAGAGATTGAGTCGACATGCCACACTCCTGGGCTATCGTATCTACTGTATAATCGGGGTGGTTCTTTAACATCTTAGCCGCATACTCCAAACGAAGATTATTAATATACTTCGAAAAGCTCATTCCCGCATACTGCTTGAAAAGAGGAGCAAATTTATTTTTGGGAATATAGATTGTCTTGATCAGTTCCTCCCTCGAAAAGTCCGGCTGAAGATAGAGCTGACGGCTAATGATCTCATGTTCCAACTTGTCGAACAATATCCTATCGTGTATGTCATTTCCATCTCCGGCTTCAGGTGCCGGAACAACAGTTGTTTCCGCTTTCCCGTCCTTATCGGTTGATAGCGATCCCCCACCTGCGGACATCCTTAAATTCTGCTCCCTCTCCAATTGCTCTTTTAGAATAAGATTCTCCTCCTTTTTCCGATACAATTCTTCTTTATGTATCAGCAAATCTTCTATAGTATCTACCATCGCCTTATTTTTGCGACGTATAATCCGGTTATGCCGTATCGTCCGCCACAAAAGCACACCTAACAGAAAAACGATACAGAGGATAAATGCCAATAAGAGGTTCCTCTTTTGCATATCAGCCGCCTGTTGCTGGATGAACAAATCCTTTTCATTCGTTTCATAAACAGCTGCCAATTCCAATGCCGCACTTTTTTGTTCACGATTCTTAATGCTGTCGCGCAACACAGCCAACTGCTCAAAATATCTTGCAGCAGTACGGTAATCGCCCTTATCACGATAAGCCCATCCAAGAGATCTCTTTATCGTAGTCATGTAATAGTTCACCGTATCCCCCCGCATGATATACATCTTCTCACGGGCGGCATTCATCCGGATCACTTGGTCATACATCTTCCTGTCGAACAAATAAGGCATAATCAGGTAATCGTCACGGTCATATTCCTCACTTGCCGCCAGGAATTTCCGGTAGTAACGTTCGGCCTCTTCCGCCTGCCCCAACCGAAAAAGAACGACAGCATAATGGGCATACATTGCTTTTTTCTCCTTTGCACTCAACCCCTCCATCGGAGTTTCACTGCCGGTCTCTTCGGTCACCACCTTTTCCAACGCAGCCAGTGTCCTGAGAGCCTCCTCATTACGCCTGTCCGACTTCTGGAATATCAGTAAAGTGTTGTAATCATAACGCAGATTATCGTATTTATACCGATAGTCCGTCTTTGACATCATTTCAATCGCCTGTTCCAGATATTCATATCCCTTCTCCTTATTACCCTGATAATACAGCATTTTACCCATATTGAACAAAGCAACGGACTGCATGGCTTTATCCCCGCACTGCTCTGCCCTTTTTAAAAGTAAATAGACATACAGCGATTTTTTATTTTCATTATGCAAACAGTCGTAACAAGAGATCATGCGATGCACCTGTTCCATATAGTTCTTATCATTATTGCGCACCGAGTCACTGTCCAAAGCACGCTTATAGAACTTCAACGCCTTATAATATTGGCCGACATTGAAATATAAATCACCTTCCACCACATCCATCCGGAACATGGAAAGAGATTTCCGCTTTCTCAATTGTTCCATAACCTGCTGTGCCTTATCAAAATCGGAGAAAGTATATTTATATACGTTATCATCCGTTATCAAGCTGTCCGGCAAAGAGAGTATTTCGGCACAAACAGCCCCCGGAAACATCAATAAACGGAAAAGTAGTAACAGAATAACATACAATAACTTTCTCATATCTCTTATCTATTGGCTAATTTTAGAAGCACAAAAATAAGATAATGATATTGACAACAAAATTTTTTCTATCTCTTATTTACCGAACGTATTCAACTCTTTTCTGTTTGCCGACTTTCAGAGAGTTGTCCATTTCTTTTCTATTTCCTTATTATAGCTTCTGATTCCTATAAAAAGTGAACGTCTCAAACCATTTACATCCCCCGATTGTTTGGTCTATAAAATCTATTTATAAAAGAAAGGATATACATCATGAAAAAAGTAGTTCACCGCTCAGATACCCGCGGACGATCCGTATACGACTGGCTCGACAGCCATCACAGTTTCAGCTTTGACGAATATTACAATCACGAACGGGTTCATTTCGGTGCTCTGAGGGTACTGAACGATGACCGGGTAGCCCCGGGTGAAGGTTTTCAGACCCATCCCCATAAAAATATGGAAATCGTCTCCATACCTTTAAAGGGTCTTCTGGCACATGGCGACAGTAAAAAGAACAGTCGTACCATTACAGTAGGCGATATTCAGGTGATGAGTGCCGGTACAGGCATTTATCATAGCGAGATGAACGGCAGCAAATCGGAACCGGTGGAATTTCTGCAAATATGGATCATACCGAAAGAACGGAACACTCATCCCCTCTATCAGGATTATGACATCCGGGGATTACTGAAAAAAGACGAACTGGCCTTCATACTATCACCTGACGGAAGTACACCTGCCAAACTATTGCAGGACACTTGGTTCTCGATGGGTGAGATAGGAGCCGGAAAGACAGTTGAATATACACTGCATGGGACGGATATGGGAGTCTACGTTTTCCTGATCGAAGGAGAAGTAAAGATAGATGATGTGATCCTGACTCGACGCGACGGATTGGGAATATCCGAAATCAAGAATTTTGAGATAGAAACTCTGAAAGACTCTAAAATACTACTGATAGAAGTACCGATGTAAATTTAAAGTAATCGCTTATGTCAACCGATCATGTATCCACACATCCCGACTCCCCTCTTCACGGAAACGGGATCGGGAGTGAGGCTATCAACCTCGCTGCCATCCGGCAGGAGTACACCAAAGGCGGGCTGAAGGAAGGAGATCTTCCCGACAACCCGCTTTCTCTTTTCAACCGATGGCTCCACGAAGCTATCGATGCACAGGTAGACGAACCTACTGCCATGCTGGTAGGCACCGTATCTCCCGAAGGGCAACCATCGACCCGTACCGTACTGCTAAAGGATTTGCATGATGGAAAGTTTATCTTTTATACCAATTACGAAAGCCGGAAAGGTACCCATCTGGCAAAGAATCCGTATATTTCCCTCTCTTTCGTTTGGCACGCGCTGGAAAGGCAGGTACACATTGAAGGCATTGCCTCAAAAGTTCCTGCCGGAGAGTCTGATACCTATTTCCGCCAACGTCCCTACAAAAGCCGTATAGGAGCACGCATCTCTCCTCAAAGCCGTCCGTTGAAAAGCCGGATGCAACTGATTCGCAATTTCGTTGCAGAAGCAGCCCGATGGGTAGGCAGAGAAGTAGAGCGCCCCGCACACTGGGGAGGATATGCCGTCACTCCGCATCGGATCGAGTTCTGGCAAGGTAGGGCAAACCGGCTTCACGATCGCTTTCTATATTCCCTTCAACCGGACGGAAGCTGGCAGAAAGAGAGGCTTGCTCCCTGATATTTCCGGTTATTGTACTTGCGCAACCAACAAATAATACGTAATATTGCATCCATAAAATACATCCGCCTATGATTCTGGATTATATATACCACAGCGGGTTCGCCATCGAAGCAGAAGGTGTAACCCTTATCATTGATTATTACAAAGACTCTTCAGAAACGGAACTGAATAAAGGAATCGTGCACGACCGTCTGCTCCAACGTCCCGGAAAACTGTATGTGCTTGCCTCACATTTCCATCCCGACCACTTCAACCGGGAAGTACTGACATGGAAAGAGCAACGTCCGGATATCATCTATATCTTCTCAAAAGACATTCTGAAACACCATCGGGCACAGAAAGAAGATGCGATCTATATTAATAAAGGTGAGGAATACGAAGATGATATGCTACGTATTCAGGCATTCGGTTCTACGGATGTGGGCATCTCCTTTCTGATCCATCTGCAAGGCAAGAGCATTTTTCATGCCGGTGACCTGAACAACTGGCATTGGAGCGAAGAATCTACCGAACAGGAGATACGCAAAGCAGAAGGAGACTTCCTGGCAGAAATAAAATATCTTCAGGCAGCAGTTCCGACCATCGACCTGGTAATGTTTCCCGTAGACCGCCGAATGGGAAAAGATTACATGAAAGGAGCCCAACAATTCATCGAACGAATAAAAACTACTATATTTGTACCCATGCACTTTAGCGAAGACTACGAAGGAGGCAATGCCTTCCGATCTATAGCCGAAGCCGGCGGATGCCGTTTCATAACCATCACCCACCGGGGCGAAAACTTTGATATATCGCATGATAAAATCTCCTTTTGAATGAAACCACCTTTGATCGAACCGGGCTTTCCGTTCCGGCAGCCTTGGCCGGAAAATGCATAACGGGTATGCTCGTGACGGAAAAATAACAACTACACCCCCACAGGGGTTGTCGTTGTCGTTGTCGTCGTCGTTGTAGTGGCGGTAGCGGAGATAAGGACGGTGAAAGAAACGGTGCACGCCACCGGGCTGCAGGCTACCCCGCATCCCCCGGTCATCGTATGGTTCCGTTTCATATCCATCGGGGACAAATATAAAACAAAAAAATTTAATATCCAAATCCGGGTAACAAATCGTAAGCCGCCCTAAAAAGCACCGGCGGCCGCTTTATATATATAGGAGCATTCCGGAAAGGCTGAAAACATCGGCTTTGACGACAAACCGTAAGATATTAGGGGTTCCCGGAAGGCCTGCTTTCCTCCGAATCGGGCTAAAAGCGGTTAAAAAGCCAAAAAATACGGTTTCAAACTGTAAGATAAAAAGCTTCTATCCGGGTTGTCATAAAGCGCAAGAGGGGATATAGGTTCCGGATTATCACATTATTAAATTTTTTGCAAAATTATTTTGACGAAACGATTTTATATCCCTATCTTTGAAACGGAACAAATACGGAAATTCCGGACATGAACGCCCAGAACCATTCGAATAATAACGTCATTAATCTGCTGCTCGTCGTCTTTGGCAAGATAACGGGAGAAAGGTGATGTGTATATCCGAAAGATGATAAAAAGGCCTTTCTCCCGATGGAGAAAGGTTTTTTATTATCCGGGCAGATGGCAAAGGCACAATATGCAGAAAACAAGAAGAAGATGAAACACCCACTCAGAAGTGCCGTCACGACGACGGGCCGGCGCATGGCCGGAGCCAGGAGCCTGTGGCGTGCCAACGGCATGCGCGAAGAGCAGTTCGGCCGTCCGGTCATCGGCATCGCCAACTCGTTCCGGGACACGTGCATCTGCACGAGATCGGACAATACGTCAAGCAGCGGATCGAAGCGCTCGGCTGTTTCGCCGCGGAATTCAACACCATCGCCATCGACGACGGCATCGCCATGGGGCACGACGGCATGCTTTATTCGCTGCCCTCGCGCGAGATCATTGCCGACAGCGTCGAATATATGGCCAACGCCCACAAGGTCGACGCACTGGGCTGCATCTCGAACTGCGACAAGATCACCCCGGGCATGCTGATGGCCGCCATGCGGCTCGACATCCCGACTGTCTTCGTATCGGGCGGGCC
>OGNE01001275.1_pt1 | contig 11296 bp, 11 predicted proteins | sample 1573401 | NCBI WGS metagenome assembly OGNE01 (sample SAMEA2581884, study PRJEB24529) | metagenome | biome: Human gut stool | place: China | collected 2011 | reverse complement strand
CTTCTGCATAACCGCACAGCCCTATGCAAAAATAGCATCAATAAAAAGCGCCCACCAAGGAGCGGTCCAATAAAACAGTATAATAATGTTTTCGGGAAGCGGCATGAGTAATCATGCCGCTTTTCCGTTCATAACGTCATAGAGTAAATTGGCGGGGAGTATGCCGATATAGTTGTAGCTGATCGTCACATCCTGCACTCGGTGTCCGCTGGACTTGTCCGGTGCATGAACATATACGGCATTGACCATATCGTTCAGAATTGTGGGGGTCAGCTTCTCCAAGTACAGGTATTTTTTTGCCTGTCGAATAAACCTATCAACATTCTCCGCTTCCACAGGCTTTTCTTGATTCTGTATTTCATTTTCAAGCATTTCAATCTTGACTCTCAGGTCTGCCTGCTCCTGCTCATAATCATCAGCTAACATCTGAAAACGAGCTTCGGACAGTTTCCCGTTGACCATGTCCTCATAAATACGCTTGAACAATCTGTCCAATTCAGCCAGACGGCTTTCGGATTTCTGCAGGGCTCGCTTCTTGGCAGAAAGTTCTTTCTTTGCTTCCTCGCTTCTCTTTGCACCCAACGCTCTGCGGAACGTATCTTCATAATCGGCAACACACCGTATCACCAACCTCATGTGTTGGAGTGTACCTTCTTCCAGCACCACGGCTCGGATGAAGTGAGTGTCGCAGACCTCCTTGCCCTTTTTACGAGAAGTGGAGCACACGAAGTGATCTTGTCTGGTTTCAAAACTGTTGCTGGTGCAGTAGTACAATTTCTCACCACAATCGGCACAGCGAACGAGACCGGAGAACATATTGGTCTTGCCTGTTCTGGCGGGTCTGCGTTTGTTCTTGCGAAGTTCCTGCACACGAGCGAAGGTTTCTTCGTCAATAATGGCTTCATGGGTATTCTCGAAAATCTTCCATTGATCGGGAGGGTTTTCGAGTTTCTTTTTGCTCTTGTACGATTGCTTGCGGGTTTTGAAGTTAACCATATGACCAAGGTATTCCTGCTTTTCCAGTATGCCGGTGATGGTGCGTGGTGCCCAATCGTAAGGGTTATCAGGTGTCTTTGCAGGAGCATTTCGTCCCATCTTCATCCAATGAACTGTCGGACAATCCACTTTTGCCTCTTTCAGCTTCTTGGCGATCTGAGAGGGACCGAAGCCCTCCATGCACCAAGCGAAGATCTGACGGACAACGGCTGCGGCTTCATCATCCACAATCCAATGTCTCTTTGGATTGTCGGGGTCTTTCATGTAGCCGTAGGGCGGGTTAGTAGTCAAATACTCACCAGATTCACCTTTCTGCTTCATAACCGCTTTGACTTTTTTACTGCTGTCCTTGACATAGAACTCATTGATGATATTCAAGAACGGAGTAAAATCGTTGTCCTGCTGATTGGCGCTGTCCACACCGCTGTTTACGGCGATGAAACGGACATCATGTTCTGGAAAAAGCATTTCCGTGTAAAGACCGACTTCCAGATAGTTTCTTCCGATACGGCTCATATCCTTTGCAATGATAACGCCGATCTTGTCGTCCTTTACCAGTTCAATCATGCGGTTCCAATCTGGGCGGTTGAAGTTAGCACCGGAGTAACCATCGTCCACGAAAAACTGGATGTTTCGGAAACCTTGTTCTTTTGCGTATTTCTTGAGAATCGCCTTTTGATTGACAATGCTGTTGCTCTCTCCTGTGAGTTCATCATCACGACTCAATCTACAGTAGATAGCAGTAATTTTGTCAGACTGCCTATTCATATCTTGTTCCTCCTTAATCGGCGGGCAGTCTGCCAATACAGGATTGCTTGTATATATCATATCACACATTCGTGAATAAATCCACCCTTTCATTAGAATATTTTTTGAGCATTTTTAATTTTCTTTTGCCATGTGGTCGAGTAACTTACTGGAAAGACTTCTTGTACCGTCGTAACTTCCGCTGAAACGGTAAGTAGTCTGACCGGAGTGGATGGTCATGGTGATCTTCGGCAACTCTGCCGCACAGTAATTACGAACGGTAAGATGCCCATCCTTGTTAAACAAGCGGTTCTCGCTCTGCTCACGGGATGTATGCTCCATTTTGAAATAGGGATCGGGATCGGAGAAGTGCGTACAAAGTGCATCATCCTGCGGTGCGGGCAAGGATGCCAGCCACTCGTTCAGTTCTTCGGGTGTCATGTCAATTGCCTTCTTATTTTTGTTCATATAAAAATCCTTTCTTTGCTTTGCTCGTGGTGAGTGGACAAAACGTCCACTCACCAGATAGGAATGGAATCGAAGGGAAAGAATCATCTTTCCTGTTCCTTCTTGTGTTCAATCTTTCTGCCAAGGGTCTGCTCCAAATTATGACGAATGGCATCAAGACGCTGTGTTTCTTCCTTAGCGGTCTGGTACTGGTTGTAAAGCTCGTTTTTCTCTTTGATAAGCTGCTCCACTTCCGTCTGCAACGCCTTGTGGCTCGGTAGCTTCTTCAAGCCTTTGGAATCAAAGTAGCGTTTGGCAGCGTTCAGAATGATGAAGTCGCTGTCATGCTCGTCACGATATTTCTGACGAGCTTTTTCATTCTTGCAGGCTTTCAGTTCGTCGATTACATATCGAGTCTTGTGATAGTTCAGCACATAATTACGGAACTCTTTCTTTTCTGCGATTGCGGCTTCCACAGATTTCATCTCTGTGCGAATATCACTCAGCTTCTCATGGGCGACATCGCAAGCAGCAGCCAATGCTTCGGGAGAATCAAATCCCATTTCCTTGTACAACAGATAGGCTCGGCTTGCGTTTTTGAGATTGTGTTTCTTTGCCCAATGCTCATAACCCTTACCTTTTTCCTTGGCGACATCCATATCCACCATACGGCTTACAGAGTTTTGCTGTTTGATAAAATCTTGCATGGTCGGTGCAGAATGAATGGGAGGCGTTTTCGTTCTGACCTGTTTTGCATTTCTGTCAAAGACGGCGAGCACAGTAGCTTTATCAAAATCGTCGCCCAGCTTTCGTGCCGCGATAGGCTCTGTGCGGTCTGGTGTGAGGTAGGACAATCTCCCTCGGCTTTCCTTGACGGTGATGCCACGGCGGAGAAGTTTTTCTGCAAAGTCCTCAAAGCTGACAGCATCGGAGAGTGCCATGCGGATTTCTTCACGGAGCTTGTCCTTGTCGGTTTCAAACTTTGTCTGTTTGACCGGCAAGCCTTGTTCGACAAGGACAGCGTTTTCTTCATCCAGTGCAAGTTGTCCTTTCTTCTTCGCCCAATACTCACGCTCGGTCACTCTTGTCTTACTTCCATTCAGCAGATCAATCTGATACAGACCTGCATCGTGGCACATCTCCATGACCTCAGAACGGAAGTATTCCATAGCTGCGTTGGTGCATCGGTGCTTCATGCCCGGTTGGGTGTCGCACGCTCTATCCATATACGGCATGAATGGAACTTCCATAATTCGCAGAGAATTGATAACGATGTGTACATGAACATTGCCGCTGCCGTTGTGCCCGTCGGGGTGTGTACAGACGATGGCTTGATGAACGGGAAAGTGTTTCTTGCAGAATTCTCCAAGACTCTGTGCCAGATCTACGGTCAATCCGTGATCGGGAACATCCTTGGGATCAAAGCTGATGATATAGTGATGACTTTTGACATCTTCCCGTTTTTGATTTTTGCCATAGCGGATGTTGGCTCTCAAACAGGCAATCGCAAAATCTTCGTCACCGCAGTTCAATGTAGAAATGCGGTAATTCTGTCTTGGGATAAGTCTGCCGTTTTCGTCCAGGGTGGGCTTCATGGTGAACTCGTCATGCTCAAAAGTGAGATAGGATTCAGCAGCAGAGTAGTTGGCATTTTTAGAGCTTATATGCTTGAACGTTGCCAACAGCATCACCTACCTTTTTCATCACTTCAAATTTCAGCGTGGCAAGATCAGCGGCAGCATCTTGCAGTTCTTTCGCCATAGCGGGATAGGGACTTCGCCATTCGTTGAGGTGTCGGGCAATCTGATTTAAGTTGTTACCGATCCTGCCGTATTCAGCGGTCAGTTTACCAATGGCTGCGAGCAGATCGTCGCTGACCAGAGTTGCCAAGATGGTCGGTTTGATGGTTGCGCCAGAAATCGCTTCACGGATAAACTCCGATTGATTCATGTCGTAAATCTCCAAGCGACGGAGAAGGTCGGCGTGTTCTTCATCGTCCAGACGGGTTTTTACGATGTGTGTACGTTTCGGTGTGTTGTAAGTTTTGGTCATTCGGTTCCTCCTTCATTTGTGAAAATGGTGATCGGCGGATGCCGTTGCTTCTGCCAAAGCAGAACAGATGCAGGGTTTGGGGAAGGCACTCCCCAACAAGATTCCATGAAGGGCAAAATGAGCGATAGGCGAAATTTGGACCCATGGTAGAATCTTGCTCTACGCTACCCGGCCTTTTCGTTTTCACTGATTTTTCAAGTTCACGCATTTGGCGCTGAATCGTGTTTTGGAAAAATGACAAAACAAAAAGAGCCGATTACACAAAACATCAGAAATCGGCGGGAGCATCGCTCTCGCTTCAAAGTGATGTTCTATGTAATCGGCTCTGAAAAATCAAAGTCGGGTTCTGCTTCGTACAGCTCCTGCCAACAGAACCAAAGGCTTAGTGGAGCAGTTCGGCACTTCCGGTGTACCGATACCGTGTCGGATGAACCGACTAATTATGTCTCAATATGGTCGAACATTTATATTCAGTTGTTATGTATGGGTGGATATATTTTCGACGGCATTATTATACAAGAATGGACTACTTCCTGTCAATGTTGCAAATGTAAATTATATAAGAACAGAAAAATGGAAAATTTGTTTCAATAAGTTGGATAGGAGCTGTTTTGTAATCACAGTATCAGCTGAGCAGTTACTCACTGCTCAGCTGATTGTTATTGAATAATTCCTCTTGCCTTCAAGATTTCAAAGTTTATTGCATCTTCTATGTCGTTCCTTAACATACGCATATTGGGATAGGCACCTTCTTTAATAACCCTTTCAAACAACGATAACACTGAATTGTTTTCGATAAGTGCTTTATCCTCAGCATCTACCTGTGCCATTAACCCTGCATAACATTTTCTCGCAATTTTCAATTTATCATCTACGCTAATCGGATTAAAAATAACAACTTTAGAAAATCTCGAATAGATTGGCGTCCCCAGATATTTTTCCGCTTCTTCTTCAGTCCTGTAATTCGTAGTGCAAATAATAATGCACTTGGAAACATCCACAGAATAGTTTGCATCGACAAACGTACCTTCATCGAACATTTGGTAAAACGCATTGTAGAACGAAGGAGATACCTTATCAAATTCGTCCAGCAGAATAACATTAGAATTGCGTCTAATCAATTCACGAGCCAAGCTATCCTCACCATGGTCGGCACCAAAAATGTACTGATAAGCACTGTTAGTCTGCTGCATCGAAAACTGGATCCTAACCATATCCGTGCCTAAACAGGAACTAATATATTTTGCTGTCTCCGTTTTCCCGATACCAGAATCACCCAAAAACAGAAGCGTAACTGGCCTTTTACGTTCGCTATTTCGCAAAGCATAAATTGAAGCCAAAGATTGCTTCATTACATGGGGTTGTCCTATTACAGCCTCGTTAAACCCTTCAGACATCTTGCGCATGTCCTCTACGCTGATTCCAGGATATAGAGTCCTATGCTCTGTGATTATGTCTTTATCGTAGTTCTTTACAATATCCTCATAAATTTTTATCGGAGGGTTGCAAAGCCATAGATTTTTAACATTGACTTTTAGGTTGCGCAGAACATTGTTAGAAAAGCCAAGAAGCGCCCACTCTCTCACGCCGCCATAATCGTCCGTGTGAACCAGAAGATTCTCTACTTCCATAGGAGGATCTTTTTGCCCGCCTACACCTTCGATCTTTAGGTCAGTTTTATTGATATGATTGACAACGTCCACTAAGAAGTGCACATCTTCCAGTTTTTCGGTTGCTTCTTCAAAATCTTTGTCCGCTCCCCAATATATCTCTATTCTATCCATTAGCCCTCCAAGACCCCAGCTAACACAACATCGTATACATCAATTTCGGTAGCTACAGAACCGCCTTCAGATGCAGAAGCATAGTCTACACGTTTAGATGCTTTTGTGGTTCCAAACTCCAACTTCTTTTGTACTTGCAAATCAGACTTCTCAATTTGTCCCACATGAATCACATAGTATGTAAGTCGCATCTTAGGCAAATCAGACATTGTATAGCTGTTTCTGAAAGCGCTACGATTAAATCTCAAAATGACATCCTTACCATCAACGGTAGCCACAAATTCATAATAGCCACGCCCTTTTTCAATGGCTTCCTCTATTTTGGTTATGTCAATTTTCATCGCATCGCCATCACTGGTTTTGAACGGTAGCTCACCATCGATCATACTTAGAAAAGGAGCTATCAGCATAATATATGAAAAAGAATTTACTTCCGGTCTGACAATCACTTTAGGGAATACTTTAATTCCGCCACAACGCTTATTCTTTGGTCTGCGCTGGTCTGCATCGAGTAGGGCAATAAAATCTGCAAGCAGAGTGTTTTCAAGAATGTTTTTAGCGATCCTATCAGACTTTCTTGAAAGATTTGTATTTACACTCGCTTCTGCATTGATTGTCGCACCACTTAGAAAAGTGAATATCTTGGATAAAGCATTCTTTTCGGTTCCTACGCCGCCCTCTATGCCCGCAGTTCCCTCAATTCCAGAGTTGACTTCAGTGATAAACTCTGTCGTCTTCTTGAGTTCGCCACCTGCAATGATCTGCATGAAATCTGCAACAAACGCTTCGTCAAAATATACTATTTTCAAAAAGTTTGTATTGTCCATAATTCTTTCTCCTTGCGATTTTCTTAACTGCTGCAAATATCATGTGTACTTTCACTTGAATGGAGAGCAAACTTCAAATCAAAGCTCAATTCTGCTAACACCCATTCTTTTTTCGATCATCTGAATATAATCCTCGTTCATATCACAGACAATGCTTTTCATTCCATGCTTCTTGGCGCAAGCAGCAGTTGTTCCTGAGCCTGCCATGGGATCAAATACAATATCTCCTTTTTGGTTGGCCATCAAAAGAAGTTTGTCAAATACAATTTCGGGCTTTTGAGAAGGATGGCCGGTTCTTTCCTTTTTGCCAACAAACCCAATAATTAGAGGAGCTTCGATTACGCTCGGCGGCCCAGGTACGAAACGCATTTTTCCAGATTCAAATTTTTCTTTCTGCTCATCGCTCAAGAAATGTTCAGGATGTAATTTATGTCCCTTACGCATGAACTGCAAGCAAGCATTTTGACTCGATCTCCATCCTCTGATAACTGATGGGCAATTTTTGTAATACCATGTCAACCATGCAGCCATATAAAATCCGCTTGGTGCATATCTAACATACGGACCAATAATTTCAGGGAAACCCCATAAATACATCAAATCGCTTATTTCACCAGTTTGGTTTAGTAATCTTGTGATAAAGTCATCATATTCGCTTGTAGGCAACTCGCCACCAAACCCTTTGTTGTACCAAGGGTCAAGCATAGCACAGTTAACGTAGATATTTGCTTCTTTTAATATTGCAATAGATTCAAACACATCCATTGGAGGGAGAATGGCAACCCCATCAACCTCAAGTGCGTGTTTGATTTTTTCTGATATTGTCATGAATGATCTCCTGTTACTATATATTTGCCCCTTGATTTATGGCAGCCAGCCATAGGCATGGGACATCTCGTTGCCTAAACTGTTAGAATAGAGAGGTAATGGTCTGACCTTCGCCTCCAAGGGCTTTTACGTCCGCATGAAAGTCAGTCAGCCATCCTCCTATTCGCAGTGTTCGATTTGTGCAGGTAGAGCCATTGCGTTCGTGTCATCAAACAGATAGAACCGGCAACAGGAAAGATGGCCTTTGTCCATTACAAGTTCAGTACAGGAGTGATTCTATGAACGCAGTAGGTATTGATGTTTCCAGCAGGAAAAGCACAGTTGCGGTGCTTCGTCCTCTGGGGGAAGTTGTTTGCTTGCCTTTTGATGTGACTCACGATATAGCAGGGCTTGCTTCACTGGCTGAGAAGTTGAAGGCTATTGACGGTGAAACCCGTGTCGTGATGGAACATACGGGGCGTTACTATGAAGCGGTTGCAAAAGCGCTGCACGAAGCAGGGTTCTTTGTCTGCGCTGTTAATCCGCTTCTCATCAAGGAGTACGGTGCTAATTCTCTGCGCCGCGTAAAAACCGATAAGGCTGATGCCATAAAAATTGCTCGTTACGCGCTTGATAATTGGGCTGATTTGCGCGATTTCACCCCCATGGATGCGATTCGCTATGATCTCAAAACCCTCAACCGACAGTTTCAGCTTGCCTCTAAGCAGCGGACGGCCTCTGCTAATAATTTGATTGCACTTCTGGAGCAATCCTTTCCCGGCATCCGAAAGTGCTTTGACAGCCCGGTGCGCAGTGATGGAACGCAGAAATGGGTTGACTTTGCGCATTCTTTCTGGCATGTAGACTGTGTGCGCAAGCAGCCCTTCCCTGCCTTTTGTGAGCGTTACCGAAAATGGTGCAAGCTCCATGCCTATTTCTTCAAGCTGCGCAACGCTGAAGAAGTATATGCCCTTGCGAAACGCGCTGTTGTCCTGACCCCAAAGTCAAAGGTCGTGAAAGTGCTTGTGCAGGAAGCTGCAAATCAGCTCATCAGTATTTCGCGCTCAGTGGAAGTCTATCGCGCGGAAATGGATCGGCTTGCTGCTATGCTGCCTGAATACCCCGTTGTCATGGCAATGTACGGCGTTGGCAAGTCCTACGGGCCGCAGCTTATGGCGGAGATCGGCGATGTTCGCCGCTTTGAACGGAAGCAGGCTCTTGTTGCCTTTGGCTGGTATTGACCCCATGCCTAACCAGTCCGGAGACAAAAACGTCAGAAGCAACAAATCTTCTAAACGAGGCTCTCCCTACCTCCGCAAAACCCTTTTTAATGTCATTAGAACTTACCTGCAATGTGCTCCCCAAGATGAACCGGTGTTTCAGTTCCTTAACCGGAAACGGGCGGAAGGCAAGCCCTTCTATGTTTATATGCTTGCAGCAGCCAACAAGTTTCTGCGACGCTACTATGCTAAGCTGCGAGATTATTTTGCCTCGCTGGACACTCTCCAGCCAGTAGCTCCCATTCCCACCATCCTGAAAGCAACCCTCTGACATCACTTCCTTTTTTCTCTTTTTAAGCCGGCACTTTGTGGTGGCTTATTTGTGCTGCACTTCTTTCTCCCCACCTTCTGCCAAATTTCCTTGCAGCAAGTCCCATTTGGGGCTTGACTTTTTATTTGCAGGCTGTTATTTTGTAATGACAAACCCTCTGCTAATCAGCCACTGAACGTCATCAAAAGCATCTTGGACATTAGACCAAAGTTCACCTAATCCTGGGAAAACTTCCTGCGCTATTCTGATTGCCTCGTTTTGCGGTAAGCCCCAAGAGGTTTCAAACCCTGCAACCAATAAACATCCGGATTCATTCCCTATTGAAATAGGCGCTCCATAATTTGCAATAACATCCAACAAGCAATATTTGCGAACAATTTCTATACGACTGGGACTAATTGCATACTTGTGTTCACCATAGGCTACAATATTCCCCTCGCTTACGGAAAGTGAGAATGCTCGACTGATTTCTTCATCAGTGTATCCTTCATCTCTTAAAAGCTGATAAATCTCATTCTCTTTTCCAGATGTTCTGATCACAGCGTGTTCAATCTCAAGCGGTGTGAGGAACAAAATCCCTTGTAATGCCCTGCGCAACTTGAGTGGTGCTGTACGAATTTGAATAAAATCCTTTGTTGTCGGTTTCGCCAACATTTTACGCAAATCCCCATTCAGCGAGGAAAAATAGCCAGCACCATCCAGATACTCTACAAATACAGCGTCCGGATATTTTTGCAACGTTACTTCTCTGGTGCTGTCGGTTTGATCTACAACTTTGTGCGATACACTTCCGGAATCGCCAGCATAAAATTGGCTCTGTATAAAGACTTTTGCGCCCAATCTTCTTGACTGGAAAGGAACAATAAAATCATACTTTCTCTTCTTAATTTTATTGTCTACAGGCAAATCACCCAAGATTTCACCGACCTCAACATCTTGTGTATTAAAGTCTGTTCCTGCATTCAAGCCCCAGTCAGTCATATACTTTCTCAATATAGTTTCTGGAATATGCCCTTGTGTAGCAGTGATAGATCCTCTGGACTGAAAGATTACTATCGAGCTTATAAGAGCATCTGCATTGCCCAATTCCTTTTGTGATACATAGGCATTTCCGAGGCTCCAGAGCTGCTTTGCGTAATCTTCATCCGATACAATCAAATGGAAATAGCTTTCAACAAATACTATTCTATAATCATCTTTACCAGCAAGTTGTACTATAATTTTAGTAACATCTGTCATGGAAAAAGCTCGAGGAATAGCTTTGTCTCGCCATCTTCCTCCACTTATTTTTAGAGGATAAGTACTTATTCCAATTTGATTTTTAAGCATAAGAGGGAACTGGCACTTTAGGTTGTTATCGGTTTTTCCAGTAGCCAGTAAAAGAACGTTACATATACTATCAAGAATGTCCTTGGCCGTATCATCATTTTCACCTGATAGATAACTCAGTACGTTTACCGCTAAGGCAGACGATGAGCAATGTGATACATCTGCAAAATTTTCGGTAATATCGGCCATATAGTCAAAGCCCTTTTTTAATTGCTCAAGATTAACTCTGAATTGCGGAGTATCTCTTATTTCTCCAAGTGAAGGAGTTACCCACATATCAAACTCAGACATTTTTTCATCTAATGTTGCGTTATAGTCGTTAATTTTCATGCTGCTCCTCCTTGTTGACGAACTCTAAAATATCGTCCACTCCGCATTGTAGTACTTTGCAGATTTTTTCTATACTTTCTATTGAGACATACTCATCACGTTTAAGACGAGTAATGATATTTGCACTAAATCCCGCCTTCTCCATCAGCTCGGCATTAGTCATACCCTTGTCAATCAGCAAGTGAAATAGCTTTTTGTATGTTACAGCCATAGCGAAACCCTCCTTAACATTATCAATTATTATATCACGAGATCGTGAATAATTCAATTGGTTGGAGTAAAATTATACGATAATAAAAATTCTGCCCAAGCTGGGCAGAATTTCCGTAACATATATTTAAGGATACCCCTTATAATTGCGCCCAAACCATCCACGTCATCCCCGCCGACCCAAATTTCGAGAAAAAGTGCAATTCAAACGCACTG